>Ga0209517_10000832_pt1 | contig 50498 bp, 34 predicted proteins | sample PeaSoiMetSII2010_FD_187695 | JGI IMG/M metagenome (GOLD analysis project Ga0209517, IMG submission 187695) | Peat soil microbial communities from Weissenstadt, Germany - SII-2010 (SPAdes) (version 2) | ecosystem: Environmental > Terrestrial > Soil > Wetlands > Peat | place: Germany...
CGGCCTCACAAAAGATCGGCCGCCGAACTTGAAGCATTTTACGCCTTTACTGAAGGATCACCGCGAACCCGAACTTAGTGAGGGTTCCCTTTAGAAAAGGGGGGTGATTGGCAAAGCCCCCCTTGCCGCCCGATTTTCACTCCGGGGGCATGCGGGTAATAGTCAGGGACAAAGCATGGACAGGGCGAACGCCCCGGGTTTCTTCCCGCTCCCCGCTCCCCTTATTCAAACGAACCTTTCCTCAGGGAAAGGATAATGCGATTTGTCTTTTCCTCCACTTCAGGGATCATTTCGACGAGCGCCTTGAGGGAGGTCAAGACTTTTTTGGTCTGCCGCTTGTGAGGAATTTTCAGTTCTGGATGGTCAAGGAATTTAAGAATCTGTTCCAGCATAACCAGCTTGTCCACTGTAAAATCGATATAAGCAAGCTTGGGCCAGATCGACCTGAGATCATGGGGCAGATGCTCGATCCTGCCCGCCAGTTCCTCGTTTGTCCCAATCCACATCGTGCTTTTAAGACGGCTGAGAAGCGATTCGATCTCTTCGCGGCTCTCATCCCATGCTTTGCTCTCAACCATCAGTTCCCGCCACTTGGGTAAGATTTTGTTGTCTACCCACTTTTCGCCGATGGCGGGCATGAGAGGCAGGTTTGCAAGCTCGGACTGTTCGGCAATGAGCTTTTCGCAGAGGCGCCCGAGTCTGGTTTGCCCGTCATCCCGGGGAAGGTTTGATTCGATCAGCCGGCTCAACCTCTCCAGTATGGTGCTCTTATTCTCGACCTCCGGGCAGGCCATGGTAATCTGGGCCTCCCATTGTTCCCTCAAAAAACTGATCTCGGCATTTACGGCCGAAAAGATGAACCCGAGCTTAATGAGCGTATTTCTCAGTTCGTGGGCCAAAACATTGCAGCTCTGGAGCCGCTGGCGCGCAAGGTCCTGGTGGGCTTCGGCAAGAGTTTCCCTGATGTGGAGCGAGAGCATATGCGTGCCAAGAGTGCGGGAGAGTTTCTTGATGACCTTTGTGGAGCGGTCTCCTCTTTTTATCAACTCTTTTTTGAAATGAATCTTTATTACCGCGATGACTAAATTTTGGCAGTCTCTCCAGATGGGACGCCCTCTATAGTCTACAGGGAATTCGAGGCTATCGGTCTGGTCCCCATAGAGATAGGACCTGCTTATCATGACAGGTTCCATGTGATGATAGTCTTCGGGTTCGTTGGCCAGTTGCTTGCGCACACTGCGGCAATCCTGGTAAGGATCGTCCGAAGTCCAGCTCTTGCCCTTTTCAACGCACCAGGCCATTGCCTCCAATGCTTGTCCCGGCCTGTCTTTATAGTCCTCCCAACATTTCCCCGGATCATCGTAATCCGAATATTCCTTGATACCCCATAAGATCTCGCCGGTTTTTTCATCACGAGCCCCGGATGTGACGCGAACCGTTCGTAACTCCGGCATGGGACCGATTCTGTAGATTGTTCCCCTGGTTGCGTCCCGCAAACACAGCAGAATGGTTTCAATCATATCCTTGCAGGTTTGCTCAAGGATATCATCGTTTATGATCATGCGGCGCCCCCTCATCAATCTTCAACAAAAACTTGTATCCCGAAACCGCCACGTGGTCAACAGCCTTTTATCAATCAATTTCCATTGAGAAGCGATCTTATTCTGCTAAAATTGCAGAACCGAAATTCATTATAAAGAAGGGGTGAAGAGTATGCGACGATTTGGCAGAAACCTTTTATGTTTGACGCCGGTGTTCTTATTTCTATTTCATTCGATTCTGATGGCGGGGCCGGGGCAAAATAGCAGCGATCCCCGTATACTCTGGGCTTTTGGAGCGATCCGCGCCGCCTCGAACCCTCCCAAAGTGGAACCGGTAACTGCTGGAATGGTACTATCGTCGGGGGACAAGCTCAAGATGATGATCCAGATCAGGAAAAAGTGCTTCGTCTACCTTATACACAGGGATTCGGAGGGGAATTTCTCGATGCTTTTTCCTTACAATCTCAAGCAGTTCGATACTGACTACCAGATTGCCCGCAACTACTATGCGCCGAAAGGAGAAGCTTGGTTTCAACTTGACAACAGGACCGGCAGCGAGACATTCTACCTTATTGCCTCAGATCAGCGCCTGCTCGATATAGAATATACCTACGAGCAGTATGCCTCTTCCAAAGATTCCAGAAAGCAGGACCTGGCCGGACAGATGATCTCGGAACTCGATGGCATCACTGAAAAATATCTTGCCTCGTCCAAAGGGGTCGAGACGGGGGCCGCAGACAGGCCTTTGGTGCGAGGATTCGAGAGGGCGACCGGGGCGGACCAGACTGAGATAGCCGGACTGGCGAGAGAAATTTCCTTCGATCACATTCATTCCGAATCATTCATAATCGACCACAGATGAAGGACATTTTCACCACAGCATTTCATGTCCCGCTGGGACACCCGGAGTCACTGGAAAAGAATCGTAGGATGGGTGGAGCGAAAGCGCAACCCATCAGCCTTTTTAGAAGCAGAGGCACAGAGGGCGCAGAGAAAAGTTTTGCGGGACAGGATTTACAGAGCCTGCCCCGGACTAGATCCGGGGATTAACATGAATAGTCGCAAACTGAAGGCCAGATCTCTGTTTGCTTCAGGTTATTCCTGTATGGTTATTGCCTTTTCTCTGTGTCCTCTGTGCCTGTGTGGTGAACGCTTACCCCTCACTCATCCTTAGAGCTTCAAGGAGACGATCAATGATCCAGGGTCTTCGGGATCGAATCGCGAGGTGAAGCCAAGGGTCTCCGCAAGCCTTAGCATTGCTCTGTTCTCGGTCAGAACGTCTCCGAAGATCTCCTTTATGCCCCGGCTGCGCGCATAGGAAATGATGCGCTGCATGAGCATCCGGCCAAGCCCCTTGCCGCTCAAGCTGCTTCGCACCAGGATGGAAAACTCGGCTCGTTCGTTATCCGGGTCGCACAGGAGTTGCACGTGCGCGTAAAGCTCCTGTTCACGTGCCTCTGCAGGTGTTGCAATCACCAGCCCCATTTCACGGTCATAATCAATCTGAGTCAGCCTTGCCGCCTGGCTGTGAGAGAGCGTCCCCATTGGATGCAGAAATCGCATGCGAATCTCGTTAGCCGAAAGACCCGAGAAAAGCGTTTGAAAAATCGGCTCATCTTCAGGCCGTATCGGCCTCACCTGAAAACTCATGCCGTCAGGCAACAGGAGAGCAGTCTCCAGTTCCTTGGGGTACGGGCGGATAGCCATCCGCTGACCTGGCAAAGCACTGCTTTTTATTACTCTGATCCGGGTATTGACTGCCAAAATGCCGTTGAGGTCCAGCAGCGAATGAATATTGAATTCTGCGATCTCATCGATGTCGCTTATGATTTGCGAAACCTTCATCAGTGTAAGGGCAAGGTCTTCGATCTCCATGGCGCCAAGGCTTCTCGTATATCCGGTCAGCACACGGGCGATTAGTTCTTTTGCCAGGTTCAGACTTAGCGGCGGCAAGGCGAATTCGGTCTTATGAAAGAATTCCGCACCGGTGATATCGAATCCCAGCCGGATTACCGGACCGAACTGCACGTCGTCGAATGCTTCAATCATCAGTTTGTGAGCTCCCGAACGGTGTACCGACGGTTCGTGCGGAACCGGTAAGCCGGGCTCGGTTTTGGCTGGACCTAAAGATGCCCATCTCTGAAGCGGAGTCGGAATAGTGTAAGCGTCAAGGAGAGTATAGGCCTCGTCTGTTGTAAGCAATCCACGCCCCTGCGCAAGCGCATTGTCGATTACGCGCCGGGCTTTGACGATATCGGGAGTGAAAGATTCCGGGATGCTTGGCGGAGTTTCCATCAGCATCTCCTGGTTGCGCCGATATCTAATCATCTGCATAAAAGCGCGCACCGCATCGGCCGGAGTTTCATAGGTGGGGATGTGATTTTGCACAAACAAACTGCGGGACTCTGCCGTGCAGGCCCCGCCCAACCAACTGGTGAGCACTGCCGGGTGAGGGCTTCCATGGCTCTTTATCGTATCTATGACCGCCTGGGCCACTTCTTTTCCGGAGGCAACCGCATAGGGCGAATTCAAGACAAGGACCCCGTCGGCAATTTCATCCTTGAGAAGGATTTCGAGTGCTTTTGCGTACCGGTCAGCCGGGGCGTCGCTTCGGATGTCTACGGGGTTGCGCTGAGACCATATCGACGGGAGAACGGCGTTAAGGCCCCGCACCGTTTCGGAGGACAGCCCGGCGAGATCCCCGCCTTCATCTATCAATGCATCGGCGGCAAGTACGCCGACTCCGCCACCGTTGGTCAAAATGGCCAGTTTATGTCCTCTTAGCGTCCCCGGCATTTTTGCAAGCGTCTCAACCGCGCTGAACAGCGACCGAAGGTCATACACCCGCAGCATCCCGGCGCGCCGAAAAGCGGCCCCATAGACGGCATCTATCCCCGGCGCCATCCCGGTATGCGTTGCAGCAGCCTCAGCGGCTTCCTTGTTTCGGCCTGCTTTAAAAACAATAACCGGTTTCATCCGCGCCGCTGCCCGTGCCGCCGACATAAACTTCCGTGCATCCGTTATCCCCTCCATGTAGATAAGGATGGCATGATTGGTAATATCTGTTGACAAATAATCCAGAATATCGCCGAAATCCACGTCAGCCATGCTCCCAAGAGAGACCAGGTGTGAGAACCCAATATTCTGGGATGTCGCCCAGTCCATCATCGCGGTTTGCAGCGCGCCTGACTGAGAGATAAAGGCAATGTGTCCAGGGAGGGGTGAAATGTGGGCCATGCTGGCGTTAAGGCAGGAGCCGGGCGCCATAATGCCCAGGCAATTAGGTCCTATGATGCGCAGAGAATAACGCTGTGCAGCATCGAGCATTGCCCTTCGGAGGTTTAGACCGTGTTGTGAACCGCCCTCGCCAAGGCCCACTGTTATGACCACCGCGGCTTTGGCGCCGCGAGCCCCGACTTCGGCTGTCACCGCCGGCACAGAATCGGGTGGGACCGCAATCACGGCCAAGTCCGGAGGCTTTGGAAGCGAGGCGGCGCTGGGATAGACCGGTAGTCCTTCCATGGTCCGGTGCCTGGGATTTACAAGGAAGATGTCTCCCTTGAATCCCGACCCGACAAGATTTTTCAAGATAACCGCACCAACTGAATGGGGCCTTGTACTTGCTCCGATCAACGCGACTGAGGAAGGTTTCAACAAGAATTCCAGGTTCTTGATGCTCATAGCTTCCCCCTTGATTTTTCACAAGAGTTTTCCGCCCAGTTCGGCAACCTTAGAACGTTCACCTTTGGTCAGAACCACGTGGCCGGAGATATCCTCGTTTTTCATCCTTTCAACGAGGTAAGTCAATCCATTGCTGCTGGCATCGAGGTATGGATTGTCGATCTGCTCGGGGTCGCCGGTAAGCACAATCTTCGTATCCTCGCCCACTCGGGTGATGAGCGTCTTTATCATATGGGGAGATAGATTCTGGGCTTCATCGCAGATTATAAACTGCCGCGGGATGCTTCGCCCCCTGATGTAGGTGAGCGCCTCCAAATCGAGCAGGCCTTTTCGGGTGAGGTCCTGAAGCACCTCGTGGGGTTCCTGGCAGTTTCTGAAAAGGAATTCGAGGTTGTCATAGATGGGTTGCATCCAGGGCCGCAATTTCTCCTCCTTAGTTCCGGGGAGAAACCCGATATCATCCCCCATGGGAACGACGGGACGAGTTATAAGAAGTCTGCTGTAAGCATTTTCTTCGAGCACCTTTTCGAGCCCCACAGCCAGGGCCAGCAGGGTTTTTCCCGTTCCGGCCCGGCCAACCAGGGATACCACCTTAATCTGATCGTTTAAAAGAAGTTCGAGTGCAAATTTCTGTTCCTTATTTAGTGCCCTTACTCCCCAGCAACTTGCCTCGCCATAGACCAAAGGCACAAACGCACCCTGATGGTAACGGGCAAGAGCCGACTGGGAAGGATTTTCACTTGATTTTAGAAGTATGAATTGATTGGGAATCGCGGCGTGGGAGTTGAGGCAGAGCTTTCCTTCCTTGAAAAATTTATCCAGTTCCCGGGCCGATAGATAAACTTCTCCTGTGCCGGTGTAGAGCTGATCGTAATCGACCTTGTCATTGTAGAAGTCCTCGGCCCGTATACCAAGAACGTCAGCTTTAATCCTCAGGTTCAGGTCTTTGGTTACAAGGGTGACCGGTTCGCTTCCGGAAATGCTCAGATTATAGGCAACTGCGAGAATGCGGTTGTCATATTTTTCCAAATCCAGCCCCTGCGGGAACTGCGTAAGGCCTGAATGATTCAGTTCGATAGTCAACCTTCCGCCCTTGGGCAAGTCTACACCTTCTGAAAGCCTGCTCGTCTCCCGGAGCGAGTCCAGCTCTCTTGAAACAACACGTGCGTTTCTGCCGATTTCGTCCTGTCTTTTTTTCTGATTGTCCAGTTCTTCTATTACAGCGAAGGGAAGCACCACGTTGTTGTCTTCGAATGAGAAAAGAGCGTTGGGGTTGTGCAGCAAAACATTCGTATCGATTACATAGGTCTTACGCATCAGAACTCTCCGGAATCTTTGAACTTTCCCGGCGACATTTCAAAGCCGGTCCGGCGCGGAAACCACGCGCGGGATGACTCGATTGTAAAACCGGGGTGGGGTGAAATATCGTTCCAGTATGTAAACTTTTTTGGGGTCAAAATGGAAGGAGAATCAGACGAACTTGAGCCATGAAACATTTTTGAAACCAAATCGTAACAAAACAGCGGGAAGCGGGAAGCGGGTAGCGGGATGTGGGCAGTGGGAAGTGAGCTTCTCCGAGTTTCTTCCAGCTTCCCGCTCCCCGCTTCTCGCTTCCTCTCTTCACTCGTAACATTCCGGGACCCTGACCGGCGTCCCGGAAGCCAAAAGCTCGCTTAAGGTCACAAAGTCGAATCCGGCCTTCCTGAGCTCGGGCACAAACATCGGGAGGGATTCTGCCGTGCCGTGTCCGCGTCCGTTGGCATGACAGATGATTATCGATCCGGGCCTCGCCTTTTTGAGCACGGTTTGAGCTATGCCCGCTGCTGATCGGCCTTTGGCGGGATCACCTGTAACGACGTCCCACTGAATAGCCGCCAGTCCCAAATCCTGGAGCAATTTCAGGGAATCATGGTCGCATGCGCCGTACGGAAAACGAAAAAGACGCGGGACCCTTGGGATTTTTTTCGTATTGTCTTCTCCGGCATGAAAACAAGGTCTTTTGTGCAGTTCCTCCCAAAGAAGCTCATATTGAGCCTGGCTCCAGAGCACCTGGTTCAAGGCCTCTTTTTTGTCGAGCGTGCGAAAATTCCCATGATTCCAGCTATGATTGCCGATTTCGAAAAGCGGGTCCGCCATCAACTGCATGGTTTTTTCCGGATGTGAGCGCATCCATTTGCCGCCTGCAAAGAAAGTGGCTTTAACCTTGTTGGACCGCAGGTAGTTTACTATTCCGGGATCATAGCCGCTGATCCTATTTTCGACTTCACAAAGATCGAAGGTCAATGCAATTAATTTGACGCCCGCCGGCAGTTTAACCGAGCGTATGGAACCGGTCATGTCAGGCGAGAGAGGGGGAGCGATTTCGCCGGGTCGAACTCTTGATGGAGGGATATTCCTGGAACCGGCAGGACAAGGGATCGTTTCCTTATCGGCAGCACATCCGTTGAGGGCGGCCCGGGACCAGCAAGGGGGCAGATTTTCCAATTGCTCCGAAAGGGCAGGGCGGCTGTTGGATAAAACAGTCAAAAACCACGCAGCAAGCAGAAAGTTGAAAACAACCGAGCCTCTTGCAAAACCCGATTTTAAGGACTTTAAAAAAGGCTCAACCGGCTTGAAATTAATTTTCCTCAAGAGGCCACTGCACGCTGATAAAGGTTCCCCTGCCGCCGGCGGACTCGATCTGAAATGCTCCGCCGGAGAGTTCCGCCCGCCTTTTCATGGCCATTAACCCCAGTCCGCTAGTAGTGCATGTCTCAGACATGGCGCGAGGCAGGTCGAACCCGGTCCCATCGTCGTAGACGTCCAGCCAGAGGCGTCCTTCTCTTCCGGCCAGTGTAACATTGGCCCGATGAGCTCCGCTGTGGTCAGCCACATTCTTGAAAGCCTCCTGAACTATTCGAAAAATCACCAGCTTCAAGTCCACGGATATATCTTGCTCTTCGACCTCGAATTCCGGCTGCACATTGATATCGGGGTGGTCTTTTTGAAATTCTCTGCAAAACCACTTCAGTGTCGCCAGAATTCCCAAGTCATCGAGCACCGTGGGCATGAGTTGCGTGTACATGTTCCGGACTCGCTCAACAGCGCCCTGAATATTGGGAATAAGCGCCCGGAGGCTTGAGGCGTCGCCTTCGTTAGGATTCATTCTTACCAGAACGCTTTCAATATGAAACTTTATGGCCATAAGAAGCTGGCCGAGGTCGTCGTGCAACTCGGCAGCCAATATTCTTCGCTCATTCTCCTGAACCCTTAGCAACGCGGATGCCAGGTGTTTGAGTTGTTTTTCCGATTCCTGCAGTGAGTCCCTGGATTTCTTTCGATCTATCGAGTAACGGATCGCCCGTTCGAGCATGTGCCCGCTCATCTGGTCCTTGACGATATAATCGGCGGCGCCGTACTCCATAGCTTTTAGGTCCACCAGGTAATCCCCCTGGCCTGTCAGGATGATTATGGGCGGAGTCTTGGCAGATTCTTGCACCTTCGACAGAATATCCAGCCCGTTCATTGACCCCAGTTGGTAGTCAAGAAGGCAAACGTCGTAGATTTCCTTCTCAAGTTCCAACAGACCTGCATCGTAGGTCCGGCTCCAGGTTATTTCATAGTGCACCGCGGGCACTTCGGCCAGAAGACGATGAAGCAGGACATAGTCGTCTTCGTCATCTTCGATCAGAAGTATTCTGATAAACCGAAGATCGTGCTCATCCGCTTGGATGTTTTTTGAATAATTCCACCACGATGGAGCCAAAAGTCTTTCCCCCGGCATACGAAATTATATTTAGTAAGACCCAACGTTCTCAGAATTAGTCTACACCATTTTTCAATGGTGGAAAACGTGTCGCTTATTCTTCACCGGTCCTTCTCAGGTACATGCGTATCGATTCAAACGAACCTTCCGGGGCTGCGATAAGGTGTTCCTTTACGCGCTGGCCGCTCAGATAGTCGCTCAGATGAAACTCCCGGCCATCCATCCGGTGTATTTTGCCGCCCGCGGCAATAAGGATAATCTGTGCCGCTGCAAGATCTCGATACGAGACATTTGCCAGAAGCGCCCCTTCCGCACGCCCCATGGCGACGTAAATTATGTGGGCGGACGTCGATCCCAGGTTCCTGATCTTGCCCGGGAAGGTCGACTGGTATTGGTTATGGAACCGCGAGTAGGTAAGCAGCACGCTTTCATTACTGATCTCACCGGTATCGGGGATCCTTATTTGCGTTTCGCCCCAATAAGCTTTCTGTCCCGCGATGGCGTAGAACAGGTCTCCGGTTACCGGCATGTAGGTAACACCCAGGACCGGCCAAAAATTTTCCAGAAGAGCAAGGGAGATGCCCCATATAGGAATTCCGGCCTGAAAGTTGGCTACTCCGTCAAGCGGATCAAATATCCAGAGATACCTTTTTTCCCCATGTACGTAGTCTTCAGAAGGAAGCGGGTCTCCGAAGACTCCGTGCCCCGGGAAAGTAGCATTGAGCCGATCCCTGAAAAAGTTCACCAGCGAGATCTCCGCCGAGGTTACAAGCTCTTCATCGAACTTGACCCCTGAATCGCCCTTTCCATACATCCGCAAAGCTTTTTCGCCAGCACTCGAAACCGCGTCCCTGGCAAAACTGAGCAACTCTTCGATCCCTGGATTTCCCGGCTCAAACGCCATTTGCGCTTCCTCCTGGTTCGGATTATAAATAAGAATCATTTGTGGATATGCAAACTGGTATTGACTCAATCGCCCAATCATTAGCAAAATACGCAGAATTTTGCATTAATTCTTTATGAGGTTGGTAGGAAAAGGGGCACTCTGAGTTTCTTCCCGCTCCTCGCTTCTCGCTTCCTCTTTTTTGAGGTCAAATACATTGAGTTCATCCATAATTACTCTGCTTACCGATTTCGGGCTCCAGGACGGATATGTGGCTACTATGAAAGGGGTCATTCTCTCAATCTGTCCGGATGCAAAACTCGTGGACATATCTCATCTCATTGCCCCTCAAAATGTTCGCTCAGGGGCGTTTGTGCTGCTCGCTTCTTGCGGATATTTCCCGCCTGGGACGGTCCATATGGCGGTGGTGGACCCCGGAGTGGGGACCGAACGGGGCGCCATTGCCGTCCGGACCAGGTCCTCTTTCTTTGTGGGGCCCGATAACGGCCTTTTCTCGCTCGTACTGAGAGATGAGACGGGCTGGGAGGCTCGAAGTCTGGAAAACCCTCAATTCCGGCGAAGTCCACTGAGCAGCACTTTTCATGGCCGCGACCTTTTCGCGCCTGCTGCCGCGCATTTAGCCCTCGGCGTCCGCTTCGACACTCTGGGCCCTGCCTGCGTCCCGGTGATTCCCCAGTGGGACCAACCAATCATCGGCAAGGGCGAAGTTCAAGGGGAGGTGATACATATCGATCGGTTCGGAAATGCGATTACAAATGTGCGCAGCGAGGTCCTGGAAAAACAGGGACCGTGGGAAAAATGGACCATGGAAGCCGGAAAATCGCTAATTAATTCAATTCATAAGACTTACGGCCGGGTCGGAACCGGGGAAGCGCTCGCCTTGAGTGGAAGCAGCGGCTTTGTTGAAATCGCGGTTAACCAGGGCAATGCGGCTTCGGAACTGGATCTGGAGATGGGCACAAGGGTAACCTTCCGGCTCGCAGGTTTTTAGATATGGATGAAGGGGTGTGTCGCCGGTTAGGTGGGGATTTTTTCACACAAAAGTCCCCCCGATTTTTTCGATTAATGTGGGTGATGGGTTGCGCTTGGCTCCATCCATCCTTACTCACCATTGCGTCCCGTGAATTCTTCGATAAGGAAAGCGTTTGGTCGAAATCGTCAGATTTTGGTGTGGTAAGCTTTATTTTTCGGCGCAAGTTCGGGTTTATTTCTCAAGCAATACTGTTAACTTATAAGTTATTACCGTTGTACTGGAACCATCCCTTTCCTGGGGATGGACACGGCTGCGATCTTTGAAAGGAGATACCAAATGGCTACTCGCATCGCGCTAAATGGATTTGGACGGATCGGACGCGCTATTTTCAAAATCATAAAGGACCGGAAGCTCCCTCTGGAAATTGCCGCCATCAACGACTTGGGGGCCCCCTCGGAGCTGGCCTATCTTTTGAAATATGATTCCACTCATGGTGTGTGGCCTCACGATGTCGAGGGGACTGAAGATGAATTGATTGTTGACGGCAAGTCTATTAAATGTCTCAAGATTACGGATCCCGCCCAGATGCCATGGCGCGAACTCAAAATTGACGTGGTAATGGAAGGCACCGGCCGCTTCACCAGCCGTGAGGGGGCGGAAAAACACCTGAGCGCCGGAGCGCGGAAAGTGATAATAACGGCTCCCGGCAAGGGTATGGACGCAACCTTCGTAATCGGGGTAAACGACGGGACTTATGACCCGCGCACCCACAATGTCGTCTCCAACGCCTCGTGCACCACAAACTGCCTGGCTCCGATAGCCGCATTGCTCCATGACAGGTTTATAATCGAACACGGGCTTATGACGACCATCCATGCCTACACAATGGATCAGCGACTGCTCGATTCGATGCACAGCGACCGCCGAAGGTCGAGGTCGGCCGCACTTTCGATGATTCCGACCACGACCGGCGCAGCCCGAGCCGTTGCCGAAGTAATTCCGGACCTCAAGGGCAAACTCGACGGTTTGTCCATCCGGGTTCCCACACCGAATGTTTCGCTGGTAGACCTGGTGTGCAGGGTAGGCCGGGATGTAACCAAGGAAGAGGTGAACGGCGTGCTGGAGTCGGCGGCAAACGGACCGCTCAAGGGGATTCTCCGCTATGTGACCGAGGAACTGGTCTCGATTGATTTCAACGGTTCCTATTACTCGTCGAGCGTGGATTCCCGGCTGACCAATGTAATGGCCGGCCGGATGGTCAAGGTATTCAGTTGGTACGACAATGAGTACGGTTATTCGTCCCGGGCTGCGGACCTGGCAGTCATGATAGGCGCCTCTCAGGATTGATCGTGCTTTTCCCCGTGCCCGCTCTTTCCACCTCACGGTGCGTACGGATATAAGGAGGACCCCGCGAATGAAGACCCTTGACGATGTTGATGTCAAAGGAAAGCGCGTCTTTATGCGAGTCGATTTCAACGTGCCGCTCGACAAGGAACGGCTCGTAAGGGACGACCTTCGCATCCGGGCAGTTATGCCGAGCATACAAAAGGTGCTGGATTCGGGAGGCAGGCTTATCCTGGCTTCTCATCTGGGAAGACCGAAGGGTAAAGTGTCCAATGAGTTTTCATTAAAACCGGTAGCCGAGCACCTCTCTAAGCTGTTGGCGAGACCCGTGCCCCTTGTCCCCGATTGCATCGGTCCCGAAGTGCAAAAACAAGTGTCGCTTCTGGGTGAGGGCAAAGCGCTGGTTTTGGAGAACCTGCGCTTTCATCCGGAGGAAGAAAAAAACGACCCGGAGTTTGCGAGGCAATTGGCCGAACTGGCCGATATTTATATAAATGAGGCTTTTGCGGCTTCTCATCGGGCACACGCCTCCATTGAGGGCATAACCCGATTTGTGCCCGAATGCGCCGCCGGATATCAGCTCCTGAAGGAAGTCGAGTATTTCAGGAAGGTCATGGACAACCCGCAACGGCCGCTGGCAATTATTGTAGGAGGCGCTAAGGTATCGACCAAGCTTGGGCTTCTCGAAAATCTCATTCCAAAGGTCGATTACCTGATTATCGGGGGCGCAATGGCGAACACATTCTTTAAGGCGCAGGGGAAGGAAGTGGGCAAATCCCTGGTTGAAGATGACTATATCGAAACGGCCGCACGGCTGCTCGTAGCGGCAGGCAAAAGGGGAGTCAAGGTTTTCCTGCCGGTTGACGCGGTTGTTTGCGCCGATGTGGAAAGCAGCGGGGACGCGCAGCAGGTCTCGGTTGGCGAGATACCCGGCGATACTAAAATTCTGGACATTGGCCCTCAATCGGTTCAGCTCTTTGAAGCGGCGCTTCAAAAATGTAAGACAATCGTATGGAACGGTCCGATGGGTGTTTTCGAAACACCCCCGTTTAACAAAGGCACTTTCGCTCTTGCCGGCTTTATGGGGTCGCTCGATGCTCTTACGGTTATCGGCGGCGGCGATTCGGCCTCTGCCATAAGACAGGCCGGCGCCCAGGACAAAGTGAGTTATATTTCGACGGGGGGAGGCGCTTTTCTGGAGCTTCTCGAAGGAAAAGCCCTCCCGGGCATATCGGCCCTGGAAAGGTGTTGAACAAATAATGAATCCGAGCAGAAAACCACTGATCGCAGCCAACTGGAAAATGTATAAGACTGTTGCCGAGGCGGTTTCCTTTATCAAGTCGATCCAGGAGGAAACCGGCCCTTGCGCTGACCTTGAAGTTGTTATTGCGCCACCGTTCACGGCGCTAAAAGCGGTTGGTGACAATTTGACGCAGCAGGGCTTCAGCCTTGCGGCGCAGAATTGCCACTGGGAAGAAAAAGGGGCTTTTACGGGCGAAGTCTCGCCGATTATGCTGAGCGATCTTGGATGCAATTACGTGATTGTCGGGCATTCGGAGCGGCGTCAGCTATTCGGGGAAACGGACGAAACGGTGCGCCGCAAAGCGGCGGCGGTCCTAGCGGCCGGGATGGTTCCCGTCGTCTGCGTCGGGGAAGTACTCGAACAGCGTGAGCAGGGTAAAACTTTCGAAGTTGTGGGACGCCAGGTCGAAGGGGCACTGAGCGGCTTGAGCGCCAGGCAGGCGGAACTGCTCGTAATCGCCTATGAACCTGTTTGGGCGATCGGCACGGGCAGGACCGCAACGGCCGCTCAGGCACAGGAGGTGCACGCGCTTATTCGTAAGACACTCGCAGCGCTTTTCAATAAAGAGGTTGAAAAAAAGGGCAGAATATTATATGGTGGCTCGGTTAAGCCTGATAATATCGATTTGTTGATGGCCGAGCCGGATATTGATGGAGTGCTCGTTGGCGGGGCAAGCCTTGAAGTGGGCTCATTCAAACGCCTTGTTCAGTTTAAATCCTGAAAAAGAGAGAATTCTCAGCTAATGGCTACCTTTATTGTAGTAATACATTTGACTGCCTGTGTCGCGCTGATCGCTATCGTTTTGCTGCAAACCGGCAAGGGTGCTGAAATGGGCGCCGCATTTGGGGGCGCATCTCAAACACTGTTCGGCGGATCGGGCGGCGGATCGTTTATGAGCAAGCTGACGACCGGCGCAGCCATCGTATTTATGATAACTTGCCTGCTGCTTTCTTTTATGCACAGGCCGGGGTTTCACAACCGGTCGGTAATGACCGGTATCCCCGCAGCGGAACAGCCCCAGGCTAAGCCGCAGGAGCCGCCGCAACCAGCGGCCCCGGAAGCGCGGCCGGTTCAGCCCGAGGCCCAGTCGCCTGCACCTCAGGCCCCGGCTCCCGCAAAAAATGTTCCAGGCCAATAGGCAGCCATGTCCTGCAGATTTTGTTTTCAAGCCGGAAAGCAGCGATGCTTTCCGGCTTTTTTGTCCTGTGTTTAGCCCTGAAAGGGCTGAATAATTCAGCCCGGGGTTAGCGAAAGCGTCACCTTGGGTGAAAAAAAGTCAGCATCCCTGTTCAATTTGCTTGACTTGCCGTGCCAAGGGTTGTTCTTCTTGCAAATGCATTATCGGGTCGTTTCTGGCAAACCATCATCCTAACTTTCAGCAACGGAAGGAGATCCTCTTGAATGCACTGACCCTTGTATTCATAGCCTTGTGCGTATTTGCAATTGCCTACCGTTATTATGGGATCTTCATAGCAAGCAAGGTGCTGGGAATAAACCCGGACAGGCCCACCCCGGCTCATACGCTCGAAGACGGCATCGATTACCAGCCGACCAACAAGTATGTGATTTTTGGACATCATTTTGCCGCCATAGCGGCGGCGGGTCCGCTGCTTGGACCGGTCCTGGCGGCCCAGTTCGGCTATCTGCCCGGCGCCCTTTGGATCATTGTCGGAGCGGTATTTGCCGGAGCAGTACACGATATGGTCATCCTTTTCGCTTCCATTCGCCACGACGGAAAGAGCATATCGCTAATCGCCGAATCGGAGATAGGGAAGGCGGCCGGGGTGGTGGCCAGTTTCGCCGTTTTGTTCATACTCATTCTAACACTTGCCGGACTTTCCCTCGCTGTCGTCAATGCCATGATGAAAAGCCCCTGGAGCGCTTACACCGTTATCTGCACGATTCCTATCGCCGTTATCATGGGTGTCTGGATGCAAATTGTCAGACCCGGAGACGTGGCGGGCGGTAGTGTGATCGGCATTATTCTCCTTGGCCTCGTCATTAGCACCGGTCCCTTTGTGGCTGCTCATCCCGTGCTCTCGAAGTGGTTCTACCTGTCAAAAGAACAGTGCTCCATTTTCATTCCTGCCTACGGTTTCGTAGCGTCGGCCCTGCCCGTCTGGCTGCTCCTGGTTCCTCGCGATTACCTTTCGACCTATCTTAAACTGGGAACCATCTCGGCCCTGGCAATTGGTATCGCTATTGTTCATCCATACCTCCAGATGGCGCCTTTAACCAAATTCATCAGCGGCGGCGGCCCGCTCGTGGCCGCTCCCGGTTCGGTTTTCCCGTTCCTCTTTATTACTATTGCTTGCGGCGCGCTCTCGGGTTTTCACGCGATAATAGGCACCGGAACAACACCTAAGATGATCGATAACGAAAGGGACATCCTTTTCGTTGGATATGGAGCAATGCTTGTCGAAGGTTTCGTGGCTATAATGGCGCTTATTGCAGCATGCGTGCTCGTTCCTGCCGATTATTTCGCGATCAATGCCTCTGCGGCAGCCTATAAGACCCTTGGCATGTCGACCGTGCATCTTCCACAGTTGGCCGAGGCGGTCCAGGAAAACATTCAGGGCAGGCCCGGAGGAGCTGTTTCCCTCGCCGTGGGTATGGCTTACATATTCAGCTCCGTTTCCTTCATGAAAGGGCTGATGGCCTACTGGTACCATTTTGCGATCATGTTCGAGGCCGTGTTCATCCTGACCGCCGTTGACTCGGGAACACGCGTGGGAAGATATCTTCTCCAGGAAATCATCGGGAGGGTGGTCCCTAAATTTACAGAGAAGGGATGGATACCCGGTATTGTCTTCACAAGCGCGATGTTCACCTGTACCTGGGGCTACCTGGTCTATACGGGCAATATCACAACGATCTGGCCCCTGTTCGGGATGAGCAACCAATTGCTTGCCGCGTGCGCCCTGATTGTCGGAACCACAATGATCATTGGAATGGGGAAAATGAAATACGCCTGGATCACCGCTGTCCCGGGAATTCTCATGGTGCCGGTAACAATGACCGCAGGCTACTACCTCGTAAAGTACAACACCATTCAAGGCAACTACCTTCTGGTCGTTCTTGCCGCGTCCCTCATGGGCCTGATGGCGGCCGTTTTCATTCTTGCTTTCAGAAAATGGTTCATACTTGGGCACAAACCGCATAAGTCGGTGGCAAAGGTGATGCCGACTGCTTAAGATCAGACGTCAGTGGTCAGAAAAGACTTTTTTTCCGACCACTGAGCACTGACCACTGTTCTTGATTAAGGAGAGTAGAAATGAAAAGCGACGGTTCGGGACTCCTCGAAATTATGTGCACAGTCGTCGAAATCAAGGAAAAAATGAGAGATCTTTACGCGGAAGCTTCTGGAAAATGCGGCGACCGGGTCGGCACCGAAACATTCGAAATGTTGCGCGATGTCGAGCAGAATCATCTCGATAGGCTTAATGCAATGTATGCCGATCTGTCCGGGGGTTCCTCGGGCGATATGGACGCCTGCCGCTTTTATGATTTGGACACCCCTGACAGAAGCGGGTTCATGCGGAAGGTGAAGCAAAAGCGGGACACTATCTCAAAGGCGTGCCTTGACGATGTTGCCGCGATTGAGAGTGGGATGGAGCTGGAAAATAAAGGCATAGAATTTTTTCTGGCCAGACTCAAGGACGCTACCGAACCGGTCGAGCGTGAATTTCTGAATCACATGCTGGCAGAGGAGAGGTCCCACTACATAATGCTTGCGGATTTGAAATTTTATTACATAGATACCGAACACTGGTTCATGGAAAAATCGAGGGCCGGTTTGGACGGCGCCTGACAGGAAATCTCACTAAAAAATCTCGATCACGTTCGGGGAAACCACGGATTTCACGGATCGGGCTTTTGTCATCGCCAGCGCACTACCCGCCTCCAGCACAGATCTTTGTGCTTGAAGTTGAGTAGAAACGCCAGATTCAAGTCGCCTCGTGGCGTACCTCAGGAATCATTTTATCCGTGGTCATCCGTGCCATCCGTGGTTCGTTGCGAGCACTTGCAGGAAACCACGGATTTCACGGATAGCACGGATTGGACTTTTGCCGTAATCAGCGCACCACCCCCCTCCAGCACAGATCTTTGTTCTTGAAGTTGAGTAAAAGCGCGGGCTGCATTCGCTCAATTACCTACGAATCTTTTTATCCGTGATCATCCACCGCGCTGCGCTCCCCATCCGTGGTTTGTGGTTCGTGGTGAAAGCCCACCGGAAATTAACCTCTCGTGTTTACGTGATTGAAATTAGAGTTTATACTGCGCTTGGCTTGAGAGTCAATTGGGGGGCGGTCATTGCCGGGAGCGGCCGGCAATTTCTGGCGCACCGAATCAACGAGAGGGAATTCTGATGGATTTGATCGTTTATCAAGTGATGGCCGGGCTGTTTTGCGTAACGGTTGTGTCTTCGGTCAGCTATTTGGTCGCATACCACACGCAAGGCAGAAAATCCAAGGTCAATGCGGCTGGCGAGCGCGCTGAAATGCTGACCATCGAACGGGCGCTCAAGTCATTTTGGGATAATGAAAAGCAAAAACTCGAAAACGACAAGATAGAGCTCGAGCAACGAATACAGTTTCTCGAAAACAAGCTCGAGCAGTACCGGAGAAAAGCTGCCGGAGTCGGGATGATGGGGCTGCGTAAAAGCAAGCTCAGCGATATGCTGATTACGCTGCTTATAGAAAACGAGTCCTTGGAAGAAAAACTTTTTCAACAGAATTTCAAACTCAAGCAGGAAAGGGATGAATTCCTGGAAAACGAGCTTCGCAGTATCAGCTATAAACGTATCCTGCTTTCCGAACTCATGAACCAAAGCGAAGTTCGCCGCGAAATGGAAAAGGTCATAAGCGACAGGTCGCGTCTCAAGCGTCTGGATCTGAAACAAAATAATCCGGAGCCTCTCGATTACCTTCCGGAAGAAGATGACGAAGACGAAGAAAATAGCGTATTGTCATGAATTGAGGAATTGAGGAATTGAGGGAACGTCACCTTCGTCATTCCGGCGGAGGCCGGAATCCAGGAATTCAGGAAAATGAAAGGCCGGTGGATTCAGAGTTTGTTTTTAATTCCTAAATTCCTAAATTCGCAATTCCTAAATTCCGGAGATCTCTTTTAATCCCTAAATTCCTAAATTCCTAAATTCCGGAGTTTGTTCTTGAGACCTTTCGAGCTGAAAAGCCAGTTTGAGCCGGCCGGGGACCAGCCCCGGGCCATTGAACAACTGGTATCGAATATACTGGGCGGGGCGGATGAACAGACCCTGCTTGGCGTGACGGGGTCGGGCAAGACTTTCACTATGGCGCACGTAATAGCGAATGTCCAGAGGCCCAGCCTGGTCATAGCGCCCAACAAGACGCTTGCAGCGCAACTCTATGGTGAGTTCAAAGCTTTTTTCCCCGATAACGCGGTAGAGTATTTCGTATCCTATTATGATTACTACCAACCAGAGGCCTATCTGCCTCAGACCGATACGTATATCGCGAAAGACTCCTCAGTTAATGAAACCATCGATAAAATGCGGCATTCCGCGACTCGCTCGCTGCTGGAGCGCCGGGACGTCATAATTGTCGCCAGCGTATCCTGCATATACGGCCTGGGTTCGCCCGAAACATACCATGAGATGCTCTTGCAGCTCAAAACAGGTCAGGAAATCCCGAGGGAAGATGTTCTGCGCAAGTTGGTGGACATACAATATGAAAGAAACGACTACGACTTTCATCGCGGCGTTTTCCGCGTAAGAGGCGATGTAGTGGAGGTGTTTCCCGCCTATGAGGAAGACCGGGCGGTACGGATTGAGTTTTTTGGCGATGAAGTCGATTCGATAAAAGAAATCGACCCGCTTACCGGGAAGACTTTCCGGCGTCTGGACAGAGTGGACATCTACCCGGGCACCCACTACGTCACCTCGGCGGACACCGTTGAGCGGGCCTTGAATTCGATCAAACAGGAGCTGTCGGAAAGACTTGAATTCTTCTATCGCGAGGGCAAGCTCCTGGAGGCGCAGCGCCTCGATGAACGAACCAGGTTCGATCTGGAAATGCTCGTCGAACTCGGCTTTTGCCACGGAATCGAAAACTACTCCAGGCACCTTGACGGCCGTGCTCCGGGAACGCCTCCCTACACTCTGCTCGACTATTTCCCGCAAGACTGGCTCGTCTTCATTGATGAGAGCCATATTTCGATCCCCCAGATTCGCGGTATGTACAACGGCGACAGGGCAAGGAAGGAAACTCTTGTCCGCTACGGTTTTCGGCTGCCTTCGGCCCTTGACAACAGGCCGCTCGATTTCAACGAATTCCAAAAAAGGGTAAAACAGGTCGTGTACGTGTCTGCAACTCCCGGCCCGTATGAGCTAACCAACACCAGGGGGCGGGTCGTAGAGCAGATCATCAGGCCCACCGGCCTTATTGATCCCGCCATCGAGGTGCGCCGCGCGGATTTCCAGGTCGACGATCTGATTGGCGAAATACGAAAACAGGTAAAGGAAGGCCATCGGATTCTGGTTACGACCCTCACCAAGAGAATGGCCGAGGACCTGACCGAATATCTTGCCGAACTGGACATCCGGGTCCGCTATATGCACTCCGATATTAACACTATCGAAAGAATCGAAACGGTGCGCGATTTGCGGCTGGGCAATTTCGACGTTCTGGTTGGAATAAACCTGCTGCGAGAAGGTCTGGATATCCCGGAAGTCTCACTGGTGGCGGTTTTGGACGCGGACAACGAAGGTTTCCTGAGATCGGAAAGATCCCTTATCCAAACCGCCGGCCGCGCCGCCCGTAACGTTATGGGTACTGTCATTCTCTATGCCAACAACATGACCGACTCGATGCGGCGAGCCATCCAGGAAACCGACAGGCGTCGCAAAAAGCAACTCGAATATAACGTCACAAATAATATTGTGCCCAAGTCGGTGGTAAAAGACGTCGTAGACATTCTCGCCGAATACCGTCTCAAGCCGGCGCCCGAGGCGGAATTTTTCTTCGAACCGCAGGCCGAGTTCGATCAGCAAGGCGGCCTCATCTCCCCCGATGAACATATCCAGGCCCTGGAAAAAGATATGAAAGAAGCCGCCTCCCGCCTCGACTTCGAAAGGGCTGCTTCCCTGCGCGATGAAATCAAAAGACTTCGCGAGAAGCAGTTGCTCTTGCAGTAAAGAGGGCGCGGAGAACTAAAGAGAGAGAGGGAATGTCACGCGGAGACGCGGAGAGCGCGGAGAAGTGAAAAGATAGGGAACATCACATGGAGGGCGTACCGCCTCACTGTTGCCTTTTTACTTTTGCCTTGCCGCGGACCGCGGTACTGTAGGTACGCCCTGATTGGAGGCCCATATGAAAAAAGAGAAAATCGAATATGGCTCACCTGTGGACGCTCTGGTTGCAGTGACCAAACGCCTCAGCATCTATGAAAACAGATATGGAATGACCTCGGAAGATTTCTTTGACAGATACGAGAAAGGCCAGAAGGAGGACTCTGCGGACTTTGTCCAGTGGGCGAACGATTACCGGCATTACGTAGCCATCCGGTTTGAAATTGAAGAGCACCTGCGCCATGTTGCGTGATCCTCTACGCCACTACCTTGAAGAGGTGGAGTCTGCCGTTCGGAATCTTGAAGCCGTTTATGTGGAGCGTTACCACTCTGGATCTGCGAGTCTCAGACTTTAGTCCTTCTTCGCTCCTGTCCTCTGTCGAGTCATTTCCCGTCAGGGAATTGCACCCGCAAATCTTTTTTTAGGATTTTCCCCGTGGGGCTCTTCGGGAGCTCATTGACCAGGATATATTCCTTGGGTACTTTAAAAGACGCCAAACCGGACTTGAGAAATGCAGTCGTCTCCTCGGTGGAGAGGCGGTACCCGGGCCTCACCTTGACGACCGCGGTCACCCGCTCCCCCCATATCTCATCGGGCAGGCCGATTACGGCGCACTCCTCCACCTCGGGCCTGGTGTAGAGCAGTTCCTCTACTTCACGCGGGTAGACGTTTTCGCCGCCGGTTATGATCATGTCCTTTAGGCGATCTACAATGTAGAGATAGCGGTCTTCGTCAAACGTTCCCAAGTCCTCGGTGCGCAGCCAGCCACCATGCCGGAAGGCTGAGGCGGTCGCCTCCGGGTTGTTCAGGTAGCCTTTCATCACGTTTGGTCCCCTGCAACAAATCTCGCCCTTTTCCCCGTCCGGAAGCTGGTTTCCTTCCAAATCCCTGATCTGCACTTCTATCTGGGGCAGCACCTGCCCGACCGATCCCACGCGATGGCGGTGGCAATGATTGTAAGTGATTGGCATGGCCTCAGTCTGCCCCAGGCACTCGGAGATGGTGACCCCGGTACGCTTTTGCCACTGTTTAACCACGCTCATGGGCATGCTGGTGGCTGCCGAAAAGCTATACCGCAGACCACCCAGCCGTCTTTCCAGGTCGGCCACGCCCAGCAGCCTGACATAGACCGTGGGCACGGCATAGAATTTGGTGATCCGTCCTGCTCCCATGAGTTGCAACACGCGATCAAGGTCGAAGGCCGGGAGCAGTTCCAGGCAGCCTCCGGCCATGATAGTGGCGTTCATGATGTGTATTTGACCGAAAACATGGTTGAAGGGGAGGAAGCATAAAGCCCTGTCCTGCTCTGTGGATCGTTCGCAGTGGGAAATGACCCAACTGGAAAACGCTATTCCCTGATGGGTCAGCATCACTCCTTTGGGAAGACCGGTGGTGCCGCCTGTATACAGGACCGCCGCAGTGTCGAGCCGATCACGATCCAGCGACCGGAACCCGGCTGATCCGGCCTCCAGGAGCCTGCGCATATCGAGATCAGCGTCGGTGCAGATGATTTTCTCAAGTCCGACAGAATCACGCATTGTTTGAACATTTTCGAGCTTGGTGGGATCGGTAAAAAGCATCCTCGGCCGGGCATGGCCGAGCAGAAGAGCCAGTTCGCGTTGAGAAAGGGCCCATGACAGGGTGACGGCAATCGCTCCCGCCTTAAGGACCCCGAAATAAAAAGCAATCCAGTTTGCAGAATTGGGGGCATAAAGACCGATATGGTCCCCGGGCTCAATACCCATTCCAATCAGAGCCGTGGCCACCCGGTTGGCTCGTTCTTCAAGCTGGCCGTAGGTGATCTCAACATCATTTTCTATAATGGCAGGACGATCTGGAAATAGAAATGCGGATGTCTCCAGGTGTTGGGCTAAATTCATCGACGCTGGTCCTTTTCCTAAACTCTGGTCAAGATGGTGATCAGGGGGCAAAATCGGGTGGTCGAGGACTGGCGGAGAAGTTCATTCCTCGGTCCTCATGCATTGGTCCAAATGTTAATATCGCCGCTCACGCTACCTTGGAGACTGCCCCGGCCTCTTTTGAATCCTGACCGTATCGAGCGCTCAGGTGTCTGTACAGGCCAAAGACGGACGCCATGACAAACACTGCCCCCAAGCCATTTACACTGCAAATCGTCCTTACGTCCCACTTCATTGCGATGCAATAACCTCCCACAACTGGTGCGACCATCGTGCCGACTTTGCCGATCGCATAAGCCCAACCAAGTCCGGTCGCCCTGATGTCAACAGGGTATGAAACAGTGCCGAGCGCCACCACCCCGGCGTTGGCGCCGAATATGAAAAACCCGCAGACGACCGACACGACTGAAACGATGATAAAGGAAGAGCCTGCCGAAGATCCGAATGCCACGAAGCTGAGATAGACGAGAGCCTGTGCCCCTATGACAACAAAGAAACGATTTAACTTATCCATCAACCGGCCGATGGTTATTATGGCCAGTGCGGAACCAAGATTAATGAAGAAAAACGCCATGCTGTATTGCTGAACGTTGGCGCCGCTCTGTTTCAACAAGGTAGGCGCCCAGGCCAGTATGATCCATATCAGATAGAAACTCCAAAAGAAGGCTGCCCACAAGAAAAAGGTGGTTGCTGCGCGCCCTTCCATGAAAAGGTGTTTGACCGGCACGCCGGCAAGTTTTTGCTCGGATGAATAGACCTGGACTTCCTCGTCGTGGGCCAAAGCCGGATCGATCTTGGAGATGATTCGGCGAATCCTCGCTTTATCTGTTCCTTGTTTGACCAGAAATTCCAGTGATTCAGGCAGGAGCATCGCCACCATCATGCAGATTATAACCGGCACAATGCCGCCGACGACAAAGAGCGACCGCCACCCGTAACTCGGTAGCAACCACACGGCTGCAAGCCCGTTAATGGCGCTGCCAAATGCCATGCCTGCCCACATCATGGTTGTAACGGTCGCGCGCATGCGGCTTGGCGCATACTCACAGCCGAAAGCAAGGGCGTTCGGAATCGCTCCTCCCAGCCCGATTCCGGCAAGGAAGCGCAACAGAGCAAGTTGCTTCACATCGGTGATCTGTGTGATCAGGAGCGTAAAGAAACCGAAAATCAGGGCGGAGATGAACAACATTCTCCTGCGTCCAAAACGGTCTGCAAGCATTCCCAAAAGCAGAGCGCCAACCAGAGGTCCGATCATGCCGGCGCTGACCGCCAGGCCAAGAGCGCTGGGGGATACTTTCAGATACTCCCCGATCTTGGGCATTGTCACGCCCATCATTGTCAGATCGAAGCCGTCCATGAGCGTTACACAAAAACACAGGAAACAGATCCACATCTGGTATGGTGTGAACGGCCTGGAATCAAATACCTCCCTTATACTCATTGTCTTCGTTGCCATGTTTAACTCCTTGTTAAGAGTTCGAGGTTAAGAAAATGAGAAACAGAATGCTCCAGCCGGAGCGGTCCGAAAAAGTCGATGCTGCTCCCGTGAGCAGTAAACCGGAATAGACAAATAGTGTGCATTGATAGGGAATGAGACGGCAGCGCTGGATTAAGATCAGAGCCGGTTGCGAAGCGGTATAAGGCAATTATTATGCCATGGTGGTCTGGCTGGAATGGCGTGTAAAATCAGGCCGTTCCGGAAAAATAGGTAAAAGTGGCCCCGTATAAAAAATATACATACGTATAATAATTAGTCGATATACAATACTTTAAAAATCCTCCCGTCTCTCAGACGGGCCTTATTAAGGCTGTGATAGAGTACGCGATCCGCTTGCATCAGATAATGGAATGGAATTTGCTCCGGCAGGGCAGGGCAGGGCATGCAAGCTGACCATAAGGAAAAAAAGACATGGGACGCGCTTTGAAGAAGCAAAAGACAGCGGAAGAATCACTTTACGATTCGGAAGGTAAGTTCAGGGATTTGGCTGAGAAGTCCCTGGCCGGTATTTACCTGATACAGAATGGGGTTATCAGGTACGCCAACCCGAGGTTCAGTGAGATATTCGGCTATACGGTCGAAGAGATGACGGATAAAATGCGGCCGCAAGACACTGTGTTGCCCGAGGACTGGCCCCTGGTAAATGAAAACATTCGAAGGAGAACCTCCGGAGAGGTTGAGGCACTTCACTACGAATTCAGAGGGGTCAGAAAGAGTGGTGAGATTATAAACACGGAGGTATACGGTTCGCATACCACCTATCGGGGAAAGCCGGCGGTAATCGGGACCATGCTGGACATTACGAAGCGGAAGCGTGCAGAAGAGTTGATAAGGCAGGCAGAGGAGAAGTATCGCAGCATATTCGAAAATGCCATGGAGGGCATTTTTCAGATCACGCCGCAAGGGCAATTCATCGTGGTGAACCCTGCCTTCAAAAAAATGTTGGGATTCAATTGCACGGAAGAACATTCTGCCGTGCCAATACAGCGAGTACAGCAGTTGTTTGCGGAATCTGCTTACCAGGAATTTATGCATGCGCTTGAAAGTGACGGCATCGTTCAAGGATTTGTATGTGAGTTCTACAGGAAGGATACGGAAAAAATATGGGTTTCAATAAATGCGCGGGCTGTTCGTGATAATGACGATAACACCCTGTGTTATGAGGGCACCATTGAAGATATTACGGAAGAAAAAAAGGCGAAAGATGAACTGCGCCGCTTGAATGAGTTCAGCTCGGCTATTATTAAGAATGCATCGGTTGCAATTTTTACCTTGGATAAAGACGGCACGTTCACAAGTGTAAATCCCGCTCTGGCCTCTCTTTTCGGGTTGGGACCGGAGGCTGAAGAAAAGCTCATCGGATTCAATTGGCTCCAGGACCTGTCCAAAATGAAATGCGGTTTGGCTGGATATATCGAAAGTGGCTTGCGGGGTGAGCCATTTCAGCTCTGGGATTCTCCGTATAAGACCTACGGCGGTGAACGAAATGTTTATATGGATTTCAAGGGGATTCCTCTGAAGGGCAAAGATGGCGCTGTCGAGGGGCTTCTTTGTATAATCGAAGAGACAACTGCACGGGTGAAGACGCAGACGAAGCTCATGGAACAAGCCAGGATGCTGATTGTCGGCAGGCTTGCGGCAGGCATCGCCCATGAACTGAACAACCCGCTAGCCGCGTTGGTGGCGCATTCGGAGTTGGCCGACTGTTGTCTCAAGGACCTGGAGGACTCCTTACAGATACGGGAACATCCTGTATTGGATGAACTCAAAAGCTGCTTGAACACAATCGAAGCGAATGCATTCCGATGCAAGAGTGTAACCAGTGACATCATAGGCCTGCCCTGGAAAGAGGGGTTGGAAGACAAAGAGATAGACGTAAACAGGCTTCTATCCAACATTCTGGAAAGGGACAATATAAATAGGTCCGGCGCCTGTATCGTCACAGAGATGTCCTTGTCGCTGCCGGCTGTAAGAGGAGACATCACCGCCCTTCGTCAGGTTTTCATGAATCTCATCAGCAACGCGGTTGATGCCGTTGAAGGAAGAGCGGAAGCAACCATATACATAAGGACTAAGTTCGACGATAACGAAGTCCTGGTCGAAATCGAGGATAACGGCGCGGGGATTCCTGATCTAATAGCGGACAAAATCTTCGAACCCTTTTTTACTACAAAAGGGTTAAAAAGGGGAGTAGGTTTGGGTTTACCTCTTTGTGAAGAGTTTTTGAGTCAAATGGGGGGGACCATTGGAACTGAAAGCAAACCAGGGTGTGGAACGATCTTTGTCGTTAGGCTCCCGGTTCAGTTCCCAGGCAAAACAGGGGAGTATCCCGGATATGGTGCGGATTCTCATAGTAGATGATGAGTCGGACATCCTGGTGGCCTTTAAAAAGCAACTGACAAGAGCAGGCATGGATGTTCTGTGTGCTTCATGTGCTTCTGAAGCCATCTCAATGGTAAAAAAAGAAAATTTTGATGTGGCAGTCCTCGACATAAAGCTTCCCGATCTTGACGGAATCGAACTCCTTTTGAGAATTAAACAGATAGAGCCTGCCATTGAAATTATAATGCTTACCGGCTTCGCATCGATAGAGACAGCTATACGTTCCTTGAAGCAAGGGGCTTACGACTATCTCACCAAGCCCTGCAAAATTGTTGAACTAAAGAAAGCTATCTTGAAGGCATACGAGAAGAAAATTTTGAGAGAAAAAAACATTGTCCTTGAAGAGCAGCTCAACAGGATAGAGGTCTACGATAGATTTATCGGTGAGAGTAAACAAATGCAGAGGGTGAGAGAGCTTATCTCGGTAGCGGCCCCATCCAATATTCCCGTTCTCATCCAGGGAGAAACGGGTACGGGGAAAGAACTCACCGCGCGGGCAATACATGATCGGAGTCAACGCGCGGGGAATCCCTTTGTTGCAATCAATTCCAGTGCGTTACCGGAGACTATCTTCGAAAGCGAGCTCTTCGGTTACAAAAAGGGGGCATTCACAGGCGCCGGGGAAAATAAATTGGGCCTTCTCGAGTTGGCTAATGGCGGCACCCTTTTCGCCGACGAAGTCTCTGACATGGGACTAAATATACAGGCAAAGCTTCTGCGAGTTCTTGAAACCGGCACCTTCGTGAAACTGGGTGATACCAAAGAAACAAAAGTCGATATACGTTTCGTATTCGCTACAAACAGAGAATTAAGAAAGGAAGTCGAAGAGGGCAGATTTCGTAAAGACTTGTTGTATAGGGTTAACGCCTTTGTCATCTATCTTCCACCTCTAAGAGAGAAGACGGGAGATATACCTTCTATTGTCGATTATTTTCTGAAAAAATTTACCAGAGGCAATGACAAAAAAGTATTGTCAGAGGAATCGATGGCATTACTTGCTTCCTACGACTGGCCGGGGAACGTGCGAGAACTGAAAAATGTTTTGGAAAGGGCTGTTCTGCTGAGTGCCGATCGACAGGAAATAATCACGAGAGATTTTCCCGAAGGAATGCTGGCTCCGCAGCCTGGGATTGTAAAACACGAAAACAAAGAATCGGGAAGGGCTAAATTGGAGCTTGATCGGATAGAAATAGAACATGTTGAAAACGTCCTGAGGGATCTTGGGGGTAACAAAACTAAGGCCGCTCAGCTCTTGGGCATCACCAGGGCAACGCTTTACAAAAAGATTCGAAAACATGTTGTCACCGGCGAAGAAGATAGAACAAAATAGGCAGTCAGACAAATTTGCGCAGTTTTGCTTCCCCCTTTTGTAAAGGGGGACCCTCACTACGTTTCGGGTCTCACGCTACGCCCGGAGGCCGCACGGGCGATGCTTCAAGTCCGCGCCCGATCTTTTGTGAGGGCGGATCGAGGGGGATTTTGTAATATCGCCAATGAGCAGCCTTTCAACTACTCTATTAAATTAAATCAGGCCGTCCCCTTTGAGCTCTTTTAGTTTTGAGGGTCCAAATCCGAAGTATTTTAAGTAGATATGCCCATTGTCATAGCCCACCGGCCGGCACACCCATTTGGTCCTTATCGGTGTTTCCGTCATCTTGTGCTGAGCCTGTGCGACCATGACTTCCCCGAAGACCGGATCTTTTACCGGAACCAAAACTCCCCTTTTCAACCAGTTCTCATCTTTCATGGTTTCCATCGGGGAACACACCGGAGCCACAACTGGTGTGATGGGAGCCAGACGTCCTTTCTTTCCATATTCAATAGACATATTCACCAACTCCTGGTTGGTGTATTTACGTGTTTCGGCAAAGATCACGGGCGCCCATGCCAATTGATTCTCTTTTCTCGTAAAATAGCTCAAATCCTTCCAACTGCCTGCATCCCACTCATCCCATTTGCCGATCATATCGGCGAAGGCCTGCCACATCTCCAGCCGCAGTCCGCCAAGGAAAACAGCTCCATCCATGGTTGGGGCGAAACAATACAGCCATCCGCCTGGAATGAGACTCCCAAAGCGTTCGAGAACAACACCGGCTCCCTCATACCAAAGTGCGCCATCGTTGTCGAAACGGGCATAAGCTTCATTTGTAGCGACATCCAGCGCCTGGCCCTCTCCGTTTATCACCCTCCAATGCAAAGCAGCCATAATACCAACTGCCATAAAAGTTGCCGGTTGAGCCCAGCCTATCCACGAACCGGCCTTGGTGGGCACTGCCCAGGGGCATTCATCGTAGCACTTGCCCTCGGGCATGACCTCTCCTGTAGCCGATTGTATGCCTGATTTTGCCTGGGCGATATTATCGTAATCAGGCATTCGGCTTTGACTCAACGGCCCAAACTGTCCGTTGGCGGTAATAGAAGCAAATATCAGCCCGGGATTGATCTCTTTTAGCTGTTCATAGCCGATACCCCACTCATCCATTACTCCGGGTCTGAAGGTTTCTATGAGTACATCGGCCTGACTCACCAGGCCTTTTAGTATTTCCCTTCCTTCCTGCTCTTTAAGATTGAGCGTTATATGAAATTTGTTCCTGCCCTCGGTCAGGTAGTTGAGACCTTCACCTTTGTACAACATTCCATAAGGTGTGCATGTTCTGATGAAATCGCCCTCCGGGGGCTCTATTCGTATGACATTGGCTCCAAACTCAGCTAGAAGGGATGAGCAATAGCAACCCGCAAAGCTTTTGCAGCTCAAGTCCAGTACGGTTATGTCGTCCAAAGCCTCGGGCTTGGTATGCGCAGCCCGAGGGTCGGTATTCTCTTTCACCCAGTCAACCCAGCTCTGCTCGTCAGCCATCTTCTATTCCTTCCCTTCCCCATCCCCATCCCTGGCCATAATAATTCCGCTCCTGCCATCCCAGTCTGAGGGAGGTTTTCGCCCGGGCAAATCAGCCCATTTGCCTATCGCGCGGCATTCATATAACCCCTTGATCTCGTCTTCGGTTTTGCCTAGTAAATGCGTCAGCACGTACTCGTTGTCGAACCCCACCGGTCTGACCCCCCAGTTTACCCTCGGAGGGGTTTTGGACATCATTACCGGGAATCCATAGTCATGGTAACGACCGAGGAGCGGGTCGTCGATTTCCGCTACGAAGCCCCGCTCCCGGGAGTGCTTGTCTTCAACCACGTCTTTGGCGGTTTTAACGCGGGAGGCAGCGAAACCGTGCTTTTCGGCTAATTCTTCGATTTCCCCGGCAGACTTTGTCCTCGACCAATCGGCAATAATTTTGAGAATCTCGGTTGCGTTTTCTTCTTTCAACCGGGTCAGATGATCCTTGAATCTGGGGTCCTCCGCCAGTTCAGGCCTTCCCATGGCTGTGCAAAGCCCTTTGAACTCCTCCGGGGCCGGTGCGGCTATGGCCACAAGACCGCAATCTTTGCAGTAGAATGAATCGGCAGGGCATATTGATACGTCCCTGTTTCCCGAGGGCATGGCAGTGTTTCCCGTTATGTGCTGGTAAGGCCAGATCCAGGACATCAGCCTCATAATATTCTCGGTCTGCGCCAGATCGATGAATTGACCCCGGCCGGTTCTGTCCCTATGGTGCAGAGCAGCCAATATGGCCATCTCACCCATTAGACCGCCGTAATCGTCACATGGATAGACGCCGCTCTTAAGGGGCGGTTGGCCGGAAAAACTCGACATCCATGCATATCCGCAAAGTCCCTGCGCCGCGCCGTCGTTGGAAGGCCTGTTCTCTGCCGCATAGGGTCCCCACTCGCCAAAGCCGGTTTTCGAAATATAGATGATGCGAGGATTGATCTCCTTGATATGAAAGTAACCGGCATTCCATTTTTCCATTACACCAGGTCTGAGATTGGTCTGAATAACATCAGATTTGGCCGCAAGCTCCAGGAAGACCTTTTGGCCTTCAGGCTTATGTAAATCAAGGCCGAGCCAGTATTTATTGACATTGATATGCGTAAATGTCGGCGGAAAAGCCCCTCTGAACATATAGCCGAAAGGTGTCATGTTGCGGGCGGTGTCTCCAAGGGGCGGGATTTCGCATTTGATGACTTCGGCGCCCATAAGAGCAGCAAAACCCGGTCCGACTGGACCCAGGATGAGCGTGCCGACTTCGAGCACTCTAATGTCCTTTAATGGCAATGGTTTAAAGTGCTTCTTGTCCCTGTAGTTCTTCCACGTTTTTTCGGCCATGGCAGGTGTCTGTCCTCCTTAAATGGGGTCTCATCCCGGGACAGAATATTCTGACAAATCGCCTGAAGATTTCTAAAATCCATCAACGATACTGTCCCTTAGTGATCGCCATATAGAAAAGAACTGGACCTATTCGCCTGAAATGAAGCAATGAACCTGAAACGCAATAATGAACATCATGGCAATTGCAGCTACTGCCGTCCTCACTATATAAGTATTAGCAAATCTTATGCCAAGGTGGGTACACCTGAAATTAGTGCCTTATCAAGGAAATCAGTAACGTCGGACCGGCCGATACCGTATAAAAAATATACAGTGCAATACACAGTGTATAATATTTAGCCTAGTGTTGGACCAGAATCGGGTTGGACCAAGTGAAGCCCTCCCGTTATTATCAAAAATTACGGTGAGGCCGACCTGTAGGGGCTTACTTTTGCCTTTTTACTTTTGCCTTGCCGCGGACTGCGGCGCGCCCATGTCAATTTGCCAAGTGTTTCGGAAAAAGGAAAATGCAGATACGATACAAACATTGAAAGGTTCCGAATACCCCACCGCATAACGCCATATAGGAGAGGAAGGTTGAGCTTATCACCGCCTGATTCTGCACTTACGATTTGTACCAAACCGAGCCCAGCGTATGTGAGATTCAACTGACTGCTTGGTTCTATTTTTGGGAAGGCATAGTGGGAAGACAGTTTATAAGCGTGCACAGCTTGAGACACTACACCTATTCTGTTCCAAGCGCCTTGCGAATTGCTTTGGCAAGGGTTCTTATGTCATAGGGCTTCATGATGAACTCGCGAATCCCTGCATCTTGAGCTTGCTTTTCGCTGGTCAAATCGGTGAATCCGGTGCACAGTATAATCGGCAAATCCGATCGGATGCCCAGCAGCATTTCGGCGAGTTCAGTGCCTGTAAGGTCCGGCATGGTCATGTCGGTGATAACCAGGTCGAATGCATGTGGTTGGGCCTGGAAGATCTCAAGAGCATCGAAACTGCTCGTCTTGGCGGTAACAGTATAACCAAGGGATTCAAGAATACCCTCCCCTAATTCAGCCAGCCCTTCTTCATCGTCAACCAGAAGTATCCGCTCAGTTCCGGTGGGAATCGGTTCTATTGCAGCGATCTCCAGCTCAACATTTTTATTAAACGAAGGCAACAATATGTAAAAGCTGGTTCCCTTGCCCGGTTCGCTCCTTGCGGTGATTACCCCCCCATGGCTTTTGACAATACCCTGTACCACTGAAAGCCCGAGTCCGGTCCCCTCCCCAGGTCCTTTCGTAGTAAAGTAAGGATCGAATATCCTATCCAGGACCGCCGCCTCCATACCATGCCCTGTATCACTCACAGTGAGGCATACATACTGCCCATCCGTCAGGTCCGGATGAACCGGGGCGGTTGATAGATCAGTGATTTTGGATAATTCCACGCTTAGAATTCCACCTTTAGCACGCATTGCGTGGGCAGCATTGGAACAGAGGTTCATCAATACCTGATGGATCTGCGTGGGATCGGCCAACACCACGTCTTCTTCCGAACCGGTTGTTAGTTCCTGGTTAATCCTAATGGTCGTAGGCAAGGTAGAGCGCATTAGCTTCAGCACCTCCTGAATGACGGGGGCTAATGCCATAGGTTTGCGTTCCTGCTCGCTCTGACGGCTGAAAGCAAGTATTTGTCTAACCACACCCGAGGCACGCATGGTGGCCTTTAGCACTTGTTCGAGGTTGCTTCGCACAGGGCTTCCTTCCGGAACTTTGCTCAGGCTTAATTCCGTGAAACCCATTATGGCCGCAAGGATATTGTTGAAATCGTGCGCTATCCCTCCGGAAAAATTTCCGATGGCCTCCATCTTCTGTGCCTGTCGAAGCTCTTTCTCTAATTCCACTTCTTTTGTTATATCCCTATGAATGCTCACATAATTGATTATTGCTCCCGAGTTATCCCGGATGGCTGAAGCAGTCACATCTGCATGGTAAAGTATGCCATCTTTCTTCTTGTTAATAAAGCGCCCGGACCAACCCTCTCCGCGCTTGAGGGTTTCTCGCAGATTTTGATAAAGGCTCTCCTCATGTTTGCCGCTTTTGAGAATACTGGCGTGGCGACCTACGATTTGGTTTCCCTCATAGCCGGTGATGCGTTTGAAAGCCGGATTGGCATACTGGATATTAAAATTGGTGTCGAGAATGATAATGCCTTCGCCAGCATGCTCAATGGCTGTGGCCAGGCGCACAAGCTCTTCTTCGGCTTGTTTGCGCTCGGTAATGAACCGTGCCTGCTGTACGTTCTGATATGCCATTGAGGACAACTGTCCAGCAAGGGTGAATAATGCCTGGGCGATCTTCTCAAACTGGTCCTTCGACATTGAAGGGACTTCGCGAAACGCGTCAATAAAGGTTTCTTCATCAATGCCAATTGCCCGTGCGTACTCCCGCATCTGGTCTTCGTCCTGGGTTTCATCGCGAACCTGGCCGATTAGCCAGTTCGCAACGTGTCGACCGCCAACGGTGATACTGGCCCCCGCATCCCACAATCCGCCACTTAGGCATGGCTGAATGATAGGGCCTTCAGGATTGCAGCGGCCGATTACCGAGTCCGAATAATAACAGTTCCTTAGGCCCTTTTCTGTCCTGCGAATTATTGTTTCGCACAACCGGCAAAAGCTGCTTGGTTTCGTAATGGGTGTCCCATCAACATTAGTGATGATTGACGCCACACCGGTGGCGTTCGCAAATTGATCCTGCAGCTTCTGAATTTCTTCGATATCAAAGAGTTCCTCAAATTCAATTTCATTCGAATCCAGAGGACGAGTCAAGGCAATGAGCCGCTTCTTGATCGCTTCTTCCATCTGCTTTCGTTCGGTGATGTCTTCGGAAATCCCCAGCAGGTATTTTGGCTCTCCCTTCTTCTTACTTAGAATAGGAATCTTCTTCGTGTGCAATATTCGTGTGCCGTTTAGCCTTGTAGAAATCGTCTCCTCTGGGATGTCCTTTAGCGTCTTCTTACCCAGAACTTCTCTATCATTCCTGGTGAAAAAGTCCGCAATATCTTTCGGGAAAATGTCATGGTCAGTCTTACCGATCATATTGTCTCTTGAATAGCCCAGCAGGTCCTCCGCCGCCCTGTTGAAGCGGACAAAACGAAGCTCTTTGGCATCTTTAACGAAGATCATGTCAGGGATATTTTCCACAACCGCCGTTAGGAACTCATCACGTTCTTTTAAATTCTCTTCGGCCAGCTTGCGTTCAGTGATGTCATATGCAAGGCTCAATATATACTTCTCCCCGGCTATATCGATCACCTCGCCGAAGCCAAGCACATCTATGATCTCACCTGATTTCCTGATGCGTTGGGTTTCAAAGTTCTTTGCCCTGCCATGCTTTTGCAGTATCTCGATTGCCTTCGTTCGTTCTCCAGGATTAGCCCAGGTCCCCAGCTTCAACGAGGTTTGGCCGATGACCTCCTCGCGCGTGTAACCAAATAAGTCCAGGAATGCATCATTGGCGTCGACAAATTGGCCGTCGCTCAGTCGTGATATACTGGAGGCCATGGGATTTGCGTGAAAGAATCTGGAGAAACGTTCCTCGCTCTCTCGCAACGCAATTTCGGCCAGCTTGCGCTCGGTGATGTCGGTATGGGTGCCGACCATCCTGATAGCCCGTCCACTTTCATCGCGACCGGCTGCTTTCCCACGTCCCAGAATCCATCGCCATTCCCCGTTTTTGGCCTGCATGCGAAACTCGACATCGAAGTCATCGCGGCGATTCTCGATGCAGTCCATATTTGCCTTGAGCGCGGCATCTTTGTCCTCGGGGTGGATACGATCTGCCCAGACACTGGCGTCAGCCGGGACTTCGCCGGGCGTATAACCTAGCATGGCTAGATAACCCGGACTGTAGTAGACCTCGTCGGTGTGCAGATCCCAGTCCCAGAGTCCGTCTTTGGTGGCTTCCATGGCCAGAAAGAAGCGCTGTTCGCTTTTCCGGAGCCGTTCCTCCGCCTGCTTTCGTTCGGTGATGATCTGGAAATAGACGGAAATGCCTTTTTTCTGCGGATAGATCCTCACTTCGTACCAATTACGATATGGAGCGATGTCAAAATAAGCCTCAAAGGCCACGGAAGCTTTCTCGGTAACGGCGTAATGATACTTTTCATCGAAAATTGATCCCTTGGCCTCAGGGAATGCATCAAAGAGATACTTCCCGATCACTTCCGTGGCCTTCCGGTTCAGCATTCGTTCTGCCGGGGCATTGAAATAGGTTACTACAAGATTGTCATCCATGGAGAAGAAGGCGTCGCTGATACTTTCCAGCGTGTTCTCAAGTCTGGTCGCCGTCTCTCGGATTGCCTCCTCAGACCGTTGGATTCGGAGCACCCCCTTGTGAATAATAAAGAAGAGCAGCGCTGCTGTTACCAGGATATACATGAGCCCTTTTATCAGGGAGATGCGGACAGCGGATTGAGGATCAGCAGCAAGCGTTCCCATTAATTTATCTGAGAAATAGATCCAACTTGATCCCAGAAGGACGTACATCATGGCAACTTTTAGCGAAAGCCACTCTCTTTGCTTCGGTATAAACTTTTTCGGGATGAACTCCATTTTGTTCCTTTTTACTCCGTCCCATAACCTTCCCACGGTTTTGCGCAAAACTATCCAGGAAACCGGCTTTTGCAGGTACACCATTTCTCAAAGACGAAGAGAGGCATGGGGTTATATCTTTTAGGTCTGCTTAAATCAAACCTGTTCCTCTTTCCACATATCACTGGTGAATCTTACGCTCCTGTTGCGGCCTCCTTCCTTTGCCTTATAGAGCACCAGGTTAGCAAATTTGATACAACTTCAGAGAGTACCTATATCAGCAGGAAACTCACTTATTCCCAGACTGATCGTCTTCTGAAGCACAGCTTCTGGAAGCTTTATAGTGATTTGGCAAATACTCAGCCGGATTTTTTCCGCTACCTTCATGCTGTCCCATTCGCTGACATCGAGCAGTACCACCAGAAACTCCTCACCGGGGATTTTGCGGCTATCCCGAGAAGACTACATGATTTCCGAGGCGAAAAGCGTCATCGACCGCATGGAGACCACAAATGATCGACATTAACGAAGCGCCGAACAAGTGCCAGCCACCCTTGAAGAATTCCTGGAGAACTGTGAACACGGAGATCCCTATATCCAAAATATCTGGATGGCCGCAAGGTACCTGGTCAAGGCCCGAGTTGGCCATTGCGAGACCCAGTACGAAAGTGGCACAACGCTATGGAGCGCCCTCGGTTCCCATCACTCAATTCCTCGAATTCCCTATGAGCCGAGGAAGCCCCGGATAGTGGTCACAATACATCGCGAACTTCTCGCTTTAGTGGTGAGTGACGATCTCCGCTATGGTTTTCATGGTTTGGAAGTCTTGCTTGTGAAATCAAGAGTTCTTATTTAGTTTGCAGTATGATCCGCTCACAGTCAGGGAACTTAAAGTTAGTGTTTCCCTTCCGGGTAGGTCAAAAATAAACTACTCCGAGCTTCCCATTACCTCAGGTGAAAATGAAACCGCCGTGCATACCTCATTAAATAGCGCGGAATCATGGGACCTGAGGCTATCTGATCGCTGGAGGCTTCCATGGTTACCGATCAGCTACCCTCGGTAAAAATACTGGTCGTGGACGACGATCCGGGCATCTGCGATATGCTCAAGGAGGTGCTGGAGCACAAGGGCTACGATCCGGTAATCTGCTCCACTCCCGTCAAGGCCCTGAGCCTATCCGAGAATGAATCCTTCGGGCTCGCATTCGTCGACATCAACCTGCCGGGCATGAGCGGCCTGGAGTTGGCCACGAAGCTCAGGGAGCGCGGTTCTTGCCTCGAAGTGGTGTTTATAACGGGTTCGGACATGATAGAGCACGCCGTGCAGGCCGTTAAGCTGGGAGCAAGCGATTTTCTAAGAAAACCTTTCAGCTTCGCCGAGTTGGGGATCTGCCTCCACCACTACGAGGAGCGAAGTTCTCTCAAAAGACAGATTCAATTGGCCGAAAAGCGCTATTTCGATTTGGTCCAGGGCCTGCCGCTGCTTATTTTTGTACTGCGCAAAGACCTTCGGTTAGACTTCATAAATCAGGCATCCCTCTCCATACTGGGTTACACTCCCGAGGAAGTCATCGAGGTTCCGGACTGGTTTTCCGAACACATCCATCATGAAGATCGGTCTCGTGTTCTGGAGTTTTTTCAGTCCATGTTCGACTCCGAGGTGCCGGGTTTTTCCACTGATTGCCGTCTGGTCCACAGAAAAGGACGCCTTATCTATGCGATCATCAAGTCTATTTCCACCCGCCGATGCCTGGATGACTCCGGGATGGAGTGTGTGGATGGGGCAATTGTGGACATAACGGATCGCGTTTTCCTGGAAAAATCCTTGGTGCAAAGGGAAAAGCTAAAGACCCTTGGGGCGATCTCCGCTGAAGTTGCCCACGAGATTCGAAATCCTCTCGTCTCCATTGGCGGATTTGCCAGGCGTCTGCAAAAAAAAGGCATGAATCAGCCTGAGTTGGATATCATCTTGAGCGAATCGGGGCGGCTCGAAAGGATATTGGGCAGAATCAGAGACTACCTCAAGCCAGTGGAAGTCCAACTTGAAGAGTGTTCGATCAACTCCATCGTAGAGAAGAGTCTCGATCTGCTCTCTCCCGAAATCGAGCGGATGCATATCCGCTGCCGGCTCGACTTGGCCCCCGCTATGGCGTTAGCTTACGTGGATCGGGACGTACTCGGACAGGTATGCATAAACCTGATCCGCAATGCAGTAGCGGCCATAGGCAAAGGGGGAACACTGAACATACGAACGCTGGAGGGCGAGCAGAGCTTCCATCTCGAATTTAGAAACAGGAGCACAAGTCCGCCGCTCAAGAACCCCGAGAGGCTTTTCCTTCCATTCGATGAAGGAGGACAAAGCATCGGGCTTCCGCTCTGCCAGAGGCTGCTCAAGACAATGGAAGGCACCATTTCATACGCCGAGGAACAGGGAGAAATCGCGTTCACGGTCTCATTGCCGAAAGTGACCCAGCCTCCCGGCCGAATCCCATTTCAGGCTGAATGCGCCTGATATAAGAGTGTGGATTGGAGTCAATCTGTCCTGAAGTATCGCCTATGGCTTTTTCAGGCATCTTCTAGTCCTTTGCGAACAACCATGTCCATGCACTTTCGGGGATACACAATTACCTAAGCCCGAAAGAGGGAGGTAGCACGTAGGCTGCCCGGCGCACCGCGCGATAATCCACACAAACCGATACTGGCCATAGCGGATACTTTAAGGCGCGGAAAACACCCAACCCACCTGATTACCCGTGTGACAGCCGTTTCTCGACGTTGTTTATGTCTCCGACTGCCCGCACACCTTTGGCGGACGTTTCACCGAGCACTCCCACTATAATTTCGCCAAATTTATTGGTTTCAAAAATGCCGGTGAACGGCTGAGAATTGACCGTGGCGCCAATGCTTGGGAATACCCCGTCAACGTCTTCTACCAATTCCCTGCCGGTCTCCAGGTCCCTGAGGATTATCTATTCGAGACTATGCTCAGTTTTTTGCCATTCAGAATGATGCCTTCCTCAGTTCTGGTCCGCCATCATCTGCTGAGCCCGTGTCATTGCGTGTCCGTAAAATTCCGCATCGTCCATCCTGCCGTCAATGTATTCGCTCCAATCTCCGAAATTATTGAAAAAGAAGGCGCTTAAACGAAGGTCTTCACATACCTGCTTGTAAATTCTATTCGCCTTCTTGGCGCGTTCTCTCCGCAGCGTTTCTTCATTCGAAAATTTTTTCTCCCCTTCCTTGTCCGAGAGGTATTTTCCGAAAGTTTTCGAGTACTGCTCGAAACTTCTTTTGGCCTGTTCATCCAAAGGATTTTGGCCCATATCGCCACTGGCGAACTGGGAACAGGTCGCCTCGAATTCGTCTTTTGCAAATTTGCTCATCATATCAATCTCCAGAACCTCTATTTGATTTCACTCCGAACGGACCACCATCGGGCAAGTTTAGGAGGCCAATTCGAACACGTATTTTTGAAAGATAACCATTATTGAATTTATATCTAGGTAAGGGATGCGCAACGTGCCAAAGCATGAAGCCAAAGCCGCCGCCGCTACGGGGTCGGGCCTGGTCGGGCCACGCTAAAGCCTTACTGTTAAAGGAAAGAACGATCCTGCTGGGCTATTTTAGAGTCTTAGGATGTGATTTTCGCCACCAAATGGCCTCTTTAACGGCACCCCTTTGACAATTCGCAGAATGGCTCTCCCGCAGTGAAGATACCCAGAATGATATTGTGTCAACTGCCGTGGTCATACCCCAGTGCCTCACTAACCAGATCATCGCCCTCCGTCCTCCGTGCTCCGTTTTTCGTCGTGATACCATTTAGGACCAGAATTCACCTATGACTTCATGTACCCTTTCCGAAACCCCGGTATTTATTATCCATCCAAAACACCGTATTTTAGGCTTGAGACCGTTTAGGACCACAATTCGAGAATGACTTCAGGTACTTTCAAGATACTCAATAATCATTTAACTCCGAAATTTTGCCTTTAACTAGCGCTGATCACTATCCTTTGCCCCGGTTTCCTGCTCACCCTCCGCTGCTTCTTTCCGTTTTGCGCGCTGCTTTTTCTGACCACCGGCCCCCAGTCCGCCGCTCCCTGCGAAGCCGCTCACCCCTCGATTGGTTTCGTCAACCTGATTTGGCCCACTTTGATACTTTCATTTGGCCCACCCCCCGGTCGGTTTAACAACTGAACTCAGAAATCAACACACCTTGCCAAATTGGAAAATCCGGGCGGGCACTGATCGCATAACGGAAATGATCCGGACATGTTGAACTTTGCGGCATAGGGGGAGCAAGGGGCAAGGGGTCAAGTCTCCGTTTGAGGGTTTTTAGCTCTCAAACGGAGACTTGACCCCTTGCTTTCACCAGTGCTTTCATCAGTGATCGGTTTAATCTTGTTTGTGGCCCATAGTGGCGGAACTGCCCGCAACCAAAACATGCCCCGGCGGGCAAGGCGGTGATGATGTTTATGTGCCTGGCCTTCCCTCAGCAGTGTCTGGAAGGGCCAGTTCCATCTCCCAAATCGCTCAAAAAAGTTTGCTATTCATAAATTCCGGCGCAGACAATAATCTTCTCCCCAGGCACTCTATAGACAAAAGCGACTTTTTGGGACGGAGTTTTCTCGCCCGGTTTAGGCCACATATACTCGATCCAGCCTTCACCTTTTTCATTTGCCAGAGTGACTATCGCTGCAGTGAAATTAAAGCCGTTCACGTCCTTGAGGCCGGACGAGTTCTTTCCGACCAGGGCAGGGACCATTGGATGCGCCAACATCTTGCCCTCTAGATCTTGTACATAGACGTAGGAGTCTTTCCACACAAATTGTCCTTTTGGATCTTGAAGCTTCGGCAATGCTGCTTCCAACCCAATATCCTTTATAAGAGCAGCAGCTTCTTTGCACTTGGCAACGCACTCCTCTTTCGTGGCATGGTCCTGGGCCATTATCCAGGAAGTATAGAGCAATGACAGGAAAAGAAAACACGACAGAAAGGCGAATGTTTTTCTCATTTTTTGGCTACTCCTCGGCAATACAAATAATTGTTCGTCTCGATTCCCTCCTCTAGACGGAAATTAGTAATTTCTTCCTTTTAGAGGGCCACCTGATCGTATACGGGTATAAAATCGGCAGCGCCTTCTTATCTCTAAAGTACTTATTCGGCAAAGTAGTTGTTGCCTGTGCCTATTGGTATACGGTCCACAGGTCCGCCAGGACCTGGTCGGGCCTGGCCGGGCCAAGTGAAGTTCCTGCCGCTATTCTCAAAAATTACGGTGAGGCCGGCCTGAGTGAAAAACGAGGGGTCTTGAAAAAGGAATATTTCACCTGTTTCCTCTCTTCATCCCGAACGATGGGTTGAGCAGTGAAATAAGGGGGCAGTGAAAAATCTAAAATCTAAAATCCAAAAACCTAAATCAGTCTTTCTTTTGCTTCAGCCTGGCTTCTTGCGTGAGTTGCCGATCGGTGAGCCTTTGTTCCAAACGCGTATTGAGCTTTAATCAATTCTCTATTAAACTTAAAATTTTAGATTCTCCCGATCATTATCCGGCTAACAGATGAAAATGCAAGCGTTCACCACGGAGGCACAAAGGCCACAGAGGCGGCAGGGCAGCAGTTAACATGTGTGCGTGGCCGAAACATCTGTGCAATCTGTGTCATCTGTGGATAGCTCTTGCGCGCCCAGCGCGCGTGGGCCGGGGGTGAATGCAAGATACAAAAAGGGTCATAGGTGCAGCCAAAAGAAAAGATACGCAATGAGTTGCTCAAAGCCTTCGAGGGCTTACCTCCATTGCAGCAGGGCCTTTTGCAGCTTTGTTCGGTGATTTACGAGCCGGTGAGCATAAGCGTTTTATACAAGATATTTCGCAAGTCCGGCCTTCATTTTCCCGGAGAAAACACCAGTTCGGCCAAAGCCCTGGAGCCTCACTTAGACAGGCTAAGGGCACTTAAGCTTCTAAACGACAAGTGCCAGGTCTCTCGGGAAATCATCGAAATCGTCACCAGGCGGGCGCTGACTGCCGGGCGAATCTTCCATGCCGGCGATTTATTGACGGGGATCGACTCCGAGCAGGCCTGGAGCGATAATCTGCCGGCCGGCAGCCGGTGTTTTTCCTGTGCGGCCCGCCCTGTCGGGGGAAAGGCGTTCATGACCACGCAGGGCCCTCTGTGCCCGGCGTGTGCCGAATCGGAGCTTAAGGCCCTTTCGACCGAGGAGAACCTGGAGGATTGGACCGGCAGGCGCATCCTCGATGCCCTCTCTGCCGACGGGGACATATTGAGCAGGCTGACTGTCATCTGGAAGTTCGACCAGGCTAAGCGGTCTCTGATTTCGAAGAGTTACCGGGACGTTGATGCTCTTTTGGGTCTTCTGGCGCAAAACCTTGGATACTTCGGGCCTCATCCCCTGGCTTCGGCGGTTCGGCTGTCAGCTCTTAGGACATGCGTCCGGAACGGGCGCGTGATTCTGCCTGCGCTGCGCAATGCGATCCGAAAAGAGCCATGGCAGTTCTATGCCAATGTTCTCATGGCCGTGGGGTTCATCGCACCTGAAAAACCGGAGGTCCAGGCCATACTCAAAGAGGCGTCCGATGATTCGAACCCGGAGATACGCAAATGTGTGATGACCGTTTTCAGCAAACGCCCGCCTTCCTGGGCCGCCGGGGTAATCGTGAAGCTGAGCGGGGATGAAGATAAGGCTGTCCGGGATATGGCCAGGAACACCATCTCCGCGTTGAAATCGAGGCGGGGGGGGACTTCTACATTCGGCGCCGGCGCGTACGAAGTCCCCGATACGCCCTTCAAAGCGTCTATCCGGTTCGGTCCTCTGGTCAGAGCGGTTAAAGAAGAGCTGCCCTCGGCCACCTATTTATACAGTAACTCCTGTCCCCGCGTTATGAGAGACTTTCGCATCGGCATTTATTCAAGGGACCGGAATTTTTTCCGTAAGCGGCTGGCGGAGCTCTCATCTGCGTGCAGCACGCTCCCCGATTATACCGCCTCTATTGCTCGGATATGCAACGATCCCTTTGATGAGGCATGGTTCTCCACCCTTCCGGTGGAGATCCGGATGCATGCGCTTTCTATCATTTTCCTCCAGGCCATGTTTCGTCTTGAACCCGATGCGGATGCCCTGTCCCATGCGATGAAGAACCCGTTTTTCAAGTCGGCGCCTCAGCCCGAAAGGACGCCGCTGCTATATAACCTTGTATCGCGCCTCATCATGGGCGGCAGGCTGAGTGAGGCGCAGGATGTAATACCCGAGATCGAAGGGCGCGATTACACTTTCGGCCTGATGGGGTGGCTTCGTTTTGTCCAGGGCAAAAACAGTGAGGCAATCGGGTCGTTTGAAACAGATCTGAGAGAACTGCGGCGAAGGCTCGGAAAAAGAGATGTAAACTTCAGCGGTCTTGGAGGACTTTTCTACGTGCTGGCTCTTCTCAAATCGGAGAACGAAGAGCATTTGAACAGGGCCGATCAATTAGTAAGTTCGTCTCTTTCCTCAAAAGGCGTCTCTGACTTTAGCTTATCGGTGCTCAGATCTCTTAGAGGAATCGTCCAGGCGCAGAAGCTGGAGATCGATCAAGCGAAAAAGACCATCGCAAATGAATCGAAGGCCGCTGATATCATCCCCTCGCTCTTCCACGCCATAGCGGCCTTCTGGGTAAACGGCAATCTTTCAGAAGAGATGATCGCGAGAATCGAGCGCATATTCCAAAGGGCGAAGGAATCAGGGATGTATTGGGTGGCCATGGAGTGCGCGGCGCTGCTCATCCGCGCCGACAAGGAAACTTCCATGCGCCGTCAATTCCTGGATCGTGTCATCAATGAGAGCGGTATGCATTCGCTCGTGTCGTCGATCCTAGTCGAAGATCCGTGGGAGAAGGGGTTGCGCGCTCTCACGCAGATCGGCAGCGAAACCGGTGATCCGGATGTGCGAAAATCGGCTTCCGGAACGAGGCTGGCCTGGTTCGTCGGCTATCATGAGGGCGATGTGTCCGTGCGGCCAGTCGAGCAGAAGCTTTCGGTCAGGGGCCAGTGGAGCAAGGGGCGGCCTGTGGCCATGAGCCGTATTTTCAAGGGAAGAATCGAGTCGATCACTCATAGGGACCAGTCCATCCGTTCCGCCATCGAACGTGAAACCTATTACTATGACCAATACGTTTTCGACACGGAAAAGCTTCTGCCTGCCCTGGTGGGCCATCCGCTGCTTTTCCTGGAAAATTCTCCTTCCGTGCCGGTCGAATTCGTAAAGGGCGATCCCGAGGTCATGGTGTCAAAAGCAGGTTCGAAGATCAAAATCGAATTTGCAGCCGGGCTTAACGGGGACCGGTTTACGGTGGTACAGGAAACACCTACCCGGTTCAAGGTGATCGAGCTTACCGAAAAGCATCGGCGCATCGCTCGGATACTGGGCAATAAAGGTCTTATGGTGCCGGCTTCAGCCATGCAAGAGGTCCTGGGCGCCGTCTCGGCGCTTTCCTCGCATGTGCTGGTCCACTCGGAAATAGGGGGCAAGTCAAAGGATGCGGTGGACGTCGAAGCGGACCCGACGCCTCATTTGCATCTTGTCCCGTCGGGTTCGGGATTCAGGGTGGAGATGTTTGTAAAGCCCTTCAAAGAAGAAGGCGGCCCATACCTCAAGCCCGCCGTGGGTGCGGCAAACGTTATTGCCGAGGTGGGCGGGCAAAGGATGCAGACACAAAGAGACCTCAAGGCGGAAGAGAGGATGGCTGACGCAGTGGATGAGGCTTCTCCCACTCTGTCAAGGCTCGCCGATTCGGACCGGCAGTGGCTGCTCGGAGACCCGGAGGATTGTTTGCAGGTGCTGTTGGATCTCAAGCCATTGCAGGAAAGAGGCGATGTTATTATGGAGTGGCCCGACGGGGAGAAGCTGCGGGTCACTCGCGAGATCCATGTCGATCAGCTGCGCATGAAGATACGGGGCAAGACGGACTGGTTCGAAGTGAGCGGCGGGCTCCAGCTCGATGATGATCTCGTGCTCGATATGAAGCGTCTGCTCGAGCTTGTCAATACTACGAGCACCAGGTTCATACCCCTGGAAGAAGGACGCTTCCTTGCCCTGACGAAAGAATTCAGAAAGAGGCTGGAGGAGCTGGACGCCTATGCCGAAAAAAAAGGAAAGGATGTCCGGCTGCACCCTCTGGCCGCCCTGGCCATGCAGGACCTTCTAAAAGCCATTCCCAACACCGAAGTGGATGAAGCCTGGACATCACGGCTTGAGCGCATCAGGGCCGGACAGGAGATAAGCCTTCCGGTGCCATCCACTCTCCAGGCGGAACTGCGGGACTACCAGGTGGAAGGCTACACCTGGCTGGGGCGCCTGGCTCATATGGGAATCGGTGCATGCCTCGCCGATGACATGGGGCTTGGGAAAACCATTCAGGCCCTGGCAATCATGCTGCATCGGGCCGCCCGGGGACCCAGCCTGGTTGTGGCCCCGACCTCAGTTTGCTGGAACTGGATCGCCGAGGCCGATCGCTTCGGCCCTGCGCTTAACATGGTGCAATTCAACGGCAACAATAACAGGGAAGACCTGGTAAAAAGCCTCAAACAACAGGATGTGCTTGTTACCAGCTACGGGCTGCTGATTCAGGAGGCGGAACTGCTCTCGGCCGTGGAGTGGAACATGATCGTTCTCGATGAGGCGCAGGCAATCAAAAACTTCTTGACCAAACGATCCAGGGCGGCAATGGCCCTTAAGGGAGACTTCAGACTGGTCACCACGGGCACTCCAATCGAAAACCACCTCGGTGAGCTCTGGAACCTGTTTAATTTTATCAATCCGGGTCTTCTGGGTTCGTTGCAAAGGTTTAACCAACGTTTTGCCGTTCCGATCGAGAAATACAATAACCGGGATGCGAGGAAGCGATTGAAGAGGCTGATTCAGCCCTTCATTTTGCGGCGGCTCAAATCCCAGGTGCTCGAAGAGTTGCCGCCCCGAACGGAGGTGGTCCTGCAAGTGGAGATGAGCCCGAAGGAGGCGGCATTCTATGAAGCCTTAAGGCGGCAAGCCCTTGAAACGATCGAGGCCGATAACGCCCCGGTTGCCCAGAAGCATTTGAAGATCCTGGCGCAGATCATGAAACTCAGGCAGGCCGCCTGCCATCCTCGGCTGGTAATATCGCAAACCCCCATTTCGAGCTCAAAGCTCGAACTTTTCAGCGAGGTTGTATCGGAACTGATAGAAAACCGGCACAAGGCCCTGGTCTTCAGCCAGTTTGTCGGGCATCTGAGCCTCATCCGGGAACATCTTGACAGCCGCAACATCAGCTACCGCTACCTCGACGGGAGCACACCGGCGAAAGAGCGCAAGAAACAGGTGGACGGTTTCCAGTCGGGGGAAGGAGACCTTTTCCTAATCAGCCTCAAGGCCGGAGGCTTGGGACTAAATCTCACCGCCGCCGATTACGTCATTCACATGGACCCCTGGTGGAACCCGGCCGTCGAGGACCAAGCCTCCGACCGCGCCCATCGCATCGGCCAACAGCGTCCGGTAACAGTCTACCGGCTGGTGACCAAAGGAACCATCGAGGAGAAGATCGTAAAACTGCACCAGGACAAAAGGGACCTTGCCGGAAGCCTTCTTGACGGCAGCGATATCAGCGGAAAGATCTCGGCGGAGGAACTTATCAGGCTGATCAGGGAAGAGTAAGGGGTGAGGAGCGGGAAGCGGGAAGCAGGAAGCGGGAAGAAAAGATAGGTCTCTTGGGACACTATGAAACCATGAAAAGGGACATGCCAATTTCCCCCCTTTCCTAAAGGGGGGTCCGGGGGGATTATACGGAGAGGGATCAAAGATGTTCCCATTCAATAGAAATCTCAAACCCTTTGCGAGAGAGCTTCGCAAGAACATGACAGATGCCGAACAAGCACTCTGATCAAAATTGAGACGAAAACAACTCAATGGTCAAATCTTTTACCGGCAAAAAAACATCGGAAACTACATCGTAGATTTTTACTGTCATGCCGCGAAACTGGTCATTGAATTGGATGGAGGACAGCATTATTCAGCCGATGGCAGAGCGAAAGACGAAATTAGAGATAAGTTCATGATTGATCTGGGTTTGAAGGTGTTTAGATTCTCCGATCTTGACGTTCTGAAAAATATGGATGGGGTTTTGTCAGTATTGTACAAACATACAATCCCCCCTGCCCCCCTTTAGAAAAGGGGGGAATCTCGGCCAGCGCGTCCAGGCGCCCCCCCTCTTTTAAGGGGCAGGGGAGTGCATGGGGGATATTTCATGCCGCATTGCCGCAATGAACTTTTCTAAGAAGGAAGACGGAAGCAAGTGAACGACATTCTTCCGGTTCTCCTCCACTCAGTCCTCAGTCCTAGCCTCTCAGTCCTGGCCTCTCAGTCCTGTAAGTATTCGACCGATCAGCTCATTCTGGTCCCATGTCCCTGAGGTTCTTGTCAGTCCGAGTCGGACTACAACAAGCTTTCTGGAAGGAATGATGGAGATCAGTTGACCATCGTATCCGACTGCGTGATAGGCATCGCCGGGGACGCGTGGATCGTTGTCGGTGTTTGCGAATTCGCGGGGGACGCGCAGCCAAAATCCGGCCCCGTATTTTTTTTCGACGCTAGCAGGGGCCGGGGAAGCGCAGTATTTAGTCCACCCTTCGGGGAGTATCCGGTCTTTTCCCCACATGCCGTCTCTGAGATACAGAAGGCCGAACCGTGCCCAGTCCCTGGCGGTTGCGAACATGAAAGAAGAACCCACCAGGGTCCCTGATGCATCCGCTTCCACCACCGCGCTCTGCATTCCGATACGGTCAAAGAGCGCCCGGCGGGGAAATTCGAGATAGTCTTCCCGCTCATTGACGAAGGTATCCCTCATTACTTTTGAAAGGATTTCCGTTGTGCCGGTTGAATAGTGCCATTTGGCGCCGGGAACGGACACCATGGGCTTGCCTGCGGCAAATGAAGCCATATCGCGGGTCCCGAAGAGCATCACGGCAACATCGGACAGAGGGGAAGAATACTCTTCCTGGAAAGCCAAACCGCTGCTCATGTGGAGGAGATCATCAATCGTGATGGCCTTGCGGGGATCCTGCCCTTCGCGCCACAGTGGCAGTAGGCCGTCAGACTTGAGGGAGATTTTTCCCTCACCTGTAAGGATGCCTGTCAGCGCGGCAAAGACGGACTTGGTCATAGACCAGCCGGGCAGGGGCGTATTGGCGGTAAAACCCGGCGCATAGCGTTCAGCCACTATTTTGCCGTCATAGATCACGATCAGCGCCCTGGTATTTCTAAGATGACCGGGGCCGGGCTCACTGAAGGCCCACTCCACCGCCTCGCTGAGCTTCTTGCCGTCCACTTCCGGCGGCAGATCTGCGGTATCCGCGATCTCACCATCGGGCCATATCCCATTTTTATGCCGATGTGCAGCCGCGCCGGCCATAAGGATGCCCTCAGATCTCAGTTTCTCCTCCGGCTCTCCTATCACCAGGGTGCATCCGAGGCCGTCCCGAAAGATGGCCTCACGTTTGGCAAACCCCTTGATGGAAGCCTTGACGGTCCGCCGCCCGTAGTCGAATTCGACATCTACAAAGCGCAGTGGATAAAGCGCTTCGACCGGCTTCAGGTCCTGCGAAAGCACCGACGGCGGCTCCCGCCCGGATACGAAGACATCCGAGCACAGGCATTTGGCCTCATAGCCTGTCACGGTTAACGCGGCCTTCCACAAGTAAAAGCCAAAAACCGTAGTGGAAAGGATAACAGCAACTCCCAGAATCGAAAGAAGTCGTTTGACAGATGTCCGCATATGATCGCTCATCTCGGGTTTTTAGCAAAAGAGCCGTGAACGGTGTCGCTCAAGGGACTGATCAACTGCCACTTTAATCACTCAACAATGAATGAGCCAACAGGGATCGGGCAACCTCGAGTTTTATCGGGAACTTTTTCCCGTTTCATATGTACATAATAGCTGAGAGATTGCGATAATCGCAATATTACAGGAGGGACAAGGCCCGAGGCATGGACGATGATTTCGCAAAGACCGCCGCCTCAACTATGTCAAAAGAATTGTAGCATTGCCGGGAGACACCGTTGAAATTCGTGATAACATCCTCCTGGTCAATGACCGTCCGCTGGATCGTCATGCTGAGCCGGGACCGGTTTTATATCTCAAGCCCGGGCAGACCCGGACAATCCTGACTGAGGAAAACGGAGCCGCCGTCTACCCGGTCATAGTGGATTCGGCGAAAACCGGCGACATGGCCAAAATGATCGTGCCCCACGGGCACTGTTTCCGTCTGGGTGACAACCGCGGCCAAAGCACTGACAGTCGGAATTTTGGCCCCGTCCAGATGAGCGACATTCAGGGCAGGCTCGACTACATATACTGGCCGGCCAAGAGCTGGTCGCGCCTGGGTCGCTATCCCGTCTCTTATCGGAATTAAAGCATGAGCTTCGATGCTGGAGCATGGAAAAGAAATCTGGTACTCTATGGGCAAGGACGGGTAAAATAACAGGTGAGAACTAAACACGATAATCGGCTGCATGAAGAATACTCCTGATCGGGATTGACTCTTGATGCAGCACACAACCACAAAATTGGAGAACAGAATGGCAAACGCAAGTGAATTCATACTCTACAGCGGGGGGCTCCGGGGTTCTGAGTCCGAATTCGGCATCCAGGCTGAAAAATGGGGTGTTAAGGAAGTGAACTTTTCCTACGAGGGGCATAAGCCCGACCGAGACCGAGGGCTCGTTATCCTGGGGCCGGAAGAGCTGAAAAGAGGCGATATAAGTATGGAAATCGTCTGCATGCGCATGAAACGGAACTATTCCAATACCGATACCATCCAAAAAGTCATGCAGACGATTTTCCACATGGTGAACAACGGTTTCCAGGTGTTTGCGGCGGGCTGGATTCAGCCCGACGATACCGTGATGGGGGGAACCGGCTGGACCGTTGAACTGGCGAAACTTTTCAATCGTCCATTGAGTGTGTTCGATCAGAACAGGAATGCCTGGTTTACCTGGCAAAACAACTCCTGGGTGGAGAGCCTGCCGGTTATCGAACATAAGACATTCGTCGGTACCGGGACCCGCCACCTCAACGAAGAAGGAAAACGGTCAATTCATGACCTGTTCCAGCGCTCTTTCCAATCCTGAGTGGATTGGAGCCTCCAGAGAAAAGCGCCCCCGGAGCGAGATCTCCGATGGGGCGCGCTTTTTGATCTCCTCGATCTGCCGGTGCAGCCCTTGACATCATGAGCAAAATCCCCATCTTGCTGGCGTAGCAATAAGATACGAACGATTCTCATCTTTTAAAACATCCAGCAACATGTGCCGAACTTTAAGTATGACCTTAGCCCTTTCGGCATACTCTTTGCGATTTGAGTTGCTGTTCAGGTTTCCAAGCACGGAAACATAACGGGACTGGATGAGCAAACTGAAGGGGAAGATCGAAAGCCTTGCTCAACCTGTCCCGATTCTTGGAAAAGGTGGAGTGGTTCCACAACGGTTCATCGAGGTGAAGCCCTATGAACCAACGGAAGAGAGTATTGTAGTCGATATGCTCAATGAGAGCCCGCTCGCTTCGGACGGAGTAGAGAATCTGCAATAGAATTGCCTTGAGGAGTCGTTCCGGCGCAATGGATGGGCGTCCAATCGATGAGTACATCTTGTTAAATCGCTCATCCAGAGACTTGAGACACTCTTCGACCATCACCTTGACGGGCCGCAGGGGATGGTTCTTCGGGATGCGCTTCTCTGCAGACATGTAGAAGAAGATCTTCTGCTGCTGGCGGTCGAGGGTTCTCATCTTTTTTCTCCATCGATTGTTAAGCAATTTCGATGGGATGAGTATACGTCGAATAAGAAATGTATACACTTATATAAGTGCCTTTTTCAGGGTCTTCCGGCAAATGCGTACCTGAGTAGTCTTTGAAAATAAAAAATGGACATGGCAAGGTGCGTCCGTGTTGTTTTACGGCAATCGAACACTACGGAGGAGCCACAAGCCATGTCCACATCGATACTTTACCATGCTTTTGGGCTCAAGGGTATTGAGTACCGAGCAACCCGTTTCTTCGCAGACACACTGATT
>Ga0209517_10000833_pt1 | contig 50481 bp, 60 predicted proteins | sample PeaSoiMetSII2010_FD_187695 | JGI IMG/M metagenome (GOLD analysis project Ga0209517, IMG submission 187695) | Peat soil microbial communities from Weissenstadt, Germany - SII-2010 (SPAdes) (version 2) | ecosystem: Environmental > Terrestrial > Soil > Wetlands > Peat | place: Germany...
AATATGTAAACGATTAGGTTCTGCTAGCACACTTAATGTACGTAGAGTAGATTTCAAGATCTTAATATTCCTCTACAGGAATATTCCTGTATAGGAATATAAATTTTATGCTTTAGATTTGGAAAAATATTTCATGATCTTCGTTAAATTCAAAGTATTTTGGTTAGAAATAAAAGATCAGGATAATTATCATAAGATGATTTTACAAGAATGCCCAGACTGTCTTAGATTTCGTTTTTTATGGAAATAGTCTTTCAGGATCACGGGGGTATAGTACAACCTCTCTAACATTATCAATCTGGGTTAAAACAGCCATCAGCCTATCCAAACCCAATCCCCAACCAGAATGAGGCGGCATTCCCCAATCAAATGCTCTCAAATGGTCTTCAAATTGTACCGGATCTAGTCCTTGTTCTATCAGTCTAGATTTTATCTTGGCAGGGTCATGTAGTCTTCTACCTCCAGATGACAATTCAAGATATCCAAATTGCAGGTCAAATGATTTTGAAGTTGTAGGGTCGTCTTCTTTTTCATGGATGTAAAACGGCTTTAGTTTAAGTGGCCAATCAGTCAAAAAGTAAAATCCAGGATGAATCTCACCAAGTTTTCTTAGATGAGAATCAAGTAAATCGTCTCCAAATACAAGAGCAAGTCCTTGTTTTCCAAGCTCTTCGATTGCTTGCCGGTATGTTACCCTATCAAAAGGGGCATTTGGTTTTCTAATTTCAATTCCTAAATTCTTTTGCTCTTCAATACAGTTTTTTTCTACATATTCAAAAACAGATACAACTAGTTTTTCCAAAATATCCATGACATCAGTATAATCCATAAATGCAGATTCAATGTCAACACTGGTAAATTCAGTCAAGTGTCTTACAGTATGAGATTTTTCAGCTCGATAAAAAGAAGATATTTCAAATATTCTCTCAAGGCCAAGTGTTAGTTGCTCTTTGTAAAGTTGTGGGCTCTGTGCAAGATATGCCTGCTTGTCAAAATATTTTAAAGAAAATAAATTAGCTCCACCTTCACTTGCGCTTCCAATAATTTTCGGAGTGTTTACTTCAAGAAAACCAAGTTCAGTAAGCATCTTGCGAATAGAAAGAAGAACATGATGTCGTATCTTAAAGATGGATGCAGTTTTTTGGTTACGAAGATCAAGCGCTCGTGCGTTTAATCTATTATCAATCCCACTTTCTAGCCTACCAAGTGGATCTATTGGTAGAGGATGTATAGCCCTTGATAGAATCTCAATTTTTTCAGCCTTTATTTCATATGCAAAATCTCGCGCTTTTGATTCCTGTACCGCACCAGCAATTCTTACCACGCTTTGTCGGCTAAGATCTTTGACTTGTTGTAGATTTTCCGGACCCGCAACTACAATCTGTGATACGCCCGTGATATCCCTCAAAGTAAGAAATGTGAGTTTTCCTAATTCTCGTAAATCTTCCACCCAACCTGCAACTATGACTTTTTGACCCTTCATTGAAGGTCCAAGTGCTCCTATGTTGTGAGTTTTTGTGATATCCATTAAATCTAGCCTACTTTCTTTCAAATTCCACTACTAGTTCTATCTTTCGAAGATCGTGCACAATTGCAATCACCTGGTTTACATCTATTGGAAATTTTGATGTCTTTTTTCCAGACACTATGACTTTGGTTTTTCTAAGACCGCCAAGGGCCCAAACTTGGTTTATTGCAAGTATTTTGATTGGAAAGAATACGTCTTCAATGAATTTCTTGTCATCAGAGTCTTGGTGAACAAGCCAGATTTTTCCTGAAAATTCACCTTGAAGTATACGATAAAGCTCCCTACTTTGCCTAATCGTCATAATATCCTGGCTACCAAGATATATTACAAAATCACCGTTTGATTCACGACATGAATTTAAGGTGAATTTTTCTATTTGTGGTATCTTTTGAGAAAGTTTTACTAGTTTCATAGAAGCATCTACATCCGCCTTGGTCAGTACGCCTTGATCTAATTTAGATTCACATTGAGGACACAGTATGCCATTCATTGCATCAAAATTACAAATTGGCGTTCTCATGGAAATCGATTTTTTGCCTGTAAAACTGAAAGATAAACTATTCGAAATTAGGTTCTGTCAAGTTGAAGGGTGATCGGTATTTTTCTTTATCGTGTTACATTTCGGGTGATGGGCTTCTTTTGTAGAGGATAACTTCAATATGGAAGTTAAGTCGTGCCTACTATACCATAATCGATTATTGTTTAATTTTATGATGGAATTTTCTTTCTTGAACTGTAAACTGAATCGCCCATCAGTATTTTCTATTAATACTGCAGGTATTTGGTCATATGGTGCCAATACACTAAAAATAAAATTTTCTTCATTACTGGTTTCTTTATCGTATGACCAGCACAGATCCAGATCAATATCAGAAAAAGGTAGGCTCTCAAGTGTTTTGTATTTCATCTATTAGTCAATATTCTGTTTTTTGTGATTGATTTTAGATCTATTTTTAGATTATGATTGATAGTTTTGTCAAATTATAGACAGAACATTCATTCCTGTCAAGTCCATCACGGAATATTTAAGAAACATACAAAACTCAAATGTACCGCTCATCCATAGTGTAATCATATGGTATTTTTGTCTGTAAATGATCTGGATGTTCAATACCAGAGTCAAGGAAAAAAGGTACATGCTATAGACCACATATCATTTTCCTTGCAAGAAAAAGAGTCAATTGGCATAGCGGGAGAAAGTGGTTGTGGCAAGAGTACACTTGGTCTTGCCATTATGAAAACACTTCAGGAAAATGCAAGTGTGTCAGGTGAGATTCTTTTTGATGGTAAATCAATTTTGGCCATTCCAGATCCAGAGTTTACAAAAAATATCCGATGGAAGCAGATATCCATGGTCTTTCAAGGAGCAATGAATTCTCTAGATCCGGTCTTTACCATTAAAAAACAATTTGAGGAAATTCTAAAAAAGCATGATTTTCATGAAGATTACAAACAAGTAATAGAGTCTGCAATATCTTCAGTTGGATTACCACGTTCAGTTTTAGACAAATATCCACATGAGATAAGCGGCGGTATGAAGCAGCGAGTTGTAATTGCAATGGCTCTAATTTTAAAACCAAAAATGGTGATTGCGGATGAACCTACCACAGCATTAGATGTGTTGGTTCAAGCACAGATTATGACATTATTAAAAAATCTCAAAAAAAGCGGACTAGGAATCATGTTAATTTCTCATGACTTGGGAATAATTTCCGAAATTGCAGAAAAAATAGGCATCATGTACGCAGGTCAGATTGTAGAGTTTGGCCTGCTATCAGACATTTATAAAAATCCAAAGCACCCCTATACTTTTGCCCTATTGAATTCAATTCCCAGTCTAAACAATACAACAAAAATCACATCACTAAAGGGCAGTCCACCCAGTATGACAAACCTCCCAAGCGGTTGTAGATTTTATGATAGATGTCCACAGGCAATGGAAAAATGCAAGAAAGAACCTCCCAAAGTTATGACTTCATCAGGTTTTGTGATGTGCTGGTTATATGAATAAATAATTTCTAAAATATTTTTTAAAACAGAATTTTAGTTTTACTTGTTAAGACCTACGCCATTATAGTAGGAGTTGTACACTCGTAATGCGTTGGTCAAAGAATCGCTTTGGGCTTGAGCAATCATAGTATTTCTATCTCTACCTTGAGAATTAGTTGGGGTACTTGTCAAACCATAGTAGTTTGATTTCAAGGAGTTGATAGTCGCCTGATGAATCTGGTTGAATATCATTATAGCCTTTTCAAGTGAATAAGCCGCTTGTGGAGGTAGATTTCTGCCACCATGATTCATCTCAGAGGTTATTGAGCCAGGCTTGTATGTAAATGGAATATTGGTACCAACATACGGAGTAAGATCAAGATACACTTGATCAATCTTTGCAAGTTGGCTAACTAGTGATGCTGCTTGTGCTTCAGCAGTTTGGGAATTCTGTCCAATCATGGTTTGTCTATCATAAGTGGCAGCTGTATCGGTTGGAGTGCTTGGGGCAAAGTTGGCATAATTTTGTTGAATCTTTACTAATTGACTCAAAACATCATTTGCTTGCACAAGAGATGATGCGGTAGCACTATCAATCATAGCATTTCTATCCCTACCTTGAGAATCAGTTAGTGTACTTGTCAGATTAGCATAACCAGTAGAAGTATCATATTGTAACTGTCTAACATGTATGTCATTAAATTGTGCTACTGCATTTTGTAGTGAAACTTGTGCTGCGGCATCAATATTTCTACCTCTGCTTGTTTCATCAGTTGTAGTGCTGTTAAGTCCAGTCCAGTTTCTCTTTGCTGCATCCATATTAGCAAATTGATAGTATGTGTTGTACTTTTCAATAGCCTTTTGTTCTGATGTTTGCATCCTTGCAGTAATATCAGACTGGGGATCATCTGCAAAGACAAATTGGTTCAAGTATGAGGAACCTGAGCTAAATAAGAATCCGGTAATCATTATGACTGTCAATAATTTGTAGTTCACGAAATCTCTCATATATTGAGCCTTTTAAAACTTTGCGATGGATAGATTTTCAGCCAGTGATCGCTTGATATATTTCCAATCACAACAAATACCAATGGAAGAGATCCTTTCAGTCAATAATTTAAAAAAATACTTTACAAAAAAAGGATCATCGGGAGTAAGTAAAGATATCACAAGAGTAGCCGATGGAATCTCATTTTCGATAAAAAATGGTGAGACGTTGGTATTGGCAGGCGAATCAGGTTCGGGCAAGACTACGATCGCCCGTATGATATTACGAGCAATAGAACCAGATTCAGGAACCGTAAATTTTGAGGGCCAAGAGATTACAAATCAACAGGATCATCTAAGAAAAATTAGATTGGGTTGTCAGATGGTTCACCAGGATCCATATGCTTCCATCAATCCCAGAATGACTGTTCTAGACATAGTAAAAGAACCACTTGACATACACTCCATTGGGAATAAAAAAGAAAGAAACAAGTTAGTTTTGCAAGCACTAAGTCAGGTAAATCTAGAACCAGTAGAAGAGATTACGGCAAAATATCCCCACATGCTATCAGGGGGACAAAGACAAAGAGTTGCATTAGCTCGTGCAATTGTAACAAAACCAAAAGTAGTCATTGCTGATGAACCTGTTTCGATGCTTGATGTATCAGTAAGAATTGGAGTTTTAGAACTTATGAAAAATTTACAGGAAAAGCTAAAGATTTCTTTTCTGTACATTACACATGACTTGGCTACTGCAAATTATATTGGCAATAGAATTGCAATTTTATATCTTGGAAAGATTGTAGAGATTGGACCTATCAATGAAATTTTATCAAGCCCACGTCATCCATATACTCAGGCACTCATAGATTCAATATCATATCCAGATCCAGAGAATCTAAAGAGGGACAAAAAGATTCACATCAATGATCCTATAGATGTAGATGTGTATCAAGGCTGCAGATTCAGAGCTCGGTGTCCTTATGCCATTGAAAAATGCAAGCAAGAACCATTACTTGAAGAAATTTCAGAGGGCCGACAAGTTGCATGCTTTGTTAAGATAAACTAGTTTGCTACTTCAGATACATTAGAAATTCTATGTGAGACCACATGTGATACTCCATTTCTTGGAAATACACCATAAATGAGAGTTGCCTTCTTTACTACAGAGTCTTTAAGTGAAACCATGATCATCTGACTTCCTTTTGATCTATCTTCAAGTATTGTAGAAAGTCGTTCAGTGTTTAATGCATCAAGGTGTGCATCAACTTCGTCTAAAAGATAGAAGGGAGACGGTTTTAGTTTTTGAAGGGCTAACAAAAAGGTAATTGCAGCAAGTGTTTTTTCTCCACCACTAATTGATGTAGATTCTCTTTTTGGTTTATTTGGAAATTGTACAAGATATGATATGCCTGATGAAAATATGTCATCTTCATTTTGAATCTCAAGCCATGCATTACCTCCTGTCATTTTGCTAAATATTTCACGGATATCCTTGTCTACTTTATCATATGATTCCAAGAATGTCTGACGTTTGCCCTTGTCAATCTCTTCAATGAATTTCACTATAGAGTTTCTTTCTTCTTCAAGTTCATTCTTTCTTGAAGACATGGAACGATACCCGTTTGAGATTTCCACATATGTTTCAGGAGCCCTAGTATTCAGAGAGCCCGACAGTTTTCTCTTCTCTGACTCTAATTCAATAAGAATTTGATCAACGTCAAAGGACTCCAAAAGTGTGTCATATCCATAGGATTCCAATGTCTTTCTGATTCGGCTTTCATTTTCTGCCAGATCCTGAATATCACGCGATATAGAATCAGATTGTCGCTCCATGCCGTTTACTTCTTTACTCAAAGTCCTTTCAGATTCATACAGTCCTTTTAGTTTAGAATCATATTCTTTTAGCGTGGATACGGACGTTCCAGAAGTGGATATCAATTGTTGTTCTTTTTCTCTCAAAGTAACAAGTAAGGAATCAACACTTTCTTTCTCTTTTGCAAGTGCCCTTGACTGGACTTCGATATCATATTTTTCATGATTTATTGAGGACTGTTCTTGAGTCAAAAGCCTCACATTTGCTTTGAATGAATTTTCTTCATTTCCCAGGTTGGTCAAATTACCAGTCAACTCTCTAAACTGAGTCGAGATGGCACTATGAGAACTCAGAAGATTAGAGCGCTTTTCATTTAGCGTTGAGAGTAGACTTGCTACCCTAGTCTGGCCCTCATCGGCATAATTTTCATTAGTAAGAGAGATGCGTTCTTCAAGAGATGACTCGTATGACTGTAATTTGGATAAATTAACCAAGATGCTCTCTTCCCTTCTTCGTAATTGAGAGATCCTTGAGGTGTGTTGCTCTTCAGACATGTTTAGCGTTTTCAATTTTATCTTTATGTCAGAAAGACCAAGGCTGACATTTGTAAACCCAGTCTCAGATGAGTTGTATCGGTTATCAAGGCGGTCCATAATTCCTTCAAGTTTTTTTAGCTGTGCCTTTTTATTTTGAATAAATCTTCTCAATAATTCAATAGATTCAACCAGTCCGTCTACAGAGGTACTTAACAGAATTATTTTTGTCAGGTGTGATACTTTAGAGTTTACATCAATTACAACAGCATTTGCGTCAGCTTCAAAGAATTGTCCGTCAGTAGTTACTGATCTATAACCCTTCTTTGACAACTCGTATGCTTTCTCCTTTGAATCCACCAGTATAATGTTTCCAAAAATGAAGTTCTTAAGTGAGTCAAACTTTTCCTCACACTGTACAAATTCAGATAACACTCCAAGTACACCGGGTTCTTTAGTGATTGAAATTTTAGAGTTTGATATTGCGTCAAGTGGTATTATCCTAATCTTTGGTAATTTTTTCTCTTGTGCAAATTCAGCTAGTCCAAGTAAAGTAGCAAAATCATTTACAACCAATCCCTTGAGCCAATCAGAACCAACTGCTAATAGTGGACGTTCATATTGTTTATCCCACGTTAGAATCTCAAAGACTAGGCCTTGTATTCCAAGTCGTTTTGAATCTTCTTTGAGTTTTGCTATAGAATAATCTTCGTGCATTACTTCTTTTACAACTTTGATCTTTGCTTCATATTGTGCAGCAGCCTTGCTTGCTTTTTCAAAGATCAGTGTTGTCTCCTCGATATCTTTCTCTATCTTGACACGTCTCTCGCGTAGATTCCCAAGTCTTGATTTTAGATCATTGATTGCTGCCTCATGACCGGTCCTTACTTGATGAAGTCTTCTCTCAAGACCCAAGAGATTATCCTTCTCATCAAGTATGGATTTTATTCTAGATGAGTTTTGTTCTATTTTATTTTTAATATCATCGCTTTCTTGTTCTAGTTTTGATAAAGAAAGCTTTGTTTCGTTTAATTGGTCTGAAAGACTTCTTATTTTTTCATCAACGCGCATTTTGTTTGTTGCAATCTGTGATTGTTGCTTTAACACTTGGTTGATTTCAGAGTCTACCGAAGTAAGTTCAACATTTGTAGTCTTTCTTGTTTCGTTAATTGTAGCGATCGAATTTTTTAGTTCAATTATTTGATTTTCCAATATAGTGCGTCGTTCATTTAATGCTGTAAGATCAGATTGAATTTCAGGCAATCTAGAATCAATCTGTGAAAGCCTTCTTGCATTAGTGGCAAGCTTGCTGTTTGCAGATTCAAATTGATGCATTGCAGATGCAAGTTCAGAGTCAATTGTGGCCTTTGCTTGATTGTACACATTTACTTCGTCCATGAACTTTTGTTTTTCTTCTTCAAGTTTTTTTATTTCATCACGCAGTTGTGTACGTTGTTCATCAAGTTTCTTGGATTCAGATTGGATGGCGTGAAGATTTCTCTCCTTTGAAATTTTTGCCGTTTCAATGTCTCGTAGTTTATTTGAAGATTGAATCGCGTATAGTCTTTTTAGCTCTTTATCGATAACATCAAATCTGAGTTGGTCATTTCTTTCTTCTTCTAGCTCATCGATGCGTTTTTTGATCTCATCCATTCTAGCAAGGGCAATCTCAAGTCTTCTATCTGCCTCATCGAGTTGTTTTAGTGATTCTGTCTTTTTTTCGTCAAAATATGCCAGTCCTATAATATCCTCTATTATTTTCCTTCTTTCTTCAGCATTAAATTCAGAGATTCTAGTGATAGTTCCCTGCTGTACAATGTTGAGTTTATGAATGCCACAATTTGCCACCTCGAGAATATCCAAGACATGGTTTCGTAGCACCTTTTTTTGGTTTAAATAGTAAACATTCTCTCCATTTTCGTCCATTTCCCTAGTTATGATTACAGCATTCGAGTCTACAGGAATCTTTCTGTCGGTATTATCAAAATGGCAGCTCACACGTGCTATCTTGGCACCGTGCTTTGCATTATCAACATCATGTAGTAATGAACGAAGCTTGTCCACTCTCATTATCTTAGGAGAGTTTTCACCAAGAGAAAACGAGATGGCATCAAGTATGTTACTCTTGCCAGAACCGTTTGCTCCAGATATTGCAACTAATCCTTGTTCAAAATTAACTATGGTATTCTTATATCCAAAGGACTTGAAGCCAAATATCTCTAGCTTGCGTATATGGACCAATGCATCCGATAGCGTTTGAGCTGAAATAACAGATTATTGCCAAGTTTCATTGAGCTGCTGAATAAAAATTATAATGTGAGATCTAACTGTCTCGTTTGCCTTCTACAAATTCTGCAAAAGCTTTCTTTGCTTCGGCATATGGCATCTGAATAGGAGGATGTTTGAAGCAATAAGAGGATATACTTGTCATTGGACCGGATAGTTTTCTGTCTAGTGCAATCTTTAGTCCTCGGATTGCATCGATCATTATTCCCGCACTGTTATAGGCATCAATTACTTTGAGTTTTAAATCCAATTTGACTGGGATCTTGCCAAAATATTTTCCTTCCAAGTTTATGTAGCATATTTTCTCATTGTCTATGAAATCAACATAATCACTAGGACCTATTCTCATCGGGATATCATAATCTGCCATTGCCTTTACTGCGCTTGTCTTACTGATTCTTTTATCTTCTAGTCTCTCTTCGTCTAGCATGTTATAGAAATCCATGTCGCCTCCAATGTTTAGCTGATAAGTTCCATCAATCTGTACACCTCTATCTACAAAGAGTTTAACAAGTGTCTTATGAACAACCGTGGCTCCAAGCTGGCTCATTACATCGTCACCTGCAAGTGGGATCTTTTTGTCAGCATAAGCCTGTTGCCATTTTGGCTCAGATGCAATAAACACTGGAATTGCATTAAGAAATCCTATTCCTGCCTCTAGTGCTTGACTTGCATAATGTCTTACTGCATTAGTGCTTCCAACAGGAAGATAATTTACAAGCATCTCGGCACCTGTGTCTTGAAGAACCTTTTTGACGTTAACATCTGGCTCTGAAGAATTGGTAACAATTTGGCTCAAGTGTCTACCTAGACCATCAAAGGTAGGACCTTTTTGAACAGTTACGCCCATGTGGGGCACTTCGGCTATAGTGATAGTATTATTTGGTTTTGCATAGATTGCTTCAGATACATCTTTTCCTACTTTGGTATCTGCAACATCGAATGCTGCCACGACTTCAATATCCCCTGGTTCATATCCGCCCAGGTTATAGGCAGTCAAACCTATTGTATCATGAGTGTTTTCTGAATAATATTTTGTGCCTTGAATAATTGCAGAAGCACAGTTTCCCATACCTGCTATTGCAATTTTGATTTTCTTACCCAACTTCGATAGATAGCAAATAATCCATTATATTAATTACTTGTGATTCTGAACAGAGGATTTTATAGCCCAGAATTGATTTATTGAATCATGATAAAGCCCGGCAAGCCTGTCAAAGATATTCGTATCAAAAAAGGAGATACCATTGATACAATATTTGATCAGATGGCAAAATCAGGTGGGTTTGAATCAAAAAATCTTGTTGATGGTCTCAACATTTTAACTTCAATGATAGAAGATAAAAACTGTCTAAAGTTCATGTCATTTGTTGGTGCAATAGTATCAACAGGTCTGAGAGGAGTAATTACAGACATGGTAAAAAACAGAATGTGTGATGTCATAATTACAACCTGTGGAGCTTTGGACCACGATATAGCTAGACATTATTCCAATTATCTAGAAGGTTCATTTACAATGGATGACAGCGAGCTCATGGAAAAAGAGATTCACAGATTAGGAAATATTCTAGTCCCGATGAAAAGTTATGGTCCATTGATTGAAGAAAAAATGCAAAACTTTCTTCAACAAGCATACAAAGATGGTAAGAGAGAGATGTCAACTAGAGATATAACAAAAATGATTGGAGAACAACTGGGAGAAGATTCATTTCTTTATTGGGCCAACAAAAATAACATTCCCGTCATAGTTCCAGGAATAATGGATGGGGCAGTAGGAAGTCAAATCTGGATGTTTTCACAAATTCATGCAGATTTTAAATTAAATATTTTAGCTGATGGAGATTTATTATCAGGATTAATCTTCAAGGCAAAAAAATCTGGGGCGCTGATGATAGGCGGTGGAATATCAAAACACCACACTTTGTGGTGGAATCAATATAGAGAAGGTCTCGACTATGCAGTGTATATCACAACTGCTCAAGAGTTTGACGGTAGCTTGAGTGGAGCACTTGTCAGAGAGGCAATATCGTGGGGAAAAGTTACAAAGAATGCAAAACAGACTACAATACATGCAGAGGCAACAACGATTCTACCTTTTCTATATTCGGCACTACTTGCTAGAATCAAATAGTATAGATGTTTTTTTGGTAAATACTCTCAAACCCTAAATTAGAATAAAATTTCGACAGATTATCCCTCTCAAAGGTTTCAAGCATTAGAAATTCCAAGTTTCTAGAGTGTACCTCATGTAATGCAAAGTCAATCAAAGATGTAGCAGAGCCTTGTTTTCGCCTAGACGGTACAGTTCCCAGACAATAAAGTCCCAAGATAGAGTTTTTTTCATATAAAACCATGCATGAACTGCTGGATTCATCCACATAATACTCTGCCAAGGAAATAGAATTTTTCAATATAGAACTTACGGGTTCTGCCCACTCTCTACAATCATAAGATTCACAGAAAATCCCAGTCCATAAAGAAATAGTATCATGTGTGATCTTGATTGCATTAGGTTTCTTTGATGGCAGTGTTCTTTTTTTTAACACGTGTTGAGTATCATGATATACAAATCCCTTACTTTTGAGAAAGATCTCAAGTTCTGGATAGTTTTGAGAGTAGACATATGGCACAGAATGGTTTTTTTGAAATTGTTTCATTGATTCCATAATCATTTTTTCGCTTATACATGTCACATTTGTCAACTTGTTAAAAAAAAGATCACCTGCAAGTTTTGGATTTAAAAATAGAGTACCACATTCCAATTGACTTGGGACGCTCCATATTTCTGAAAAACCATTATCGTTTGATTCTGTTTTTTGCATCACGGTATGATTCCAAGTATTTCACAGATGCGATTAAAATCATTTTGATTTATGCCCTTTCCATTTTTTACTTCAATACAGATTTTTTCTAGTGTATCAAGAGCCATCGGAGTATCTAGATCATCATGTAATGATTGTATGAAATTGTGAATTAGTTTAGAAATATCTTCATTGGTATTATCAGATACTCTGGATTTTGCCAATTGGATTAAATCCATTAGTGGTTTTTTTGCCAATAGATCTTTTTCAGAAAAATCAATGTCGTCGCGATAATGTTTTGAAAAAATGTACAGCCGTATGAGATTCTGGTCATACGTTTTAATCAAATCCCTGACCCATACAACATTTCCAAGAGATTTTGACATCTTTTCTCCTCCAGATAAAACAAGACCCACATGTACCCATGTTTTAACAGGAACGTCAGAGCCAGAGAGAAGTTGGTACTGTGCAAGATGTGCTTCATGATGAGGATACAAGAGTTCCCTTGCGCCTCCATGAATGTCATAATTCTTACCAAAATTCTCCATTGCTACAGCAGTATCCTGCATGTGCCACCACGGAATACCCTCTCCAAGTTCACTTTTCCATGAGAAATCAAAGTCATCAGTACAATTCCACAGCATTATATCTTCAGGATTTTTCTTTCCAGGTCCAATATCTAATCGGTGCAGACTTAATTGTTCTTTTGTCTGATGTGAAATCTTACCATAGTTTTTCACTTTGGAAATATCAAGATAGACATTACCATGTGCCATGTAAGCAACTTGTTTTTGAATCAATGTATGAATTTGTTTTTCCATATTTGATACATAGTCTGAAACATATGCAAGCCTATTGATACTTTGTATGTGCAGTGTTTCAAGATCATTTACAAATGCAGTTGCATAAAATTTAGCAATATCTTGGTAGGTTGTAGAATTTTCTTTGGCTTTGTTAAAGACATTTTGGTTGATATCTGTCATGTTTACAAGAATATCAGTTTCAAGACCCTGATCATTTAAGCATCTAGCTAGAAGATCATATGTTAAAAATATCCTAGCATGGCCCAAATGAGTATAATCATAAACGGTTGGACCACAGATGAATACTTTAACAAGATTTTTTTCAAATGGGACAAAGTCTTCTATAGATGATGAAAAAGAATTAAAAAGTTTGAACATTTTTTGACTTAACGTCCACCCTGAGATAGGATAGGAGTTAATGTCACAGTAGATCTGACCTTTGCAAGTCGTCTGATTTTGTGAGTTATGATTGACTCTAGTGCAGATTGGGAATCAGCTTGCAATTTTACAAATATGTCATATATTCCATATGTGCCTCGTACTTCTTTTATTTCAGGAATTTTTGCAAGCTCGGATATAATATCAACTTCAGAGCCCAGATCACAGTTAATCAATATGTATAGTGATTCCATGAATAAAGTCTGTTTTTGCCACATAAAATGATATCCATATTTAAAAAGGCGTATTCGATAACTCTCGTATGGCAAATGATACTGTATTTGTAAGAGAGATAATTCCAATCGATGTAAAAGACGGCTATGTCATCGATGGTTTTCCATACACAGGTTTAGCCAATGCCATAGCAACAGAGTCACTTGTCAATAACACATCTCAGTTTGAATTAGCAGGCGTTCTTGATTCAGAACTATTTCCTCCAATCAGCATAGTAAGAGACGAAGTGCCAAACTTTCCAGCAAGAATTCTAGTTAATAAAAATCTCAAACTGGCAGTATTTTCATCATATCTTACTCCACACGAATCAATCCATCGCGAAGTGGCAAAGACCATGTTAAAGTGGGCAAGCGACCATAAATGCTCATTTATCATCAGTAGCTCTGCAATCAAAAGTGATGAGGACACGCCTTTTGTGATAGGAGTTGGAAGTACAGATGAGGCCAAGAAAAAACTACGTGATGCAGAAATTCCAGTATTAAAAAATGGTACCATCCCAGGAATTCCTGGAATTTTGTTAAACGAGGGATTGATATCAAATATCAATGTAATAGTACTGTTGTGCAAAGCCAGAGAATCAGGACCTGACTATAGGGCAGGTGCAGAGATTTGCATGGCAATGTCAAAACTAGTTCCAGGGGCTTCATGTGATCTTAAATCATTACTACGAGAAGCTGAAGGTATTGAAGAAAACCTCAAACAGACCGAGCAAGATGCAGGTCCAATCCGAGATGCAATTTACGGATGACATACCAGGAACGTTCCATTTCTAAAGATAACTTGGAAAAAAATTTAAGGTCATTGGATTCTGATGAAGGCATAAGAATTGATAGCGAGTCAGATCACATATTTATCAACAAAACCTCGAAAAGATACTGCATAAACATTTCAAACAATGGCAAAGATGAATTCATCTACAAAAATACAGTAAAAGATGCATTTGACTTTCTACAAAACCAGATTACCCAAACATCAAAATTTTTTGTATACTAGATATCATCCACAGTCCAATTCTTCAACATCAGATTTACATTCAGAATTAAATTGAGAAATTTTTGCATTTAGCATATCACATGTTTGTGGATCTTGCGTCTTGCCATAATTTTGTATTTGACTGACAATACTTAGCTGACGCAATGGACAGACAGTTGATGATTCTGTATAATATGAGATAAATGCCAGAGTAGATCCAACTGCAATTATAATTAAAATCCACTTTTGCTGCCTATTGAGCATTCTAACTTTTAGAAACATCTATCTCTATAGTTGAGACGTTTCTTTCTTTTCCATCTTTTGATTCCAATCTCTCAGAGAAGATCCTCACACCACTTACCTTGTATCCCATTGCACTCATTCGTTTAACTATCATTTGAGATACGTCCACTGCGGTGATTATACTTCGACCTCTTGCCTTTATAGTGACAGTAGGCTCATTTGCTAAAAGTGTCAGAGTGGCATTAAGATATGTCAAAAGGGGTTTTTTACCAATAAATATGATATTAGGCGGTCTTGACATACGACAACTCTTGTTGTGTTTTATTTAATAGTTAAGGTTCTTTTTTTCTATATATCGTTGCAGTATGTTTTCAATATCGTCAGATTGTGATTGTTTTACCTCATCGATTACATCTTTTTCTGTTATTTCATAGCAATTTAGCATATCATTTTTTTCTTTGTAAAACAACAATATTTTTTCTTGATATATGCAATAGTATAGCTTGTCAACTTCCATCTTCTCTGATCTTATTTTGACACCTTCGGATTCTACTACAATAGGATAATCCACATTTGATTTAGAGTGAGAGGATATTTAGATTATATCAATAGACAAAAACTCCTAAACATAGCAATAACGTAATAAGGATTTCAAATCATAAATTCATTGTGAGCAGTAGAGTAGTACTCCATATCGATTTTGATTATTTTTATGCCCAGTGCGAAGAGATTCGCAAGCCAGATTTGAAAACAAAGCCTGTTGTAGTATGTGTATATTCAGACCGTGGTGGAGACAGCGGAGCAATTGCAACTGCCAATTATGTGGCAAGAAAATATGGCGTAAAATCTGGAATGCCAATCAAGTTTGCAAAAAAGAAGTTAGAAGAAGTTCCAGAGGCGGTATTTTTGCCTACAGATTTTGATTACTATACCGAAGTTTCAGATAGTGCAATGAGCATAATCAGAAGCTATGCCGATGTTTTTGAATATGTTGGAAGAGATGAGGCATATCTTGATGTTACAAACAGAGTGGAATCTGATTTTAAAAGGGCGGCGCATCTATCACAGCAATTAAAGAATTCTTTGCGCAGTGCAGTAAAGATATCAAGTACTGTTGGAATCTCTGCAAACAAGCTTGTCTCCAAGATTGCCTCAGATTATAAAAAACCAGATGGTCTTACGATTGTCGAGCCAGAAAAGGTAGAGTCATTTTTAGATCCTTTGCCAATAAGATCAATTCCAGGAATTGGCAAAAAATCCGAGGAGAAACTTGCTGAAATTGGCCTTGAAACAATATCACAACTTCGTGGTGTAGACGTCTTTACACTAAACGGATTATTTGGAAGAAAAGTTGGAACCTATATCTACAATGCTGCACGCGGTATTGATGATGAAGCGGTATCTCCAAGACACGATCCTGTCCAATATAGCAGAATTATCACACTAAAACAAGATTCCAAAGATTTTGATTTTCTTGTAAAAGATTTAGAAAAATTATGCGACGACCTACACCAAGCAATTGTAAAAGACGACATATTGTTCAAGTCTGTAGGAATACAATTTGTACAATCTGATCTTTCAAGCAGAACAAAATCAAGGACTCTAAAAAATCCAACATCGGGCCTTGATGAATTAAAAAAAGCTGCAATCCAATTACTAAAAGAATCACTAGAAGATCAAAGACTATTAATCAGACGACTAGGAGTTCGGGTCTCAGATTTTTCACAGATTCATGGACAAGTAGACATTACAAGATTTTTTTAAATCCGTACACCGACTCGGGATGCCAGACGCTTGTGTTCATCATGAGATATCCATTCCACATGTAGATATTCAAATATCTCATCGTCTTTCATTCCAAGCCTTCTTGCCTCCTCAACTGCAATCTCATAGGCTTCAATTTCGGTAGGCCTATCAACATATGCATATGAACTGTCATAGAGATCAAGACCAGCCCTTTGCTGTTTCACATGGACCAATTCATGAATTATATCAAGATAAAGAATTTTTTTTTCAGAGTTTTTTAGATGATCTCGTCCTACTACAATTGATGCGTCCTCATTTTTAACATGCATGTAATGACTACTACCATCTACAATAACTGGAGTGTTTTCAAACACGTCTTCTAGAACTTCATGAGATTTGAAAACCTTGAAAAGTATCTCGACTGTTTTTAGATTTACAAATATGTCTTCAAGATTATAGATTCCATCTTGTAAGTCTCTATTTACTTGGATCCTGTTCATGCTTTGCAATCTCTAGTTTTTTGATACGTTTTGTTTCAATATATGTAACTATGAGCAAGAAGATAAACAGCCACGGCAGGAACATAATCTCTCCTGCAATTCCATGAAATGACTCAAACTCGTTTACATTTGTTGATACCTTGAGTACAAAGATGGATAGCGAGAATATCCTAATTACGTTAACAGTAATTGTTCCCACTACGCCCATGACAAAGTAGCCAATTTTTCTATTCCTTGGAATATTCATCTTTAACAAGAACGCCATCATTACAAGAGAATAGATAATCATACTGTGGACACCGGCAGAGGGCCAAAACACTTGTAATGCAAATGGACCATGATCCCCATTTAGAAACATGACATTACCTTGTGAAGTGGCATGACCCACGTGGAATGCACCAATTAGAAAAACATCAAGTTTTACAAGATATGGCACTACGTATTGCAACGGACCTAGTGAATCATATGGGAAAAATGCATCAAGTGAAAGTATGATTGCAGTTCCTGCTGTATATATCGGTCCAGCAGGAGATATTCTAATCCATCTTTTTCCAAATAATATAGTCATACTTGCAATAAAAAATGCGGCAAGTACAATAAAGTCCCACATCCAAGTCCATGAATATACAACCTGTATGTGGAATTGAGGAGCAATAGAAACTAGGTAATCTTTCAGTCCTAGATGTAAAGCGATAAGGTAAACAATCACTGCTGCTGCAAGAGGAATAATTGTCAGTAATTTTTTCTTTGGAATCTCTAATTTTAGACCGATCAATTCTGCTGCGATAAAGGCCATGGCAAAGAGAAATCCACCCCTGCCCTGATTCCAGCCAAGACTAAACGAGTCTGGAAACACGGCTAGTGCAAATATCACAGGTGATGCAAGTATAGCCAGTGCAAAAATGATGCTTTTGTTTTGCAATATATCACGTCCAGATTGTGTTAAATAAAAACTCTAGCAACTAGAAAAAATCTGAAATTGATTTTTGTTTTTTTGCCTGATACAACTTGCTGTGAGAGATCCATTCATTTTTCCCTATGCTTAATGCCTTACAAGCATTGTCAAGCCCCTCTAGAAAATTTGTAACTTGTATAGGTTTTTGTTTTAATGCCATTCTAACTCCTTCCCTTACTTGCCAAACACCAACAGGTACCGCATATTCTGGCCTGATCTCACGCAATACCATCACAGCTGCTTGCAATTTACGCACATCAAGATATTCAGATACTGCAAGTCTTGATGCAAAGTGACCACCTGCAGTTTCAGGATAGTGTTTTAGTCCTGTAACATCTTCAAAATCACAGCCAAATCCTACATTTCCCTGTTCGTCATACCATGCTTCTTGCATCTCAAACATCCACCTGCTTGGAAACATTATGACGCAAAAATAGTTGCCCAGGTGATTATACGAAAATACTAGAGTTGTGTCAAGTATATCATATTCAATTATTTTTTCTGCAAGTGCTTTTGAAATAGTATCATCTGTTGCAGTAATGCTCCAACGAGTAGGAACAAGTTTACGGTTTTTTCCAAACATTCCAATACTAAAACACTTTTGAATTCTTGAGATCTCTATTCCCTTGTTGAAAAGATCAACTACTGCATCTTGCGCCAAGAGGTCTTTGTCATAATATGACTTTTGGATTTGTTTATCAGAAGATGAGTTTGAAAACGTGGCAGATTTTATTTCTCCTATTGGGCCGAAAATAGGGCTGTCGCCATCAACTGAGACAACAGGCGAGGCATTTTTTACAAGTTCCATCTGTGCGTCAGTCGACTTGACTGACATGGACATCTCTTGCAGACTCTCAATGTATCGTTGTCCAACATCCTCCACCTTTACTGGTTTTATTCCACGAACTAGGCTCAGTCTGTAATTTACTATATCTTCAAGACTTTTTCCTACCCATTTTTCAGGAGAATCAAGTATTGCAGTATCTCCATGAATTGGAGGCAACATTGGACCTACCAAAACTTTTGGATATCCATATGCTCCCACAAATACAGATGGCGGAGTAGAACCGTCAACATGATTAGAGGAAAAAAGATTTCCATAACGCGAAAGGTATTCTTTCCAGTTTGATTCTATTGCCTTTCGTATCTCTGCAGCAGTGCGCTTCACGTAATTTCTAGTATCATCATGCTAATAATATTATTTAGCTAATCGGTTTTGAGTTATATTCAGCTTGTTTGCAATTTTATAATATGGACTCAGAAACTTTTGGAGTAGAAAAAGGATACGGAATTTTAGCTGTAGAATGGATGAATGCAGAAGCAAAAAAAGACGGCCTAAAGTTTGAGGCAAGACTGTACAATTACGAAATTACAACAAAGAATTTTGGCACATTTGAGATGTATTCATTAATTGCAGATCCTAAAGCTGCAAGAGAGTTAACAATGAAGGCAAGCAAGCGATTTAAGATCAAAGTTATAGAAGGAGGATACAAGACAAGAAAACTTTTGGTCAAAGTGGCCAAAAATGAGTACGGAATGGTAAAAAAAGTGGACAGAATAATAGGCCAGGTTGAATTCGAGTCATCTAGATTTTCACGTGGCGGCTGGAAAGTAACAAAAGAAGAGAGAAGATAACATAGTAATTTTGTACCGCCAGTGCGGATTATAATTAAAAATTATCAGGCATTTACAGTAAGATTGCTTTTTCCATTTTTATAAATCAAATATGCATGATGATTTTCTTGCAGTTCCGTGAGCCATCTCATCCATTCGTTATTTGCCTGTATCTGAGATAGGTCATATGTACACAATATAGAGCCGTTGAGTTTGTCAAAGATACTATTATGGAATATTTTTTCAAATTTGACTTGAATAGCCATTGCAGTTTCTGTTCCCACATCAGGAATGAGCCTTCCTACTATTCTGAAAGATATTTCTGGGTTTGGTAGTATTTTTTGAAGTGATGTTTGAATGGAATCTAAAAAATCTAAAGAGTCTTCTGCCGGATTTCCAATATTGAGAATTTTTAGTAATTCTTTCTTTTTATAATGACTTACATTAATGCCAAAAACTAGCATTTCTTTTTCAACTTGTTTTACGTCACCATGAGTAAGATAAATCGATAATTCATTTTTATCAAGACCCTCTTTTAGGAATTCAAATTCTATTTTGTGGCCAATTGCAATATCATCAGATGCAACCATGAGATGTTTTTTAGAATCAAATAAGCCAAAAGATAATTGAGAATTCATGTGGTTAAAAGTGGTACTAGAAATCTATATAGTTTTATTGGTTAAAAGACAGGGATGATGATGCCTTGGCAAGCAATTGAGCAACTTTGATTGGTTCAGGTACAGAGCCCTGGACAGTAACCAAGTCTAGAAATTTTTTTGCCTCTTCCAACAAACAACCTTCATTTCTCAAGTATAGTTTGTATCCAGTGTGTAAAGTAATCTCTGTTCTTTTACCAAGTTTAGAATATTGTTCTAGTTTTGTTTCATATGAATTTGGAAAATGATGTCGTATTGTATCCTCAATTCCTCTAGATTCTTCATACGTTACTCCAATGACTGGAATTTTTGTTGTTTCCCAGATTTTCTTGATGTCTATAATATTATACATAGAAATTACAAGGCCTGAAATTATAATATAACTAATGTCGTCTCGATTTAACCTAGAATACATATCAAGAATTGCGTCAGTTGCATCATCTCCCTCTATGGTACATTTTCCAAACACAAATCCATCAATGATAAAATCTCGTCTAATAACTACACCTGCAAGTCTAGAGAAATCATCACCTTGCTTGAAGCTCTCAGCAATGGCAAGCCCTCTTAGGCCCTTCTTTTCAAGATGTATATGATTCATTATTTTTTATTTTTGAAAATCTTCTATAAACCAGACCTATGACAACCATACAAATTGCAGTCAAGACAGACCACGAAGCCATGGCAGTAGTATCAAGCAGAGTCAACTCATAATCCAATATGACATAGATCTATTTTAGTGAATTTAGAAGACAAAATGATATCGGATATATTTATAATAAGTTAAATTTATTTTATTTTTCCGCTCCCCACAATACGAATAGTGGTAGACTCGGGTTTTAGAATTACACAGATCTCACCTTTTTCACATACAGCCGGTTTACCAAGAGAGAGTTTCATAGGATTAAGTGAGACAATTTTTGCAGGTCGTATTTGTAACCCTAGGCTTACAAGGAACATTTGGTTTTCAGATAATTTATCTTTAAAAAACTTGCTTTGTATGTAATCAATTTCAATCTCTTGTGATGTTAAAGATGCATCAGGAAGAGAAAGTACATCACCTCTTTGAATGTCATCAGGGGTAACGCCCTTTGCCGCAATACCTACTCTTGCAGGAGAAACTGCCTCTGGTACAGTATCATCATGCATTTGAATTGATTTTACCATTACATCGAGACCTTTTGGAAAAAGTTTGAGTGTGTCATACTGTTTTATTTTACCTTGTACAATTTTACCCAGAATTACTGTCCCTACACCTTTGACATCAAAACAATGATCAATTATGATTTTGGGTTTACCGTCTGTTGAGATAGGCTCTAGTTGATCAATTTCTTTTTTTAAATTTTCAGGTTCAACTATTTTGTATTGTTCTACAACAGTACCTTTTATCATTGAAAGTAACGTGTTTCTGTCAACATCAAAGGTATGAGACAAAATACCTTTTTTCTTTTCTAAAACATCTAGTGCGATTATCTGCTCTCCTGTAAATTTATCTAATTTTGAGACATGCAGTATGACATACTCGCCCATACTAATTGCCTGAAAAAGCGGTTGGATCTTGTCTGGAAATGAAGTAGGAATAGTCCATGTTCGCAATGTATCAGACTCTTTTCTATCATAAATTGTAATATCAGTCGAAGTTCCTTTCTTTCCAAAATCTTTGGCAAGCGATTCATCACCTAGTAATGTAAAATTTATTGATTTCATCGATTTGTGAAAACAATGAAACTAGTAAAATATCTTGTGGAAATTAATTCGTTGATAAAAATTAGAAGAGAAAATATGAATAACAGGTATTGTTCTTGTAGTTTTTATCAGTTATATTATGAATGAACTGCCCATCCACGCTGAACCAGTACTTGAGCAACAGAAGAATCCACACATGCGGCAGAGCCATCCTCTGCTTTTAGAATCAAAGAAAAACCTTGTTCACATGTTACAGATTTTGGAGCAACTCCAGATTTTACCTCCTCTAAGGGTGCCATCATTTTTGGTGCGGGAGCATTAGTCATTGGCATCGACATTGTATGATTCATACCAGGAGACATCATTCCGGTATGATTCATACTTTGGTACATCATACCAGTGTGGTTCATACCAGGATACATACCAGTGTAATTTCCATGATGATACATTGTATGGTTACCACCAGCTGAATTAGTTATGGTTTGAAAAGTTGGAGCAACTGCGGTAACATTAGTTTGGGCATAGGACATACCAACTGGCAAAACCAAGGCACTTGCCAAAAACATGACTATAATCGACATCGTTGTAACTTTCAACATACATACTTTTTCTAATGGCTATTTAAATTTAAAGAAGAAATTCTCATCGTCGCAACTGTGAATAATTTTACACCATCTAGAGACAGTCTACTTCATGTATTGTCACTAGACCGTTACCATCCACTATCTTTTTTATCTCAGGAAGAACAGATTCTATTTTTGATTTATCATCAACAATCTCAATAATCAGAGGCATGTTTACTGTAATTCCCTCAATGTGAAGATCTGACGCACCATGTTTTCCATATCCTCCAATTCCAGTCCAAACAGTAGCACCTGTGATCTGGGATTTTTTCAAAAGATCAAGAATTACATGATGTGTTCTTTTTCCGTCTGTATTATCATTCTTTTTTATTCGTATTGTAAGACAGTACATTTTGACTCTGTTCATCTAGCGAAATCCTCCTTGAAGAATTACAGTCATCAAAGATTTTCCGCCAAAGATAGCACCTATCGATAGTCCCACATTTGCAATTATATTTACTGCCACAAGTCCCAATTGCTTGTTATCAAAAAGATTACTTGTTTCCAATGCAAAAGAGGACATTGTTGTAAGAGAACCACAAAAGCCTATTGCTATTAGCATTGCATATTTTTGATCAAGGCTCCATTGTTGAGACATGACTGCAAACAAACCCAAAATGAAACTTCCAATGATATTAACAATCAAGACATTTACTGATAGAGTTCCTAAAAGTAGTGGAGATTCAGTTATTCGATACCTAAGAAAAGTTCCTACAAGCCCACCCACTGCAATAAAGATTATTACGATTGGCTTCATTTTTGATTAACCACATTATTTGCTCAATATAACTGCAAGAATCAGATCTACCTTGTAATTCAATTCAAGTCTATGGTTTACAATTAATTTCCAAGGAATAAAACTTGGTTTGCTCGTATGTCGTAAAAGCTTGAAACCCATTTTATTTAGTTGCAGCCTCAGTGATTTTGCGTCAAGTTTGACTTTGACAGAGTTTTTACCTCGTTCATAATCATACGGATCTGAAAGTATTACAAATCTTCTAGTTTGATTACGTATAATTTTTAAAAGTTTCAAAGGCTCAATTAATTCTAATACATTAAGTGCCACGCTTAGTTCAAATTTTTTATTACCAAATGGATGTGACAAAGAATCCGCTAGAAAAAAATCAGAGTTTTTGATTTTACGTTTTTTTGCTTCCAACAAGGCAAAAAATGATTTGTCTATTCCAAAAACTTGACTGTGATATTTTGCCAGAACAGCAGATATTGCTCCTACAGAACAACCATGCTCTATTACAGAGACGCATTTTGGAAGTGTCTTTATGATATTTTTCACTTTTGTCTCAAATGATGTATGTTTGCTTTTTTTGTATATGACAGCCCAGTTCTTTTCCAAATTAGTAGTATCTTCTCCAACATATTTTATTTCATGTAGAGATTTTTTTATCAGAGATTTTATTTTTAGATTTTTTGCGTGCAATAATAGATACCCTCCCAATTTGGCTCTAATTGAAAAATAGGAAGAAAAGTCTTCCAATAAAAATGGAATTGATGAAATTATAGGATAGTTGGCAGTACAGTGTACACAGGAAAGAATACCCTCAACAACTTCATTGTTCTTCTCAAAGATTTCAAGTTCCAACTTGTGTCCACATTTGACACATCTTAGATATACCAAGCTAGATTCGTACAATAAAATTCAACAACCATCAAGAGATTAAGGTCCAAGTGGTAATTTGTTAGACTAAAATATCAACAAACAATTGAGATATGCATGATAACAGTAGATTGTAAGGGCATACCGTCTTTAAAATCGCCACTAGCCGTCTACACATCGGACCAGGTAGGTGCAGTACCAGCATTAAAAATAAATGAATTCATGCTTGCTCCACTAAGTGAAGAAGAAATTGATTCTGCCGGAGTCATAAAAGCAATCAAAAGTTTTCTAGAGTCATTATCTATTGAGAAACACTTTGCAGTCATACAGAAAAAAGATACAATTTCTATAATACCATTAGACGATTACAAATTAGAGGAACGCCCAACGCAGCCAACAGACCAGTTTTTCTCTTGTGTACATTGTGGTCATCTCACCCAGTTTGAAACAGTTCACAGAAACCACATGAAAATACATTATTTGTAGACGAGTAGTAAAAAACTAGGAATATTTTATTTATTGAGATACGACTTCGTAAAATGTTGGCTTTGGAAGACCTTCCATGAAAGAATGTCCCTTTGATTGTATCCTAAAGTGTTCCTGAGTTTTATGCATAGTTTCAAACTTTTCCTTGGTTTCAAATTCTACCAAGATTACATGCTTACCATTATGCGTCTCAAGTAGCCTTCTCCTTACAAAGCCATCAAATTTTGAAAGTTCCGCATTGGATTCCTTGATCCAGTCCTTAAATTCATTTTCAGAACCTTTCTTAATCTGAATTTCTGCGGTAACTACAAACATGAAATTAGACAGTATTGATTTCCATAAGAATATTTCTAAGATTACCAAATCCAGTAAACGACACGTACAATCCCCTTAATGCCAAACACAATACTTTATCTCAATAATGCTAAATAACGGACTAATTCGATCAAAATGTATGAATGAGAAACTCGTGGCATATGGTGCCATCGCCGCTGCCATAATTGTAATGACAACCATAGTGTTCCCATTTTGGAATTTAATTCCAACCATGGTTACAGAAAAAATGAAGGTTGTCTATGTAGAAGATGGTAAATGTACTGCACAGACAGTCGATGGATACATCATTCGCAACATACCCTGTACTGCAAAAATTGGGGACAACATCACTGCGTCGTATGATGTTAAAGTAAAAGACAGAGAACGCAAAATATAACAGATTATAAAAGTTTTAGATCTTTTGTAACTTTGTCTATCATCTCTTCTGGAGCAGGCCCTATGGAAATACAAGTAACTGTTCCAGGCTCTATCTGGGTATGTCCTGCATCTGTCACTTCAGACCATGGTAGATCATGCGATATTGCATCTCGTTTTATTTTATCCAATTCTGACAAGCTTGACACCTTGAGAACTACTTTTTGCTGGCCATATCTCTCCCATTGATCATACCATTCTCTTTTTGATTTTCGCACATGTTCAGCCCCTAAAACACATGCATGTCCCACCTGTGCAGCAATCTTTCCAGCACCCATGCCAAGATCTTTTCTTACAACTATTACCTGTTTAATTACACCCATACTAGATTGAAATAATATTAGGACATGTTAAACTTTTGAATTATTTTACAATAAGAAAAAACAACAAGAGACAGAATAATCATTAATGTCATATCCATAAATAACGGGTTTATGATATAACATACATGCCAGGTATGAAATGCGTATCATGCGGAATTGGATTCTTTTCTGCTACTGGATCAGACAAATGTTCCAAGTGTTCAGACAAGGGAGGCCATCACGAAGCCGCAGAAAGTCACGACTCTTGTGGTTGCGGTCATAGCCACTAAAACCCATTTTTTCACATAAACACACAATACAGCTTTTTCAAAATACATATTGAATTAATAGTACAGATATTGATAAAAAAATATCATGGACTATGATGTTGTAATAGCAGGTGGAAGTGTTGCAGGACTGTTATGTGCAAGAGAGATTGCAGCAAAAAACCACAAAGTCCTCGTCATAGAAGAAGATCATGAGATTGGAACTCCAGAACATTGCGGAGGAGTAGTAAGCATTCCTGCAATGGAGGACTTGGGAATCATTCCCATGAGAGCTACACTTGACAACAAGATACGTTCTGCTAAAATAGTAGCACCATCTGGAAAAAGTTTTACACTTGATGCAAGACCTCAGCAGGTCATAGTATTGGACAGACGTGAGTTTGACAAACAGATTGCTCATCAGGCCCAAGTCAATGGAGCAGAGATTAGAGTAAAATCATCATTAAGAGAGATAACAAAAGACAGTGTAAGAACTTCAGACGGCGAGATAAAGTGTAAGATAATAGTTGATGCAAGAGGAGTATCATCGCTCATTCAGAAGGATAGAACTGGTACACTCCAATCCGCACAATACGAAGTCTTTGCAGATTGGATAGACAAAGAAAGAATTGAAGTTCATTTGGATCAAGAAAAATATCCAGGATTTTTTGCATGGGTTATACCTACAAGAAGAGATGAAGCTAAAATTGGAGTTGCAGGAAGAGGAATCAATCCAGCACTTGCCATAGAAGAATTTCTCAAGAAGAAAGGAAGACATTCAACCATTAGAAAAATATTTGCGCCAATTTGGATTAAAGGTCCAATCAAGGAATTTGTTATAGGAAATCTAGTAACAATAGGAGATGCCGCAGGACAGGCAAAGCCTACAACAGCAGGCGGAATTTACTCTTCCGGAATTGGAGGCATGTTGGCAGGAAGATCGATTTCCAAATTTTTAGAGTCAGGAAAAGAATCTAGTTTATCAGAATACCAAAAAGAGTGGACTGGAAAATTTGGCAAGGAGTTTGAGCATATGCTTCTTGCACGTTCCCTGCTTGAGAGACTGGACAACAAATCAGTTGATTCAATATTTGATTCCATAACACCAAAGATACTAGATGAGATCTCAAAAGAAGGAAGCTTTGATTTTCATACCACGTCTGTTGCAAAGATGTTAGGAGTACGAGGGTCGGTCAAAGCAGTTCAGGCAATTCTTGGAAATGAATTGAGAAGATTGTTGAACTAGATGATAAATGATAAGCAAGATATAAATTCGGTCAAACTTGCGTTTTTAACATGTCGTCAACAATAGCATTACCCGTGTGCACTTCATGCCACAGACCAATAATGCCTAGAGACATGTGTGTAAAATTTAACTGTCCTAGCTGCGGTTCCCTATTGCTTTGGAGATGCGAGAGTTGCAGAGAAGCAGCGAGAGCATACAAGTGTAATTCATGCACTTTTGAAGGACCTTAAAAAAATGGCGCGACTTTCGCTTCGAGCAAAAATCCTTCCAACTGGAACTGAGATAGATCTAGATGAGGTTGCAAAAAAGATCCAAGGAGTATTAAAAGAAGGAATAATATTTTCAAAGTATACAAAAGAGCCACTTGCATATGGGCTTTATTTTCTTAATGCCGAATTTTCCCTAGATGATAAAGAAGGACAAATGGATTCTCTTGAAAATGCGATTCGTTCAATCGAAGGCGTAGGAGAATTTCAAGTATTAGGTTTAAGTCGAACATCTGTTGACATGAAGTAGGTGGCCTTTTGGTAAAAAAAGACGAACTGCTTCAAATGCGGGTCGGAGAAGCAAAACAAAGAGACGTTGGAAAGAGACGAGCTAGAATAGAACCGGAGGCAATGGAGTTTTTAAAAGTAGAAGCAGGAGATATGATAGAAATAACAGGTAAGAGGGCAAGCTGTGCCATAGTCTGGCCTGCAGATGATGATAACAAATCACCAGATGTAATACGAATTGACGGTCAGACAAGAAAGAATGCAGGTGTTGGAATAAACGATCTAGTAAATGTAAAAAAAATAGTTGCCAAGCCTGCAAAAAGCGTAACCCTGATGCCAGTTAATGGCAATGTTACAGTAGACAAGGAATTTACAGATTTTGTAAAAAATAGACTCAGAGGACTACCTCTTTCAGAGGGAGACGAGATATCAGTTATGATTCTTGGGAATTCAATGGATTTTAAAATTCATAAAATTTCGCCAAAAGCTGTTGTAAAGATTGAGCGTAGTACTGCCGTTACCATACTAACTGAAACAACCACCGATAAAAAAATTCGAGTCACATTTGAAGAGATAGGTGGTCTCAAGTTACAGACAAAGAGAATGAGGGAAATTGTGGAACTGCCACTAAAACATCCTGAAATATTTGTAAGGCTGAACATAGAACCGCACAGTGGCATTCTCCTATATGGCCCACCAGGATGCGGTAAGACATTAATTGCCAAAGTATTGGCAAGTGAGTCAGAGGCCAACTTTTATTCAATTAACGGCCCAGAGATTATGAACAAGTATTACGGAGAGACAGAAGCAAGGCTGAGAGACATTTTCAAAGAAGCAAAGGAGAATTCCCCTAGTGTGATATTCATTGATGAAATTGATGCAATTGCTCCAAAAAGAGAGGAAGCGTATGGAGATGTAGAAAAAAGAGTAGTGGCACAGTTGTTAGCTTTGATGGATGGCCTTAACGAGAGAGGAAATGTCATTGTTCTAGGAGCCACGAATAGGCCAGAGAGTGTAGATCCTGCCTTGAGAAGACCAGGTAGATTCGACAGAGAGATTGAGATCTCAGTACCCAATGCAGATGGAAGATTAGAGATATTACAAATTCATACACGTGGTATGCCTTTACATGATGTAGACCTCAAAACACTTGCTGCAGAATTGCACGGTTATACCGGAGCAGACATCAAATCACTTTGCAGAGAAGCTGCAATGAAAGCTGTAAGAACTCTCTTGCCAGATGTAGAAAATGAAACTGAAAAAGTATCTCCAGAAATTTTACTAAAGCTAAAGATCACATTACAAGACTTCTATGACGCAATGCATGAAATTGTTCCAACCGCAATGCGTGAATTTTATGTTGAAAGTCCAAAAGTATGGTGGAGGGAAGTGGGAGGACTGGACGATGCAAAAAGAATTTTGCAAGACAATTTGATAATTGCAATCAAGGAACCTGGAAAGTTCCAAAAGATGGGAATCAAACCACCAAAGGGCGCGCTATTGTACGGTCCATCAGGATGTGGAAAGACACTACTTGCAAGAGCTCTTGCAACAGAGAGCGGTGCAAACATGATATTTGTAAGAGGACCTGAAATATTATCAAAATGGGTTGGCGAATCAGAAAAGGCAATCAGGGAGATATTCAGAAAGGCCAAGACTTCGTCACCATGTATAATAATATTCGATGAGCTTGACTCGCTTGCACGCGCCAAATCAAGTGAAGAGGGAGGAATGGGAGAGAGGCTACTCAGTCAGCTCTTAACAGAGATGGAGGACGGAGGAGCTTCCCGAGTTGTTGTATTAGGAATATCAAACAGACCAGATCTTATTGACCCATCTTTGATAAGACCTGGCAGATTAGATCTAGTAATTTTTGTTCCACCGCCAGACGAGAAGGGAAGATTTGAGATAATCAGGCTACTTACAAAACAGATGCCACTTTCTGGAGACATTGACTTGAAGGAGATTGCAGTGGCAACAAAGGGGTATAGTGGTGCCGACTTGGTTGCAGTGTGCAGAGAATCTGCAGTAAACGCAATGCGAAATAATAGTCCTAAGATCACAAGTGTTGACTTTTCCACCGCTCTAAAAAGTGTCAAGGCATCAATTACAAAGGTAGTAGAAGAATGGTATTCAACAGTTAAAGATAATATCTCATACGCATTACCAAAGCCAATGGACAAGGCATTTTACGGTTAGATATGGCAGTCCCACTTCGAAATACAATATATGAAAAAATAAAGATAGCAGGATCTCTTACTGATTCTGAATTATCAAAAGCTCTAATCAAGGCAGGAATTTCAATACCAGAAGACGAGTTTAACAAGATACTTCTTAATTTGGAAATTTATGGCATGATCAAAGTAACATGGCTTACCAAGGATGAACGTAGAATAGAGATATCTGAAAAAGTAGAAGATGAAGATGAGATAGAAAGACAAAATATGGAGAATCTGGAAAAAGAATACGAGTCAGGCTTTCCAGGTGTCGGCCAGCAAGAAGAAGAGATCCAAGAATAGATCATTACATATTCAAACTTCCTACAGTTTCAAACCCAACTATTCAAATCATTTTTTTCCAATAAGTCAATAAAGAATCATCTAATTGTTCAGGAACAATGTTAATCAATATATTATAACCCCCAATCAAAACTTGTGTTGTAAACATGAGTCAAACCATACTGAGTGACAAGAAAATTTTGATACTATCAATTGTAGCTGCTGCAACAACTGTAATTGCCGGAATATTACACTTGCAAATGGTTCCAAGAACGCTATCTGAGAGTTTAGGTGAAGGAGTATTCTTTCTGATTGGTGGAATGTTACAAATTTTCTGGGCAGTTCCAGTCATAAAAAGATGGGGCAAAATATGGCAAATTATAGGAATTGTAGGAACTGTAGTATTGTTTGTGCTATGGTATGCAAACAGACTACATTTGATTCCAGAAGGCGGTATGTCTGAAGGCGGTCCACAGAATCACCAACCAGGAGGATTTCCAAGAGGCAATGCAACAGGTGGCGAGTTTCCCAGAGGTGGTGGTCCACCAAGAGGATCTGTAACGTTTGGAAGAATGCTGCCATCGCTTGAGATATTACAGATTGCATTCATCGGATTGTACATAACACTGAGCATAATGATCTCTAAAAAGAAAACAGAGTCAAAACAAGCCTGATTTTTTTACAACCTAGAATAATTTTTCAAGAAAAACTATTTGCCAAGCTCTTTCATGTTAGCTTCAAGAATTACCAGTCTTCTTTGTGCAACATCCATGACGCGTTTTAAAACATCAATCTCATTGCTGTTTTGCTTTCCCATCTCATTTATGCTGTCAAATAAAACTTTGGCCTCGTTTGTCAATCCATTATCCATCTTGTCTATCCTGGTTGTAAGACGTATATGATCCTCTTCTAATTTTTTTATTCTATTGCTAGTCTCATCTATTTTTTTATTCACCACATCTATTTCATCATGAATTAACGTTAATTCTTCTTCTACTTTGTTTGATGATGAACGAAATCTATCCATCCCTGGCATTTTTGGACCCACGATTGAAGATATGCCAAGTTCCTAGTTAAGCATATAGTAAGTGAATGACACTTGTACAGAAACAGTTGTTCAAGATTTACCCCAGATGTCGTACAGAATCATGGCAAATCATTTGATTTGTCCACCGTGTTTTGAATTGTTTTCTCCATGGCAAGCATATCAGTTGTTTTGTGCATTGAACAATTAACGCCATTGTCTTGCAATATCTTTAGTTCACCTTCTGAAATATCACCTGCTGAAAATACGAGTATTTTATTTTCTTTTATTTTACCTGTCTGTATCAGTGATTTAACAATATCATAGCCTGAAAATTTTGGCATGGCAAGATCTAGCAATATAGCATCAAACGTTTGTTCTAAAATCATGTTCAATCCTTCTCTCCCATCATTTGATACTAGACAATCATGACCACGAGAATTCAGATATTCCCTAATCATGTTTGTTATAGTTCTATTATCATCTATTGCTAGAATTCTCAACTATATACAAACAAATCAAGTATCCTAAATAATTTTAGGTTTCAAAGGATACACCTAGTCTGTGTTTAAATCATAATTGGCATTGAAATTATTTTATTACCGGAAAGTGAAATGCCGCATCAAGTGCAATTGCTACAAATATTATTGTAAGATATGGTGCAGTCACCTTGTATGCCTTCCATGCAAATTCCGAAGTTGGGGTCTTTGTTAGTTTGTAATGATATACAAACATCAAACCTCCTGATACTAGAGCCGTTACCAAATATACATAACCCAATCCAAATGCTACAAGCATAACAGAATATGGTAACAAGATAGCAGTGTTGAGTAAAATATACTTGGAAGTTTTTTGCATTCCAATTAGTACCGGAAGCATTGGAACTTTGGCAGCTGTATATTCTTCTTTCATCTTCATTGCAAGGCACCAAAAATGAGAGGGCGTCCAGACAAAGACTAGAATACCCACCAATGCACCTAGAATATCCATAGAGCCCGTTGCTGCAGCCCATCCTGCCATGGCCGCACAACTTCCTGCAAATCCACCAATTATAATATTGGACCAGTTACTGCGCTTGAGCCACGCGGTATAGATTATCACATAGAAAAATATCCCTAAAGCAATGAAAAATGTCGATACGGGATTTAGTGTAAACCAGGCATAAATTACAGAGATGCAGCTTACTGCAAGGCCATAGATCAAAACATTACGTGCAGACATTCTTCCTGAAGGAATTGGTCTAGTACTGGTTCGTTTCATTAACGGATCAATATCTCTGTCATAATAGTGATTTAGAGCACTTGATCCGGCAGATGAGAGTATACCTGCCATTATGAGATCAAGAAATGTAGTATAGTTCAGAGGAGCATGCATTATCAGTATGCTTGCAGCATACATTGAGGTAATTGCCGTAATAACAAGTAAAACTATGATTCTAGGTTTTGATATTTCAAGTACTTCCTTTAATCCCACGGATCTTGGGCAATTTGCAGGGAATTTAATTTCTTCGAAGATTCCCTCTTAGCATCGGTTCAAAAGAATTAAGTATTACACAACGTGAAACTACCTCAAATGAGTGACTGGGACCTAATGATGCCAGGAATGGGACTATCTGCAATAGGTCTTGGAGGCGTTATTTTATCATACATGGGCATTGCCAACACATTCCTTACAGGAATGCAGGCATTATCAGGATTGACGTTGTTTATCGGTTTGGTATTTTTATCAGCAGGAATGCTAAGTGGTGGAATATCTACTAGCGGACGTGCCAAGGCAACTACGCTAGTAATCTTTGGCATAGCAGGATCTGTTGGAACATATGCAATCAGTTTGAATAAAGTAATCACATCATTGCCATTATTTGTTGGAATACTAATCATGATAATTGTTCCAACCGTTGTAATTGGATTTGCTGCAATGAAGACTCCAAAATACTTTAAACCAATTGCAGTAATATTTGTACTAGCATCTTTGACTGCAATTACATCATATACAGTATTTGGTTTTATCGGACCAGGAGCTCAATTTTCATTTCACACACCGGGAAATAATGTAACACAGGCTACAGTACCTAATGCCACATCCTCCACTGCTCCAGTTGTCACAATTAATATTCCACTCAACTCATCACAGCAAGGAAATCCAAACTTCACCCCTGCGTCGATTACGGTTCCCAAGGGGGACATAATAAAATGGACAAATAATGATAAAGTACCACATACAGTAACTAGTGCGCCAGATGGTTCAGTATGGGATTCTGGAATAATAGCAGCTGGTAAATCATACCAATTAGATACATCAAAACTTAATGCTACAGAATATGATTATCTCTGTACAGTGCATCCATTTATGACAGGAAAAATAATCATAACAGCTCCTGTCAAGCCAGTATTTGCAAATGTAACAATAGCAGCGGGTGCCGCAAAACAAGCTACCAGTCAGAAATACTTTGATCCTGCAGAAATTTCAGTAAAGACTGGAACTACTATAGTCTGGACAAATGCAGACAGTGTAGCACATACTGTAACCAGTGGAGACCCTAATGCAGGCTCATCAGGAATATTTGATTCTAACTTGATAAAACCTGGAAATACATTTACCCACGAATTTGATTCTGTTGGAACAACTCCATACTTTTGTACAGTCCACCCATGGATGACTGGAAAAGTTACAGTAGGATGACAGTAAAGTCAATAGTTTTATCTAAAAATCAAATTGATACGCTAAGACAGCATTCCCAAAAAAATTCTCCAAACGAGGCGTGTGCCATACTATTTGGAAAAACAGATAATGGTAATGTGATAGTCAAGGAAGTTTTTCTTACAAAAAATATAGAAAACTCACCAGTAAATTTTACAATATCACCTGAGGAACTGATACTTGCGTATGATACCTCAGAGAGAGAGAATCTCGAAGTAAGTGCGATATTTCATTCACACCCATCATCCATGGCACACCCATCAACAACTGACAAGAAATACATGGAAATTAATCCAGTACCATGGGTTATTTTTTCAAACATGCATGACGAGTTTAAAGCATACATCTACGATTTGGATTTAGTCCCAGTTCCAGTAAAGATTTTGTAATTTTACTTTTTGTGAACGTGTTTGTGTCGTTCAAGGTGGTCCTTGTCTGTAAAAGTGGTATCACAGTCTTTACATTTGAATTCGTGCTTGCCCCACATCGACAAGTATTAGGCAAACTAATCTAAAAGGCTTTAGCAAGATGATCTTAAAATTATTTTTTCTCCGTCAAGATTTATTGGAATTTTTACATCTTTTGATATAATTTTTCCAATTACATTTACAGGCGAATAAGGCTTGATCTCACCTTTGTTTCCAATTGGAGTCGGTCCAAAGAATAGACAAATAGCTTGTCCAGGAGGCCAATATGCAACATCAAGTAAATTTACTAGTGGTTTTGAGTTTTCTCCTTGTACCATGACAGGGATTGGGTCAGTGTACATTTCTTCCCCCCAGATATGTACATCTACAGAAATTGGCAGATTGTCCAGAATTGCATGCACTGTCTTTGGTGCAATGGAATCATCAAGTTCAATCTCCAGAGATTTGTTTTGTGGAAGAGTGATTGTGATTTTAGATAGCATGTTAGAAAATCAGGCAAGCGATGCCAGAGCACGTGTAACATCAGTTTTGCTTATTATTCCAGAGATTCTACTTGTCGCATCAAGCACTCCCAAGGCACTCACATTGTGATCAATCATGACCCTACATGCTTTTGCAAGGTCTTGGTTGCTTTTTATTGAAAATATTCCTCTTGTCATAATTTCGCTTGCCAGCGTTATGGCTCCAAATCCTTCAGATGAGACAAAGCCTTTCCTAATATGATCTGATAACGAATAATCATCGGATAAATCCTCGACTCCAAGTTCAAGTGCAACCCTGAAGAAATCTCTAAACGATATAACACCAAGATGATTATCATGTTGATCTTTAGTGATTATTCTTGAGATTTTATGCTCAAGCATCTTTGCCATAACTCGTGTTAGTGAGGCAGTGTCATGTACTGTAAATACATGATCAGTCATATAGTCTGCAACCGTGTATTTTTTTGTATGATGTATTGAATAAAATTTTGCAAGATCAGTTTTTGTGAATATTCCCTCAAGGTTATTTTCATTTCCCACTGCAAGTGAGCTAATATTTTTTTCAATCATCTTCTTTGCGCATGATACGACTGATGTCGCGCCATCTGCATATACCAGTCCTTTCATTATTTGTGTAAGCGGTATTCTGTCAAGGCTTTGATTTGATTTTTCTGCAAACAAGAAAAAGCCAACATCCTTTTCTGTTACAATGCCAACTGATTTGTGTTCATTAGTTATCACAAGACGACTTTTGTTAAGATCAAGCAGTTTGGATATTACCTGTGAAACACTTGAATTCTCTGCGATAGACAGTGGGTTATGCATTAGTTCTTTGGCAGTAGTCATGGAAATATCTTGTAAGTAATATACATAAAAACTAGGGATTAATTATCAAGTCTGAAAATTACAATATTTTTTATTTGTCAAAAATTTGAAATAGATTAAAAAATCCATGGGACGGATTTGTTGGACATTATTTTGTACCTGAGCAAAATATCAAAAAATCATATTTGCGTGATTTTAGGCTGGCGTTTCAACTCGTATATCCATTGGTTTTAACTACCAATCATTACCAATAATTACCAATAGATATATAAGCAAATACCATTCATTGGTAATACATGAGTAAACCAACACAGGAACCAAAAGAGTTCAATACAGAATCAAAAGAAATCCACTCAGTCTACAAGCATAGCGCAGACAGATTTTTTGATGAGGTAGAAAAATCAATACCACAATATCATCAATCAATAACAAGTCTTCAGCGTTCATACATTGCAGCATGGAAAAAAGCAGTAGAATCTACCATATCCATGACTCAGGAATTTGCAACCAAATGTGGCATGAGCACAGGTGTTACATCAGCTATGGCAAAGATAGTAAATGGCACAACTGAAGAAATCATCAAGGCACATGAACTACAAAATAAAGCAATACTGACTGCAATCGATGCTACTCAGCAATCAATCAATACATTCAACGAGAATGCAAAATTGTTCACTGGGCTAGACCAAGGCATAATGCAATATTGGGTTCAAGCATGCACACCTACACGAAACTAGTGTAAAGGAGCTTTATCCTTTTTATTTTGAATCACCACATTAGAAAAATTTTATTTTAAAACAGTGATCAAATAAAATTTGAAACAAGTGGAGGTTTGCATGATTTTTTAAACTTGTGACCTTTTTGCAAGCAGTTTTGATAATGAATTAGATATGTTCTTTCGTATATTCTTATCATACATATCAGGAATTATGTTGTCATAACGTATTTTTCTTTCAGGAATAGTTTTAGCAATAGCTTGTGCTGTTGCAATCAACAGATCAGTTGTTATCTTTTTTATTTTCTTATCCAGTATAACTCTCATAATATGAGGAAATACCAGTGCGTTATTGACCTTATTAGGATAGAGGTAACTTCCAGTTGCGACGATTTTAGCACCAGCTGCCTTGGCAATCTCGGGTTTTACTTCAGGGTTAGGATTTGTCAGTGCAAAAATTATTGAGTCTTTATTCATTCTTTTTATAATTCTGTCATTTAATAGATTTTTTTTTCCTGAAACTCCAATAAATACATCTGCGTTTTTCATAACATCAAAAAGATCACCTTTTTCTCTTTTGGGGTTTGAGATTTCTGCCAACTCATGTTTGTATTTGTTCATGCCTTTTGTCCTTCCTTTGTAAATTGCGCCTTCAGAGTCTGTAACGACGATATTTTTACAACCAGCTGCAACAACCAACTTCGTTATACCATAACCAGCAGAACCTGCACCAGCAACAACGATTTTTATGGATTGTAATTGCTTGTGAACAAGTTTTAGTGAATTCAAGAGTGCTGCAAGGGCAACAACAGAGGTACCATGCCTATCATCATGAAATACAGGTATTGAAAGAGAATTTTCCAATTCTTCCGAGATTTCTAAAACTTTGGGTGATTCTATATCTTCAAGATTTATTGCACCAAAGACAGGTTCAATGGCTTTAATCGTGGCAATTATTTTCTCCTTATTAGTTTCATTCAAACATATTGGAAAAGCGCTTATGCCACCAAACTCTCTGTACAAGACGGCTTTTCCCTCCATGACTGGCAGAGCAGCATAAGGGCCAATATTTCCCAGCCCGAGAATTCTAGTACCATCTGTAACTATGGCCACATTGTTTCCCTTGGAAGTAAACTCATATTTTTTTTCAGGATGAGAGTAAATTTCATCACAAACGGCAGCAACACCAGGCGTATAAATTAATTTTATTTGATTACGCTTTAGTTTTCTAATCTTTCCCGTAACAATGATTTTGCCCTTGAGTAATTTATGAAGAGCGATTGCTTTTTTACCATTATCATCCAAAACCATGAAATAGATCTAATCTAGACCTTTGTAAGCTTTCTAGTCATATAGTTAGCCCCCAACCAAGAGAAAATACTGACAACAAAATAATCAGTAGAGCATAAAAAATGGCATGGTTGGGCATAGTTTTAAAAAAACAGGGCCTTCAAGAAAAAGTCTTGAATATGCCTGCTTCATCGAGGATATTTAAAAAACAATGATCGCACCTTGAAATGGTGTAACTTTGATCTATTGCATGTCTGAACTATCTAACTTTGAACCTCTAAATAGAACTATTTCAGAGTACAGATATGGAAATTCATGTATACGATACATACGTAGAGGCAAAGGATGGCCACACGATGCATTTTGACGTCATTACCAGTCAGAAGGATCATGTAAAAGCAATCCAGTATGCAAAGGAATGGCTCAAGACAGTCGGAGAAGCCGATTCAAAGGTATCAACTGAGGAATGTCAGTTCTGCCACTCACAAGGTGCACCAGAACCCATTGCAAAGGAGATCCAAACGAAAGGCTATTTCATCCAAAAGATGGAAGGCTGTCCGTAAAGATATCTACTTAATTTTTTAATCCAAACACTATTTTTAAAAACACCATTAGCGTCATGTATATCATATCATCCCATGACAAAAAAGATCAAGTATAGCAGACTTTCAATCGAAGGAGACATTCAGACAAGGTGGATATGCGGATGCTTTGAAACAGTAGATGCTTTTTTCAAATTTTGTCCTCAGCATAAAGAAACAATGAAACAAACCATAGAATCTCAGATAGACAAGCTTGACATGACTACAGTGATAGAAGAGAAATAATTTCAAGTCATTTTCTTTTAGAATATGGCTTGAATGTGATACCAGCAAGCCCACGTCGAACCATTTTGTTAAATCTCTTACCATGACTAAGATATGGAAATCTCATATGGATTAGCTCATGGACTATAGTATTTTCAAGCACTTTTTCATCTGGAATCTTTCTTACGTTGATAAAGACAACATTGTCCATAATATAGGACACGCCAAGATACTTGTAAGCTGATGTCCTTCTACCTTCAGTCACACTCTTTGGCATTTCCAGTACCTCCTTTGTTGTCAGCAACATCTTTGGCTCTGAGATACTAAATCGTGCACAATAGATTCCTACCTTTTCTAATATCTTAAAACGAAGATCAGAGTCTAACTTCACAGAACATGATAGCAAGAAATCCCAAGTTTAATGCATATTGTCAAAATGTATGCCAGCGGTTGTGTAATTTTTTATTTTTACCACTAAAGTGGTAAGTAGGGTCAGAAATCCGTTAGTTTAATCACAAATCATACAGCCACCGTCTCCTCATTCCCCACTAACTCATAGAGCTCATTATGGACCTAGCTCTATTTCTTACCTCCTCTGTTACAAGTACAATGACTAACCCTTCATTTGGTTGACCATACAAAATTACAGAATTATCAGGCGCATATACTGCAACTGGAAGTACAAGCAAGTCCTCCTCTCCAGATACAATAATTCTAACTGGCGGTGTCATACCAAATGCTTTTTGAATTACAGATATGCTTTCTTGAGTTATTTCTGCGGCAGGGTTTGTACAGGTAAGAATTGTCTCGGCATGTCCCGCTGGTAAATCCCTCTTGCTTCTTTTTTCTATCGAGTCTATAATCTGCAATGCCGGATTAAAGCCAAACTTTATCATTTTTTCTGTAGTGGCGTCACCCACAGTGATTATAAAAGAACCTAATGGAATATTTTTTGAAATGTTGATACTCGTAGTGTCAGAGTCTAGTAGTAAAATGCCAAGCGGTTTTTTTAATTGGTCACGTAAATTTTCAGGCAGACGCACAATTTTCTTTTGTTTTCAACTATTTTTATGTAGCTACTTCAGCCTTTAGTTCTTCACTTAGCTGAGACGCAAGTACACTACACTTGGCAGCCACGTTCTTTGCCACAATCATAAAAGATTGAGACATGCTAGAATTTGGATCAGTTACAAGTACTGGTTTTCCACTGTCAGAACCCTCCATTATTCCAGGATTAAGTGGAATCTCTCCCAAGAATGCAAGGTTATGCGTTTCACTCATTCTTTTTGCCCCCTCTCTTCCAAAGATGTAATGCTTTTCAGTACATTTAGGACATATGAAATAACTCATGTTTTCTATCACACCCATGATTGGTATGTTTAATTTTTGGAACATACCAAATGCCTTGACTGCGATATTGCTTGCAACTTCTTGCGGAGTGGTAACAACAACTATTCCAGTGATAGGAATAGTCTGGGCAAGTGTCAGTGGAATATCCCCCGTCCCGGGTGGTAAATCCACTATGAGATAATCAAGATCAGTCCAATTTGTATCAACTAGGAATTGTTTTAAGATTCCAGAAATTATCGGACCACGATAAATTGCGGCCTGATGTGCCTGCTCTGCAAAGAAACCAAACGATACAACTTTGATCCCATGTGATTCTGCTGGTTGTAATTTATTATTGTCAACTTCCATCGAGGCCTTGCCCATTCCAAGCATTAGCGGAACACTTGGTCCATAGATATCAGCGTCAAGTAATCCAACCTTTGCACCGGTCTGGGCCAATGCAAGTGCCAAGTTTACAGATACAGTAGTTTTTCCCACTCCACCTTTACCACTTGCAACACCGATGATATTTTTTACAGTTGGTAGCATTTGATCTACACTAAGGGAACGTCCCTCCATGACTTTGGCAGTAACCTTAAGATCGAGTTTTGAAACTTCTTTTATTGTAGCAATTGCAGCTCGTACATCTTGTTCTATTTCATCATTGAAGGGACAAGCAGGAGTAGTAAGTTCAAGTGTAAATTTCAAATCATTTCCGTTTATCTCAATGTCTTTAATCATGCCCATGGAGACTATGCTCTTTTTGAGATCGGGGTCAATTACGGTACTAAGAGTAGTAAGGATTTGATCAACTGAGACCATAAAGTAAAAAATCATGAATACGATATTTAAACATAGGCAAAAATCACATCCAAAGATTCATAAATTCAAATTTTATGTAATTTTTTGATTGTTTTCTATATCAACCCTTACTGATGTAGTTAGGATACCGCCTAAACTATTTGGAGAGTCGCTAAAAAAAGCAGCTATTACAATTTTAAGAGAAAAATATGAGAGTATGATAAATCCAGAACTTGGTTATGTCATCATGATACTTGAAACCAAGGTAGAAAAAATGGGCAAGGTAATTGCTGGAGACGGAGGAACATATCACAGAGTAGAATTTACTGCATTAACATTTTCACCAAAACTCCAAGAAATTGTTCGTGGAGAAATTGTCGAGATTACAGACTTTGGAGCATTTGTCAGAATTGGTGCAACAGATGCACTATTACACTTGTCACAAATTATGGACGACTATCTCAAAAGCGATGTCAAGTCTGGCATGATCCTTGCAAACCAGAGTGGAAGAACAATGAAGATTGGAACTACACTTCGTGCAAGAATTACTGCAGTATCAATTGGCAAGACCGCAGCTATGAAAGTTGGAATCACATGTAGACAACCATTCTTGGGGGCAGATGAATGGATTGAAGAAGAAATAAAGAAAGCAAAAGCACCAGCTGCTCCAGCTACAAAGACACCAGCAGCTGCAGCTACAAAGACATCAGCTACGGACAAGCCCAAAAAGACAGCGGAGAAAAAATGATAAGAAATGGTTAGAGAGTTGGCATGTCGCAAGTGTAAATTTGTAACAGTAGGTAAAGTATGTCCCATATGCAAATCATCTGATCTGAGTCCGGACTGGAGTAGTTCAGTCTTAGTTGTAGACCCAGCAAATTCTGTTGTTGCCAAATCTTTAGGAATTAAAGAAAAAGGCAAGTATGCACTCAAGGTAACCTAGGTTGCAACCAAGTGCAAAAAAATATCTAGAAAGTTTTCTTGCTGAGGATATTGGAAGGGGTGATATTACTAGCAGATTACTTCCAAGAAAAAAAATTGTTGCAAGTATAATATCTCGTGAGAACGGCATTGTGGCAGGCGTACAATATGCAAAAGAGATTTTCCAATCAAGAAATTGCAAAGTTACAATACATAGAAAAGATGGACAATCAATTATCCCAAATCAAAAGATAATCACAATATCTGGCGATGTATATCCAATATTATCATGTGAGAGAACCGCACTAAACCTAATGTCAAGAATGAGTGGAATTGCTACCCAGGTAAACGCATATGCAAAAAAAATTCGTGCCGCAAACCCCAAAGTTGGGCTCTACTCAACAAGAAAGACAGCACCAGGCCTTAGAATATTTGACAAAGACGCAGTTGTGATTGGAGGAGGTCATAGACACAGAATGGCCCTTGATCAAATGGTCATGATAAAGGATAATCATATTGCAGCAACAGACTCACTTTTAGATTTGATAAGACGTGCAAAACAAAAACACAGGAAAATTGAGGTTGAAGTTGAAAGCTTGCATCATGCTACAATGGCAGCAAAGGAGGGGGTAGACATAATCATGCTTGACAACATGTCTCCCATGCAGATTAAAAATATAATAAAAAAATTAAAGCAACTCAACTTACGAAATAAAGTAAAAATTGAAGCCTCGGGGGGAATAAATCATTCAAACGTCACACAATATGCAAGGTCAGGTGTGGATATGATATCCATTGGAAAACTGACAAGTTCGGTATCAGGGCTTGATCTGAGCCTTGAAGTTAATTGATTGCAAGCATGCGCTCTATTGCAACCTGGGCTTTAGTTGCAATATTCTTCGGAACCTTTACCTGATACTTTTCTTCTTTTAATGAGGCATGTACCTTGTCTAGAGTTATCATCTTCATGTATTTGCATATAGCATTTTCAGACATTGGGATGAATTGTTTATCAGGATTGAGTTTTTTCATCCTGTATAATATGCCAGTCTCTGTTGCTACAACAAATTGTTTTGATGCAGAGTTTTTAGCATGATTCATCATTCCTTCTGTAGATAAAACTTGGACTTGCCTTGAACCATAATCCCCTGATGCAATATCATACATCACTGAAGATGTGCAACTACATTCTGGATGAACTAAAAATTCTGCATTTGCATACTCGTTGAGTTTTTGTTGCACATCCTGTGATCTTATTCCAGCATGAACGTGGCATTCTCCTGCCCAGATGAACATGTTATGACGGTTTGTCATCTTTGCAACATAAGAGCCTAAGAACATATCTGGCAAGAACAAGATCTCCTTGTCTTCAGGAATTGATTTTACAACATTTACAGCATTAGACGAAGTGCAACAGTAATCAAGCTCGGCCTTTACTTCTGCAGATGTATTTACATAACCTACTGCAATTGCTCCCGGGTGTTCTGACTTCCATTTTCTCAACTCGTCTGCATTTATCGTATCAGCCAGAGAACATCCAGCCGCGAGGTCTGGAATCAAGACCTTTTTGTTTGGACAAGTTATTGCTGCAGTCTCTGCCATAAAATGAACCCCACAAAATAGAATGGTCTTGTAGTCAGTGTTCGCAGCTTGTCTTGAGAGCCCTAGCGAGTCCCCCACATAATCTGCTATATCCTGTACTTCAGGTAGTTGATAATTATGAGCAAGAATTAGAATGTCCTTTTCTTTTTTTAGTCGCAGTATCTCAGATTTGATATCCATTGCAGAATAGTGTAGCAATGATTCGTCTTTAAAGGGTCATGGTATTGACAAATTTATTGCCACGTGGAACAATCGTGGCAAAATTTACCATTTATGCACCCACATTTAGCGTAGTGCCGCAAATCTTTCGGAGGCACTCTATTGCAGACAAAGTAGCAAGTCTACTTGTCTTTGGATTACTTGGACTAGGTACATTTTCCACATTTATTGAAAATTTGCCAAACTTTCCTTGAGCTTGTATCTCATGAGTGTTCTTGTCAGTGGCAGGGTCTGCAACTATTCTTACTCTTGTCTTTTCACTACCAATTCCTGCAAGGCTTAGAAGTGCAGCTACATTGATGTTTGCAGGAAATAGTCTTACTGCCTCTTGTGCATTTCCTTCGTATATTGTAGTGATTGTTTTTATTTCATCAGGATTAATTTCTGAGGTTTCAAAGAATTTTGCGCCCTTCAACGCTTTCGGGTTTTTGGTAGTCACAAGAACTACAGATTCCAATTCATCCTGTACTGCTCTAATACCATCGAGTCCAATTATTGCTCCAGATGGAAGATAGACTCGTTTGTTGAAATCCTTACAACCGTCCATTACAATATCAAATATAGTTTCATCCAAAAGAGCACCGGCACTCAATATCATTACATCTTTTCTATTCTGAAGTATACTCAGTACATTATCTCGCACTGCATCTTGTGATGCAGCTTCAATTATCAGATCAACTGGAGAAGCTGCAAGCAATCCAACATTTTCTGTTATAACAGGCTTATTTTCTAATTTATCAACTAGTTTCTGGGAATTTTCTTTTGAGAAATCATAGACATGAGTAAGTTTTGCAGAGATTTTTTCAGAGTCTATTGCAAGTGCAATCTCTGTTCCAATTGCGCCGCATCCAAGTAGTCCTACTCTTTTCAATACAAATGTCTCAAGTACTCGTCCTTGTTAAATCTGTTATTAGACAACCATGGTGTTTAACAGAATATTGAATTATCTTAACCCGCATATATCATTAGAGTAATTTGGAAAAACAAGAATCTACACTAATGGAAAAAGTCCTATTCAAGATAGCAAAACAGTGGATTGCTGGTGATACCATGGAAGATGCCCTCAAGTCAGCACGTCAGGCAAACATCAATGGAATGGGTGCAATTTTGAACAAGTTAGGCGAGCATATGACATCAAAGGCTCAAGTAAGTCAAACAGTTTCAGATTATCTCACACTTGTCTCAAACTTGCGCAGATCAAAGATTTCTGGAGGATTATCAGTAAAACCAACTCAGGTAGGCCTATCCATTAATACAAAAGAGTGTCTTGAGAACCTTGATAAAATAATAGAAAAAGCATTGCAATCCCAGTCTTTTGTCTGGATAGACATGGAGTCCTCAGAACATACTGATGTCACTTTCAAAATATACCTGAATCTTTTTGAAAAATATGAGAGATTGGGAGTTGTCATTCAATCAAACCTCAAACGTACTCAAGATGACCTGAAAATGCTTCTAGAAAAGTGTGCCAAGATTCGCCTAGTAAAAGGTGCATATCATGAAACTCCAAAGAACGCATACAGGACAAGACATGAGGTTGATGAAAATTACAAAAAATTGATGCTAACTTTATTTGAACAAGGAAATGAATTTGCAATAGCAACACATGACTCCAAGCTAATTGATCTTGCTATAAATTTGTCAAAAAAACATGAAAAAAAGTTTGAGTTTCAAATGCTAAAAGGAATACGAGATGAGATAAAACCTATTTTGGTAAAAAGTGGATTTTTGGTGTCAGAGTATATTCCATATGGCACCAACTGGCTACCTTATTCAATAAGAAGACTACGAGAAAGAAAGAGAAACATACTGTTACTTGGAAGTTCGTTTATTCACTCACATCGAGTCTGAGTTTGTTCTCGTAGAAACTGTAAGAGATAGTATGCACCACCTGCTCCTTTTCCAGATATTCCAGATTCTTTCCACCCAACAAATGGCTGCGCCCCAACCATAGCACCAGTGGTTGCACTAGCTGCTCTATTTGCATATGTAACTCCCGCCTCAATTTTTTCAAAGAATTTTTCAATCTCGTTTTTGTCTTGACTGAAAACTCCAGCAGTTAGTCCATAGTTACTTTTGTTTGCAAGTGTAAGTGCCTCATCAAATGTATCAAACTCTTCAACACAGAGAAACGGTAAGAATAATTCTTCTCGTATCAGTTCGTGATCTTTTGGAAGATTTGTAACAATTGTAGGTGCTACAAAATTTCCATCTTGGTGTAATGCATCAGAGATTATAGAACCTCCGCAGAGTATCTTGCCATCTTTTTTAGCAAGTTCGGATGATTTTTGATATTTTTTTACCGCTTCGTCATTTATGACTGGCCCAATGTAGACATCTTTTTCCCATGGTTTTCCAATCTTTAGCGCACTTGTCTTTGTAACCAGTCTTTCCAAAAACTTGTTCGCAATTGATTTTTGCACATATACTCTAGAACACGCACTGCATTTTTGTCCATCATATCCAAATGCTGCTCTTAGAACACCGTCTGATGCTTTTTCAATGTCTGCAGTTGCAGATATGATTGCAGGATTTTTCCCTCCCATCTCAGAGATAAACGGACGAGGTTTAGCCATAGCAAATGTAGAGTAGCCCCTCATGCCTACATCCTTTGAACCAGTAAAAGCAATACCATCAACTAGAGGACTCTCAAGTATTGTTTTCCCAACTGTTCCTCCAGAACCTGTTACAAAGTTAATTGTGGACGGTGGAAGCTTGTGGTATATCGATTCAACAAACTTGAATGCAGATATGGGTGCATCACTTGATGGTTTTAGAACAGTTGTATTTCCAGTAATTAGAGCACCCGATGTCATTCCAATTGCAATTGCCGATGGAAAATTAAATGGAGATATGATTCCCCAAACTCCGTACGGTTTGAGAACGCTGTTTGTCTTCTCTCCCGTTGTTGCATTTTTTGTCTCCTTTGAAAATCCAGTATTAATTTCAAGTTGTTCTGCATAAAATCTCATAAAGTCAATTGATTCGTCCAAGTCTCCCATGGATTCTAGTCTGTTCTTTCCGTTCTCAAAGCAAAGAATTGCAGCAAGGCGGAATTTGTTTTCAGAAAATACATCGGCAACATCTCGGAATATCTGGACTCTTTTTTGATATGGAGTAAGAGACCATTTATGAAATGACTCCTTTGCAGATTCAATTGCATGTAGAGCATCTTCTTTTGTTCCCATGGGAAAGTGTCCTAGGATCAAATTCTTGTCAGCAGGTGATCTTACTTGGAATTTATTATCAGAAAATATCTCTTTACCTCCTATAATCATAGGATAACTTTTTCCAAAGTCTTTTCGTGCCTCATCTATAGCATCATCAAACTTTTTATGAAATTCATCAGTTGAATTATTATCTACAAATCTGCCCCAAGTCCTTTCATTTTCAAACATGATATAATTACCATTTACTGCCATTAATTAGTTCGCTAAAAGTTGATTTTGTATTAACTGGAGGACAAACATAATTCAAACGAGAAACATTTTATCCGTGTAGGCAAAGGTGTCTTATGCTCAATACGGTATATCGTGATGCAATTAAGAAACGAGAAGAGGCACGATCTATCTTCAAAGGTGAGAAATTTGATCAAATTATTAAAACAGCCAAGGAAAACTGGCTAGAATATACCCCTCAGAAAAAGGACTCTGACATAGCAGGAATAGACAGTAGTTATAACAGTACAAAATTTCAAGGACTGGAGTTATGGGTAGTAACTGGAGTATCTATAAAATCAGACGGTCAGATAATAACAGAGACCCACAACCAGGGATTAGGGCAACCAACACCTGAGCTTGAGACGCAGGCAAGTAGAATGGAAGTAGAAGCTTGTGTCAACTCTGTTGACAAGGCAGAACTTGTAATTCTAGATGGTTCGCTATATTCACAGTTTCTTACAAGACAGGCCGCACTTGGAAGTTCAATCACTACCGCAATAAAAAAGAGAAACAATGTAATTTTCATATCAAAGACATCATCTGCTAGAAACTATTTTGGAAAACTTGGCTCAGTTGCAGGAGATATTTTTTATTACAACCACGCAGTCAAGAGGCCTGGCTTTAGCAAGATATTTGTAGATAACAGTTTGGGACCTGGTAAAGTAGTATCATATGTTTATGCAAGACTAAGAGATTCTACTCCTTTAATCAAGATTGAACTGTTAGGATCAGATCATAATGAAAATGAAATAAAATTATTACTTGACATGATAACAAAAAATAGTGTGGGTGGATATCCATATTCATTAAAACTTGCACATGAAAATTGTAAGATCACCAATTCAGATCTGGCAAGACTTGTTAGTCTATATGGACTTGGAAATGAGGTAGGTTCTAGAGAGGTATTGAATTGACAATAGGTGTAGTAATTGGAGAATCAAGACCGACTGATGTTACGGCGCAATCATCAAAGCCACTTTCGGTTGGAGAATATGTAATAATTGATTCACAGGACGGCAGGATTTTAGGTCTTGTTGAAAAATCAATGATATCAAGTGAAGCACTAACCGATGTTCGAAATTTTGACGAAGCAGTAGAAAGCAAGGAAGTTGCAGATATCAATTCAAGAGATAAAAACTACAAGGTAAAAATTGGAATACTTGGATTTTTAGATAAATTACAAAAAGGACAGATGATTTTGCCTGCAGTTCCCCCACTGCCAGGAACTTCGATTATCGAGGCCACACAGAAGGATTTAGGCATGATATTTGGCCCTACAACAAGTGAGTGGATTAGAATTGGCTCTCTTTTAAGAAATTCAACTATCGAAGCCAAGATCAATATCAACAAAATTGTATCAAGGCATTTAGCCATACTTGCAATGACAGGGATGGGAAAGAGTAATCTTGTTTCCCTAATTGCAAGACATATCAGCTCATTAAACGGTACACTGATTATTTTTGACTATCACAATGACTATGAAAGTCTCGATGTCTCCAAGATAAATTACATGATGGCAAAGATAAATCCTAGACTATTGCCTGCAGACAAGCTAGCTGAAGTAATAGAACTTAGGGAAAATGCAGACAAGCAACAAAGAGTATTGCGTGAATCACTTACAGAATCAGTAAAACAGTCAAAGGATTTCTGGCAATCATTAGAAGACAGCGTGTCATCTTATGGACGAACAACAAAGGGCTATGCAGATAGTGCAAGTAGAGTATTAGATAAGATCGATGATGCAAAACATAGATTTTCAGACATCCTTGACCCAGACTGCGGAGATCCAGTAGACTTGATCAAGGAAGGCAGAGTAAATGTTTTGAACATATCTGAGCTCAGCGAACGACAAGCAAATGCAGGACTGTCATATTATTTACAAGAATTATTACAACAAAGAAAAGATGCAGTATGGGAAAGAAAAGGCAAGTCGTCACATAAAAGAATCAACAAGTTTCTTGCTCCAATATTTGTAATAATAGAAGAAGCCCATGTCTTTATTCCAAAGGGCGAGCATACCGATACAAAGTATTGGGCATCAAAAGTAGCAAGGGAGGGCCGTAAATTTGGAATCGGCCTTGGTGTTGTTTCTCAAAGACCAAGAAATATTGATCCCAATGTACTAAGTCAGATGGGCTCTCTTGCAATAATGAAGATAGTTCAAGATGATGATCAACAACAGATTGCATCTGCAGCAGAATCACTAAGTAAGGACCTGCTTTCACAGCTCTCATCGTTAAACATTGGAGACGCCGTACTGATTGGCCAATGGGTAAATCTGCCTTCAATAGTGCATGTAGACGAGGTAAAGAGTAAGAAATCAGGCTCAGATTTGGACGCAGTCTCAGAATGGAGTCAGACAGACAAGTTCAAAGAGATTGCAAAGGAATCAACAAAATCCATGGTTCAAAAAGATTTACTGCTAGATTGAGATGATCTTTTCACATATCTCTGACACACATTTGGGTTTTGTTCAATATCACTCTGAAGAGCGTGAAAATGATGTATACTTGGCATTCAATGAGGCAATTGACACATCAATAAAAGATCATGTTGATTTTGTCATACTGGCAGGAGACATATTTCACGTCCCAAACCCAAGTGGAAAGGCAATTGTTGTTTTGGCAAATGCACTAAAGCGTTTGAGACAAAATAACATAGATTCTTTTTTCATCCTAGGAGATCATGACATCAGCAGAATAAGAGCAACCCCTGTTCCTTTTGTATACCACAATTTAGATTTTTCAAAATACATAGGAGACGGAAAGCCAATAATTTACAAAGATGTATTCATTGTAGGATTTGACAAACGCCGAAAGACAGAGATTGAAACATTTGAAGAAGATTTTGCAAGAGTTGATGCAGAGGCCAAGAAACATCAGGGACACAAGATATTGGTTTTGCACCAAGGAATTGCAGAGATAAACAAATTTGCAGCTGAACTAAACTCTACAGATCTTCCAAAGAATTTTACATATTATGCAATGGGGCATCTTCATGATCAAGATTTGAAACGATTCTCACATTTAGGAGGTCCATTAGCATATCCAGGGTCAATCGAACTCACATCAAGCGAGGGAATAAAGGATACACAAAAGGGATTCTACCAAGTAGATATTTCAAAATCAGAAGCCATACCAACATGGATAAAACTTGACATCAGACCTCAGATGTCTGTAAAAACTTCTATGAAGGATATCTCAAATGATGTAAACACACTTGCAGAAAAAATCAAATCATATGCAAGAAAACCAATCATAGAATTAAAAATTGTAGGTGAGGTAGAGCCCGGACTGGTTCAATCTCAACTCTCAAAGTTGACAGATCTTACACTACGTTGCCTTTGGAAACACATCTCTACTGAGCAGACAAGCGGTTCTGTCTTTATGGACAAGCCACTAAAAATAGAAGAAGAGATGCATAGGATTGCAAAAGATATTCTAGGTTCTGAAGAGATGGCAAATTTTGCAATAGATGAACTCTTACCGTTATTATCAAGCGGTAATACTGACCAGGCAAGTCAGGCAGTAAACGAAAATTTTGAGCGATTCAAGAGGAGGTTAAAAAATGCTACAGTCAGTTGAGTTAGTAAATTTTCTATCTCATGCAAATACTAAACTAACATTTGATAGGGGCGTCACAGTGTTTGTTGGACCAAATGGTGCTGGCAAATCAAGCATCATAGATGCAATAACATTTGCATTGTTTGGCGAGCACATAAGAAAATCAGTAAAGGGCCTCTTGCGAAGGGGAAGTAACCAGTCATACGCCAAAGTAGAATTTTCCATAGGAAATAGGCAGTTTGAAGCTGTTCGCAAAATAGATACCAAGGGAA
>Ga0209517_10000836_pt1 | contig 50358 bp, 39 predicted proteins | sample PeaSoiMetSII2010_FD_187695 | JGI IMG/M metagenome (GOLD analysis project Ga0209517, IMG submission 187695) | Peat soil microbial communities from Weissenstadt, Germany - SII-2010 (SPAdes) (version 2) | ecosystem: Environmental > Terrestrial > Soil > Wetlands > Peat | place: Germany...
CAGCCTTACGACTGTCCACGCATGACTCGGGGTCGGTGTGGCTCGCTAGACCTTCACCGTACGGCTCTTGCATCCGCTCCTCCACGCCGGTTTATCCCGGCGCACTCATTCGTATCGCAGCGCCACCATCGGATCGACCTTGGTGGCGCGGCGGGCAGGAATGTAGCAGGCCAACAACCCCACCACTATTAGCACCAGGCAGGCGCCAAGGAATGTCACGGCGTCCCTGGCGTGCACTTGGAAGAGCATGGTTTCCAGGACGCGTGTCGACGCCCAGGCGCCCGCCAACCCGACTACAACTCCGGTCATAATCAGCCGGAAGCCTTGATGCAGGACCATCTCGAGGACATCGCCCCTTTCCGCGCCCAGCGCCATGCGCACGCCGATTTCGTGCGTACGGTTTTGCACCGAGTAGTTCAGAAGGCCGTAAACTCCCACCGCAGCAAGTGTGAGGGCGAGGGCGGCAAATGCCAGAACCAGCAGCATGTAAAAGCGCGGAACGGTGACGGATTCGGAGAGCAGGTCCTCGATCGGCGCCAGCGCGCCGATCGTAACGTTCTTATTCCAGGAATGAATCTCCTTTCGAACCAGGTCCACCATGCTGGAAGGCGGAAGTGTTGTCCTGATGAGCACGTAAACACCGTTGCCCCATTCGGTCTGCTGGCGCGAAAAGTAAACGTTGGGCATGGGATCGCCGTCCACTCCAAATCCCTTCACGTTACCGACGATTCCGACGATGGTGAGCCACGGGTCGCCCCCAAACCGGATGTGTCTGCCGATAGGATTTTGGCCCTGGAAGCAGCGGCGCGCCAGCGCCTGGTTGATAACGGCCACACGTGGCGCGGTCGCCGTGTCGCTTGCTGCAATCATGCGGCCTTTTTGCAGGGCGATGCCGGCGGCGCGGAAGTAATCGGCGGTGACAGGTGTCTTACCTGCATCAAGTTCCACGCCGGGCGTTGCGGGCACGCCTTCGACCTCTATTGAAGCGCTTGTGCCGGGGGCATCAATGGGGAACGAGGCGGCGGCGCCGGCTGACTGGACCCCAGGCAGCCCGCGGAGGCGCTCCAAGAGGTCATCGATGTGTGGGTTGACGTTCCAAGGAAGTTCAACAGCCAAGAGGCCGTCCGGCTGAAAACCCAAGGGCACGCTCACGCGGTGAACGAAGCTGCGCAACAATAGTCCCGCCCCGGTCAAGAGCATCACGGAAAGCGCGACTTGCACCACGGCCAGCACGCTGCGGCCCCGCGAATGAGAGCTTTTGCCGCATTGGCGCTCCGAGCCGTCTTTTAGTTCCTCATTCAGATCCGGCCTCGAAGATCGCAATGCCGGCGTCAGGCCGAACAATACTCCTGTGAAGACGGCTACCAACAGCGTGAACAACAGCATGTGAGGATTGACAGCGATTTCCTCGATCCTGGGGAGTTTGACAGGATCCAAGGCCACGAAAGCGCGCACTCCCAAGTAGGCCCAGACGACCCCGAGTCCGCCGCCCGCTATGGCCAGCAGAATACTCTCACCCAGAACGTATCGGATGAGCCGCGCACGACTGGCGCCCATCGCCCGTCGCAGCGCAAATTCCCGCATGTGAGTTGTGGCGCGCGCCAGCATCAGGCTGGCGACATTCGCACAGGCGATAAGCAGCAGGCACCCGACAGCCCCCATCAGCACCAGAAGGGAGCGCCTGACCTCGCCCACGGTCTGATCCAGGAGTGAGACTACATTTACACCGACACCCGGCTCCCCGTTTTCCTTTGGGTACGCCTGGCGAAGGCGGGCCGCGATGGTGTCCATCTCGGTTTGTGCTTGGGCGATGCTGATATTGGGCTTGAGCTTCCCGATCACTCGCAGATAATGACTCCCCCGACCGTTCCCGAGCACGTCCTGCGGCAAGGGGAACCAAGCCTCATCATTCAGCGGGAAGCTGAATCCGGGCGGCATGATTCCGACCACCGTGTACGGCTTACGATCTAACTCAACGGTCTTGCCGATCAGATTGGGATCCGCGCCGAGTCTGCGCCAGAGCGGGTCGCTGAGAATGACAACCCGAAAACCGTCGTGACGCTGCTCTTCTGAAGAAAAAGGGCGACCGCGGGCGGGCATCACACCCAGCGCGTCAAAGAAGTCGCTGCTCACACGATCGCCGGAAACGTCGGTGGGCTCGCCGTTGATCGTCATTTGCCCTCCCCAGCCCCACCACGTCGCCAAGTGCTCCAGGGTCTTGCTTTGTTCCTTCCAATCCCGGAAGTTCGCGGGAGCCACCACGACACGGTTCTCGCCCCTGATCGCCCACGTTTCCCAGATCATGACTAGCCGCCCGGGGTCCTTGAAGGGCAACGGGCGAATCAATACCGCATAGACAATGCTGAAAATCGCAGTGTTGGCGCCGATGCCCAAAGCGAGCGTGAGGACCGCCACCAGAGTGAAGCTCGGAGTCCTCACGAGCTTCCGCATGGCGAGGCGGAGATCTTCCCAGAGAGATTCGAGCCAACCCAGGCTGTTCATGTGATAGATCTCCTCTCGGATCAGCGTGGTGTTGCCCAGCTTGCGATGCGCCGCACGGCGCGCCTCTTCCGGCGGCATGCCGCGCGCGATGTTTTCGTCAGTTTCAATTTCGAGATACGCCTCGAGCTCTCGAGCGCGTTCTTCATCCCAACGACGGCGGCGAAAATATCGCGTCCAGCTCATGATTGGCTCCGATCACGCGGGCTTCCGACCCCCTCACCCGGCCCGCCCCGGCTGAGGAAAACGCCGGCTGCGTGCCACCCTCTCCCCCAAGGGGGAGAGGGAACTTGTGCTTCGTGTTCGGCACACGTCACTTGTCACCCGTCACTAGTTCTGCCGGTCGCAGCACGCGATTGACGGCCCGCACCAGTTCATCCCAGCGGCTGGTTTGCTGGGCCAGTTGCGTGCGGCCCGCGGGCGTCAACCGGTAGTAGCGGGCCTTACGGTTGTTTTCCGAAGTGCCCCAAAACGAGGCAATCCAGCCGCGGTCCTCCAATCGATGTAAAGCCGGGTAGAGGGAGCCATGCTCGACTTGCAGGACATCTTCGGAACGGTGTTCGATGGCGTAGGCGATGGTGTGGCCGTGCGCAGGGCCGAGCACCAGCGTCTGCAGAATTAGCAGGTCGAGCGTGCCTTGAAGCAGCTCGCCGTCCAGCGGTGGTGAACCTTTCTTTGGCATGAGAGGGTTATACTCCCATAGATCATCTACTACAAGAGAAAAATGCATGAAATCTATATTTTTTCAATGTGACAAGATGACCACATTGAACGATCAACGGGATCTACAGAAGATTAGCTATGGGTCGGTCATGAAGTCGGTGCGTCGCCTGCCGCGTCGCGGTTCTCACACCAGCACGGCGATTGTACGGGGACGGCTTGCCGTCCCCTCGCGATTATGCCGCTAACCACCAGCGGGTAGGGCAAGCCCTACCCCTACATTATGCCGGGCAGCCAGTGGACTGCGTTGTCGTGGAAGATTTTGCGCAGAACCGGGCCAGGCAGGGCGAGACCTTGATAGCGGTGGCCCATATATTCGACGGTCTGATCTGTCGCGAAGAATTTCCAGTCGCGCGCGTAGGTGCCGGTAAACTCCGAGATCGCAGCCTCGGTCTTATCCTTCGGCATTACCACGATGTCGGTTGCGTAGAGGATGCGGTCCTGGTATTTGATGAGGAAGGCTCGCACCTTATCCCGCGGCTGGAGCATGAAGTAGGGGACGCGTGCGGCGGTGTCGACGGCGAAATTGGGAAAGCGGTCAAAGCGTTGGGCCATCTGGCTCACATCCGATTCCATGCTTCCCAAGTGTGCACCGATCACTCGCAGATCGGGATTCTCGGCCACCAGATGATCCCGGGCGGCAAGAATGGCCGCCTTCGAGGGCCACTTGGGATGCGCATAGGCGTATTCCTCCGGGTGCTGCTTGTAGTACTCATAGTCTGGGCTCGCTGGGTTGGGCGCCTGCCAGCACGAATCGGGCTCCGCAAGGTGGGCCACCACGGTGCGGTGGTGCGCGGCGATATCCTTGTAGATGGGCTCGAACGCGGGATCGTCCGGCATTACATATTTACCCGCCTTGGATTTCATTTCCATGCCCATGACTTTGTAGATCTTTACCGCAATTGCGCCTGCCGCGAAGTCGGCGTCGAGTTGCTGTATAGTGCGCCGGCTGAATCCCGGCTCCTCGAAATCGTATGGGCTGAAGGTCGTGCAGAAAACCGCCCGGCCCCTCGTGCTGCGGACTACTTTAAGCACGTCGCTGCGTTGCGGCTCAATTCCTTTACCGTAGGGGTCGCGATCGTCAATCACGCAGATGTCGAGAATACGCAGCTTCAAACGCTCGAAGAGGGCGCCAATAGCCGGATCGTCATTGTAAAGGTGTACGTGGGCGTCGATCGGCGCAAGAGCGGTGAAGCCGGCAAGTTCGCTCGCCGGCGGCCGGCCGGATTCGCCTCCGCAGATTGACGTCGAATTCAGATCCGATCCGAGCGTGACCATCACGGTCAGTACCGCCATGGCCGAAAATAGCAGCCACCATTTCGCTGGTCTCACTTTATGCCTCCCGCCTTCAGATTAGTCGAACCGACGATAAATACCGTTTCATTTTGTCACTTTCCGAACATTTCGTAGGGTTACACTTATATACGCGCCGGCGCCTTGTCAAGGCGAAAAAAGTGGCGTAGATGGCCAATATTTTGCGTCCTGAGGGCGCCGGTGGATAAACGACCTTGTCCAGTCACCGCCGCGAAGACGGGAACCAGACGTCTTATTCTGTTTGACAAACGAAGGGAAACGTTATAAATGGAAAGAGGTCGAGAGAACACTTGGGAGAAGCTCCTGTATGATTTCAAAAGATGAGGCTGTGGAAGCAAAAACGCAGAACGAGATTCTTTCCCAACCGGGTTGCTGGGAAGAATGTTTTAAAGCGCTGGAGGAAAGCGCGCAGCTCGAACAAGCCGCAAAATGGGACACCGGAGACGCCGAATACCTCTTCATCGGTTGCGGCTCGAGCTACTACATTTCGCAAGCGGCCGCGGCAAGCTGGGGCTTGATCACGGGAAGACGAGCCTGGGCTGTTCCGGCGTCGGAAGTGCTTCTGTACCCGGACCTGGTCCTGAACGGAGCAGCGAAGTGCCAGCCGGTTCTAGTGTCCCGGTCCGGCCACTCCTCAGAGGTGGTTCGGGCGGCACAGTTCCTGGAGCGCACGCGAGATATCCGCACGCTGGCCATCAGTTGCTCGACGGGTCACCCGCTCGAGGAGATCTCTGCCTTCACGATCCACCTTTTGCCGGCCGACGAAAAAAGCGTGGTGATGACTCGGTCCTTTACCTCTATGCTGCTGGGCTTGCAGTCGCTGGCCGCGCATGTTGCGCACCGGAAGGAAGTCACGAACGGGCTTCGGCGGCTCCCCGCGGCCGTGCAGCCGATCCTTGACTCGGTGAATCCAAGAATTCAGCAATTCGTTCAAGCCCGATCTTTTGCCGACTACGTCTTCCTTGGCCAGGGGCCGTTCTTCGGCATCGCCTCGGAAGGCCAACTCAAGATCAAGGAAATGTCCTGTTCCTATGCGCAGGTCTTTCATACTTTGGAATTCCGCCACGGCCCCAAGGCCATTGTAGGGCCGGAAACGCTTCTCACTTTCCTTCTCTCCGAAAGCGGGTACACGGCGGAGCGGGAAGTATTGGAGGAGATGAAAGAGCTGGGCGGAACGACGCTGGTGATTACCAACCAAGCCGATGAGGTGGTGAGAAGAAACGCGGATTTCCTCGTCGAGCTCAAGCTCGATGTTCCCGAATGCGCAAGGCTCGCCGCCTACCTCATCACCTGCCAGTTGCTGGGGCTCTACACCGGATTGAAGAAAGGCTACGATATAGACCGGCCGCGAAACTTGTCGAGGGCCGTGATCCTCAGCGGGAGATCGTGAAGAAACCGGGAAGTTTGTCATCCTGAGCGAAGCGAAGGATCCTGGCAGTTGATTTTAACGTGGACGACCTGCAAGCTACTGCGGAGATCCTTCGCTCCGCTCAGGATGACAGCGAAGGGGCGCAGGATGAGAGCCTGTCGTCTTTTTCACACCTCCGAATTGGAAGGGGTTATCTCAATTGCCTAGTTTTGATGTCACGGTAGTCGGCGAGTTGAACCTCGATTTGATCCTCTACGGACTTCCGGAGCAGCTCGAGCCGGAGCGTGAGTTGTTAGCCAACCGTTTGGCGCTCACCCTGGGAAGCTCTTCGGCTATATTTGCACACAACTTGTCGGTGCTGGGAAGCAAGGCCGGATTCATCTCCCGCATTGGAGACGATCCGCTTGGGCAGATCGCGCTCGATCGGCTGGCCGCCGGTGGAGTCGATGTTTCGAGAGTGCGGCGGGTGAGCGGTCCAACAACTACGGGCCTTACCGTCATCTTGCCGCGGGCCGACTGCCGCAACATTCTGACTTATCCCGGAACGATGGACGAGATGTGCTTTGAGGATCTGGACGTTGATTACCTTTCAGACTCGAAACACTTTCACCTTTCGTCTTTCTTTTTGCATCGCAGCCTCCGGGCGCGCATCCCGGAGTTGTTTTCGAAGATGAAGCAGAAAGGCCTGACCACTTCGCTCGACACGAATGATGACCCCGCAGACCGTTGGGGAGATGACTTGTTCGAAGTCCTGAAGCACGTCGATGTGTTTTTCGCCAACGAGCGTGAGGCGCAGAAGATTGCGCACGCTGACAGCTTGGAAGCGGCCATTGCCGCGCTTGCCCCGCGGGTTCCCATTTTGGTGGTGAAGCTGGGAGGAGAGGGAGCGCTGGCTCGCGGTCCTTCCGGGGAAGTCCGATTTCCGGCGCTCACAGTTGAGGTAGTTGACCCGGTGGGAGCGGGAGATAGTTTTGATGCGGGGTTCATTCACCAGTACGTGCGAGACGCGGCGCTCGCGGACTGCCTAACGTACGGCAACACCGCCGGCGCGTTTTCGACGACTCGACCGGGCGGTACGGAGGCCTTCCGCGATCGAAAGCGTTGCGAGGAGTTCTTTAGTAAGATGGCACGGTCTTAGCGCGGACCCCCGGGGGTTGGGGTCCACGGCCTGTCCCCGGGCCTGCGAAAGAGGCGCGGACCCCAACCCCGGGGGTCCGCGCTACACAGCGAGGATCGATGATTGACTTCCATACCCACCCGGTTCTGATCCGTGAGTTCACTGAAAAATATCCGAATTATGTGCGCGTAGCGCGAGAGGTCTTCAATATCGGGAATAACTTTCAGCCGCTCGAGACTTTCTTCCTGCAAATGGATGCGGCAGGAATCGAGAAGGCCGTCCTGCTTCCCATAGCCTGCGGGCGCGCGCGCAAAGACCCCGTCAGCAGCAATGAGCAGGTTGCTGAGCTTTGCGGCATGTCGGACCGCTTCATCGGGTTTGCAAGTGTGGATCCCATGGCGCCCAACGCGCCGAAGGAACTCGAATCCGCCATCGCCCGGCTTGGCCTTAAAGGCCTGAAGCTCGACGCGGCACTTCAGGATTTTGACTTGAACGATCCGGCAGTCTTCGCGGTTTATGAAGCAGCCGCGTCACTGCGAATCCCTGTGCTGATTCATACGGGAATGAGTTGGGCGCCGGAAACTCCGCTCGAGCGGGGGCAGCCGCTCTTGCTCGAAAAGGCCATCCGCAGATTCCCAAAGCTGCAATTCGTTCTGGCTCACTGGGGCTGGCCTTGGGTTTGGGACGCAACCGCTTTGGCCCTGAAGTATCCCAACGTATTCCTGGATACATCCTGCCTTTACTACGACGGCCCGACGGAGTTCTTCCAGTTTGTTTTCAGTAAACAGATCCCGACCACGCTCATTGAGCGGAGTCTGAGAAACCAGGTCGTATTCGGCTCCAATTACCCGCGCGTCGAGATCAAAAACATGGTGAAAGCGCTTAAGTCGCTCTCGCTAACCGAGGGGTGTCTCGAGAAGATCTTCCGAGCGAACGCGGAACGCTTGCTGGGGATGGGTCAATGATCATCAAGCTTGAGAGGGTGAAGGTCCAGAGCCGCAAGTCCGAAGAAGCGATTAACATCACGCCGAAGGTTGACGACATCGTGGAGAAAAGCGGCGTGAAAAACGGTGTGGTCAACGTCATGACTTGCCACACTTCCTCGGGTTTGCTGGTGACGGAGGGTATTCCCTGCCTTGAGGAGGACATCCTCACGCATTTTTCGCGCCTGTTTCCTGAGGAGGAAGATTATCATCATCGGCGCTACCTCGATTTCGACGGCCGCATGGGCTTCAATGCGGACTCCCACCTGAAAAGCATCCTGGGCGGAATCCAGTGCATGTTCCCGATTGAAAACGGCAAAATCGTGCGGGGCTCACGCCAGACCATCTACTTTATGGAGTATGATGGTCCGCTGGAGAGAGTTTACCTCGTGCAGGTCCTGGGGGAATGACGACCGTAGGGCCAGCCCTTGTGGGCGCCTCCTACTAACCCAACTGGTGCGCTCCATCGCTGAGGTGAGCTATGGCTCGGACGCCAACCTTTGTTTTATTCTCGCTCTGCTCACTTCTCGTGGCCTTTTCCTGTACAAGAAAAGACAGCGAGCAGAAGCCTTCCCCTGAAAAAGCCTCCGTCAAAATCGCCTGGGACAGTGTCATTACAGTCTCCAAAACCACGCCGACTTTGCAAGTAGTTGTGATGCCGCCTTTGCGGCGCGGCTCAAAAATCCACGATCGGGTTTTCGAGGCTCTGCGCGATTTGGGAGCTGACTACGTTCGTTATGTGCCCTGGCTTCCCTACCCCAAGTTGGCAGTGGCGGAACTCGAGCCTCCAACTCGCGACCACACTTCTTGGGAATTCTCCTTGATCGACCCGATGATGGAAGATTTCATGAATGCCCAAGCCGGGCATCCGGTGATCATCAATTTCAGCACGATTCCGCAGTGGATGTACAAAACGGAGAAGCCGGTGCCGTACCCGGCCGACCCGGACGAGATAACCTGGACGTACGAGCACGGGAAAGATCTGCGCGATCCGAGCCGCAAGGAGCTGGCGAATTATTACGCGCGCCTCGTGAGCTGGTACACGCAAGGGGGATTCACCGATGAAGCCGGAAAGCGTCACGAGTCCGGCCATCACTACAAGTTCGACTACTGGGAAGTCTTTAACGAAGTCGACGACGAGCACTCGATGACGGCCGAGGATTACACGGCCAGTTACGACGCCATCGTCGCCGCCATCCGGCAAGTCGCGCCCGGCACGAAATTCATGGCGCTGGCGCTCGATTCGGCGGAAGGTCACATGCCGCTTGTGGAGTATTTCCTCGACCCGCACCATCACAAGCCGGGCATCCCGCGCAACGCGATCAGTTATCACTTCTACGCGAAGCCCACGCAGAATGAGCCGCCGGAAGTTCAGCAGTACACCTTCTTCAATCAGGCCGATCGATTCCTGGCAGTGGTTCGGTGGGTCGAGTCCGTCCGCCAGCGTCTTTCGCCCGAGACCCAGACGGACCTCGACGAGGTCGGGTCACAAACCGGCACCGACGGCACGGGAATGCCGCCCGGCTACGTTGCGCCGCCCATTCTGAACTCCTATTGGAATCTCTCCGGCGCGATGTACGCCTATATTTTTGGCGAAGTGGCCAAGCTCGGCATCGAGATTATCGGCGAGTCGCAGATGGTCGGCTATCCCCAACAGTGGCCTTCCGTCAGCATGGTGGATTGGAACACAGGTCAGCCCAACGCGCGTTTCTGGGTGCTGAAATTGCTTCGCTCGAATTTCGGGCCGGGCGATAAGCTCGTTCAAACGAATATCGCAACGCCCTCGGTCTACGGTTTGGGTTTCGTCACTCGTGACGGCATGCGCAAATTGCTGCTGGTGAATAAGCGGATGTGGACAGTCGTAGCATCTGTTCCCGGCGCCTCGGGAGGGCAACTCCAAGTGGTCGACCAGCAGACGGGTTTCCAGCCGCCGGCCGTGTCGCAACTCGGCGGCGATGATATAGCCCTGGGCGGACTGGCCGTGGCCGTGGTGACCTTGCCGTAGAAGAGCCATGCCTCGCCGCAGGAATCGTGCGTTGTGGTTGTCAGTGAAACCACGGAACGATCGCCGGGGATATTGGGCTGCTAATTCAGAGGATGCCGCCAGCGAAGGCCCGGGAAGCGAGCGTAGTCCCGGTCCGTGGTGATCCACTCGCTTCCCGATTCGATCGCCAACGCCGCCAGATACGCATCGGGGACGAGATTGCCTTTGACGCCCGCCTCGCGGCAAAGCCGAATGAAGATGTCCCAGTGCCGCGCGGCGGGCGTGATGAGCACGCAATTAGGCGGGCTTCGCACCTCAGCAGTAAAGCGCAGGGCGTCTTCCATTCTGCTCGGCGACTTGAAAATCCTCGGGTGGGTCACGATGCGCAGGAAAGCGGACAGCACAAAATCCGACATTCCATAAGCCTCCTCGGAGTTTATGCAATCCTCGAGCCAGCGGCGACAGGCAATGTGGTTCAGGGAATCGCGGCGGTGGGCGTAGACCAACACGTTGACGTCAACCAGCACCATCTCGCGCCTCCATAAGGTTGAGCAGGGCAGCGCTATCATCCAGATCAACGTGCGGTTTTACGCCGCCGCGACCGGCGGTGGTAAGTCGCACCTTCGAGCGGCGCGGCGCGGGCTCACGCCGGTTGATCGTTTCGCGCAAGGCATCCTCGAGAAACGCAGTGAGCGTGATGCCCCGGTCCGCTGCAAGCTTCTTGGCCTGAACGAGGAGTTGTTCGTCAAACCGAATCGTGGTTCTCATGCATCAAAGCATATTAGCTTGACATAAATATGTCAAGCCGTGCGCAGCCTGCGTGAAGCCCTGTTTACTGTCATCCTGAGGAGCCGCAGGCGGTCCTGAGTGCAACGAAGGAGGGATCTCCGTGGTTCTTTGAAATTACAACTGCGGAGATTCTTCGCTGCGCTCAGAATGAGAGCCTCCCGGTGTCTTTTCCCATCTCGCAATCCCGGCCCGCGCGCTCAGGGGACCAAGCGGTAGAGCATGCGCGGAAACGGAATGGTTTCGCGCACGTGGTCGAGGCCGCAGAGCCAGGCGACCACGCGTTCGATGCCCATGCCGAAGCCGGAATGAGGCACGCTGCCGTAACGCCGCAGATCGAGGTACCACTCGAACGCCTGGCGAGGCAGTTTTTCTTCCTCGATCCGCTTGAGCAGCAGGTCGTAGTCAGCCAGGCGCTCTCCTCCGCCGATGATTTCACCGTACCCTTCCGGGGCAAGCACGTCCACGCAGAGGGCCACTTCCGGGCGCTGCGGGTCAGGCGCCATGTAAAATGCCTTCACCTGGCTGGGGTAGCGATGCACGAGTACCGGCCGGTCGAAGTTTTCGGAGATGATGGTCTCATCGCCGCCGCCGAAATCCCCGCCCCATTGAATCTCGCTGCCTTTTGCCTGAAGCATTTTCACGGCCTCGTCATAGCTTAGGCGCGGGAAAGGCAGCTTGATCTTCTCGAGGTTGGCAACGTTGCGCTCCAGAGTTTTCAGTTCTGGCCGGCGATTCTCGAGCACTCGCCCCACCACGAAGGCCACGAGTTCTTCGCCCAACGCCATGGCGTCCTCGAGATGGGCGAAGGCCACTTCCGGCTCGACCATCCAGAACTCCGTCAGGTGGCGGCGGGTTTTAGATTTTTCGGCCCGGAAGGTCGGGCCAAAGCAGTAAGTCTTGCCCACGGCCATGGCTGTGGCCTCGTTGTAAAGCTGGCCGGACTGCGTCAAATAAGCTTTATCGTCGAAGTAATTCACCTCGAAGAGAGTAGTGGTGCCCTCGCAAGCTGCGGGCGTGAAGATGGGAGTGTCCACCAGGGTGAAGCCGCGCTCGTCGAAGAAGTCGCGCACGGCTTTGATGATCTCGTGCCGCACGCCCAGGATGGCGCGTTGCCGCACGGAGCGCAGCCAGAGATGGCGATGGTCCATCAGGAATTCCGTGCCGTGCTCTTTGGGTGTAATCGGGTAAGGGTTCTCGGCCGGGACCAACTGCACAACTTCGAGCCCCGTCACATCCATCTCGAAGCCGCCCGGAGCGCGCTGGTCGGCTCGCACCTTGCCCGTCACGCGCAAAGACGATTCCTGGGTCAGATGGCGGACCCGCTCGAACACCTCGGGCGGGACGGCGTTCTTCACCACAACGCCCTGAATCATGCCTGTGCCGTCGCGAAAAAGCGGAAACAACAGCTTGCCGCTTTCGCGCAGGTTATAGAGCCAGCCCTGCACGAGGATTTCCTGGCCAATGTAATCCGAGACGTGTCGAATTTCAACTGTAGGAATCAAGGGTGATCTCCTAAATCATCAGGTGATCCGGTGGACGAAAGGCCGGACCGAATGTTGTTACGAAACCGCGTAGCTATGTCGAATACTCGTGATCAGCCTGGCCGCGAGGCTGACCATGCCCATAATCCAACCCACGGGGTAAGGTAGAATCGGAAGTCCCCACCACATCGAGCGTCCGGTCGTGCCGCCGAAACCTCCGATCGCACTCAACCCGAACATCGCACCGACGCCGACCGCGATGAGTATGAAGACGCAAATCCAATAAACGAGCAAGCGGCGTCCGGGAATGGCCAGGAAGGTGCCGAGGGTCACAAGGCCACTACCCGCCAGGATGATGACCGATCCCTCCAAGGGATCAACAATTCCTGCCAGCATCGCGATACCGCCGGCAATAACTAGAATTCGCGGCCAAGGAACGCGGGTCTTCATGAGATGCTCTAATCTCAGATTTCAAATCTGAAATTCTTCCAGCCTCGCCATCACTTCCGGAAGCCGCGCCAGGATGCCGGGGTCATGGCGCTCGCTGTTCGTCTCAAACAGCAAGGGGTACGGCGGGTCCGCGGCGCGAAAGTCGCGGATGGCCGGGGCCCAATCAATCTGCCCTTCGAACGGCAAAAGGTGTTCGTCCTTTTCACCGTGGTTGTCGTGAAGGTGAACGGCGGCAATGCGCTCACGGAGTGTGCTAAAGGCCGCTCCGACTCCCCCGGTCAGATGCGCGTGGCCGGTATCGAAGCAGACTTTCAAGTCCAGGCGCGTGTAGTGGAAAAAGTTCATCATGCGCTCGGGAGTACTTAATTCGCTGGGAATATTCTCCAGCAGAATCTGCACGCCCCGCTCTTTAGCGAAGAGGTGCAGATGTTCGAGGGAGGTGAATGCGGCATCGAACTTGGCCAAGTCGTACTCTTCTTCCGGAACGCCCAGGTGAAGCACGAGGTACCGGAAGGGAAGGTGCTCCGCGACCTCGATAGCGCGCTTGATTTCATCCATGGAGGCGATCCTCGCCCGGCGCTCGAGGCTGGCGACTGAGATGAGCATCTCTCCCGCCCGCCCCCAATTCCAGTCGCTGAATAGGGGAGCATGCAGCGCGTGCAGGTTAACCCCATGGTCGTTGAACCACTGCGCCACATCTCGCACCTGATTCACATCGTGATAATCCAGATGCTGGCGGGCAGCCATAATCTCGAGATGACGCAGGCCCACTGCCAGTATCTTGTCCAGGGTATGCGCATTGAGTCTTTCCGCGGCAAAGAGCGATGTAGAGAGACCGTAATTCATCAGTATCCGACCGCCTTTCCGCCGGCGCGCGGGTCGGACGCGCCGAACTTCCATCCCGATTGGGGATCGATTTCGATCGCCTCGCAGTCGCCCATCCAACCTCGAAGATCAACTTGATAGCCGGCTTCCCGCAGTTTCTGGATGGTGTCCGCCGAAAAGCCGACCCGCTCGAGGATCAGCCGGTCCGGCATCCACTGGTGATGAAAACGGGGGAAGGAGACCGCCTGGAGGATGTCCATCTTAAAGACCAGATTGTTGAGGAGCACCTCGAGAACGGTGTTGATGATCGTGCCTCCGCCGGGGGAGCCGAGCACGAGGCGCAGTTTGCCGTCCTGGAGGATCACTGTCGGGGTCATGCTCGAGAGCGGGCGTTTGTTGGGGGCGATGGCGTTGGCTTCGCCTTGCACAAGACCATAGAGATTGGGCGAGCCGGGCTTCGCCGCAAAGTCGTCCATCTCATCGTTCAGGAGAAAGCCCGCGCCGTCGACCGTCACGCCGCTGCCGTAACCGTTGTTCAACGTGTAGGTGTTGGCCACCGCATTCCCGTCATCGTCCACCACGGAGTAGTGCGTGGTTTGGGAGCTCTCGACCGCTTGCGGATTGCCCCCGGCAATCGGCGCATCCGGCTTCGAATGCAAAATCTCTTCTCGCAGCTTCGCGGCATACGCCGGACCGGTGAGGCGCGCCACGGGCACCGGCGTGAAGTCGGCGTCGCCCAGGAAAGCGGCGCGGTCGGCGTAAGCGTGCCGCATGGCTTCTACCATGAAATGCATCGATTCGAACGAATCGGGCATCCCAAGGTCGAGCGGCTCGAGGATGTTCAGCATCTCGATCAGGGCCACGCCTCCCGAGCTCGGCGGCGGAACGGAGAGAATTTCGTAGCCTCGAAAATGGCCGACCAGCGGCTGGCGGAGAATTGGATGGTAGCGGACCAGGTCTTGTTCCGTAATCAGGCCATGGTACTTTTGCATGGTGGCGACGATCGCCTGCGCCACGGGTCCCTCGTAAAATCCCTTCGCACCCTGGTGCGCTATCGCCTCCAGGGTCTCGGCCAGTTCCGTTTGCTTGAAAGTCTCGCCCGGCTCGTAATAGCGCCCTTCCCGCAGAAATACGCGGCGCGATGCATCGAACTTTGAGAGACGATCGCCGTCCTGGCGCAGCGATTCGCTGAGGTTGTAACTCACCGCGAATCCATCGCGCGCGAGGCGAACCGCAGGGGCGATCACCCGAGCCATTCCGAGTTTTCCATACTTTTCTTCGGCCAGTGCCAAGCCAGCCACGGCGCCGGGAACGCCGGCTGATAGTGCTCCCACGGTGCTGGCGTGCGGAATCAGCTCCCCGCTCGAATCCACGTACATGTTTCTCGTAGCCGCGACCGGGGCGGCCTCGCGGTAGTCCATCACCACGGACTCGCCGCTCGCCAGGCGGATCAGCATGAACCCGCCACCGCCAATGTTCCCCGCCACGGGGTGCGTGACGGCGAGGGCAAACCCGACCGCCACCGCGGCGTCCACTGCATTACCGCCTTCGCGAAGTACTTCGACCCCCACCTCTGAGGCAATTGGTTCGCTTGAGGCCACCATCCCGTGCCGCCCCGCCAGGGGAGTGAAGCAGAGCGCCGAAACGACGGACGCCAACACCGCGAGGGCCAGGAAGAGTTTTGTGCGCAGACTGAAATACATGGTGCCTCTGGCAAACCCCGGACGCCGCCTGCGCGCGCTCGATGCTCCGTGATTTTCGGGAGAACGGGCGTGAGCACGGCGCGAACCACCCTACTCTAGGGTATACCTCCCAGACCGTCAAGGAGACGGAATGTCAATCGATTGCCGATGGTCGATTGTCGATTGACTATCACCTTAGATGAGCGGCCCTCTCATTCTGAACAGATAGCCCTCTGTGATTACGAATGCACAGCCGTCTCTCGTGGGGAGAGGGCTTTTGTACTGACGCGACCCAGCGGGGGCGCTAGGGTTTCGGCACCGTGCGGTTCTTCATCTCTTGGCGGATCAGGTCGGGGTTGTCGAGAGGCTCGCCGGGCTTGGCCCCGAGGCCCGGCTCCTTTACTTTCGCCGGGTCGAAGATGCGCGCGTCGGAGGGCAGCGCGTCATAAGGCGCGAGGTCCGGGATATTGGCGAACATGTCGGAGAGGTCGGAAGCCGCGGCATCGTATTGATTGATGAAAGGCATGCCGAGGATCAAGTTGATGGTTTTGATGATGCTCGCCATGCTGGTATGGAGATGCGAGACTCCGGGCTTCGCATAGGGGCTGATGGCGAGCAACAGGCTGCGGTGCGCGTCGACGTGGTCCTGGCCATCCTGCGCGTCGTCTTCGGTGACGAAGATCGCCATGTCGTTCCAGAAGGGGCTGTGAGAGAACAGCTCCACAAGTTTGCCCAGCGCCAAGTCGTTATCGGCCACATAAGAGGCGTGATACGCGTATCCATCCTCAGGACGCGGGTCGGAGGTGTGATCGTTGGGAAGCCAGATGTAGATGAACTGAGGCATCGGCTTCGCCCCGCTCACGAATTCCTCGAATTCCTTCTTGAATTGCGCGAAACGGTACTGGTCGGAGATGTTGGTATTGAAGGTTGGGAATTCCCGCGAAGTGTTATCGAACAGCGGTTTCGGCATGGGCACATTCACGGCTTGGCGCGAGCCCGTGGGATACTCTCCCGTGCTCTCATCGTCGCCCGGCAACTCCATTCCCTCGCCATAGTTCCGGAAGGTAATGTGGGTGCGCGCGAGGTTTTCCCACAACGAGCCGTTTTCCAGGTACATTTCCGGAATCGTGGACGAGGCGCCGATGTCCAGCCGCCCGGGCGCATCCTGGTCCGGGACGAAGTCAAACTTGCCGCCGTAACCCGCGGGCCAGGCCGATTCAAGGAGTTCGTTCGGGTAATTGCCCACCAGCCAGTGATGCCCGTCGACGGAGACATCCGAATCCACATAGAAGTTGTCCCCGAAGGCGAAGCGCTTGGCCAGGGCATGTTGGTTGGGCGTCACCTGAATGTGCTCGAGCGTCGGGGCCGGCGGCTTCTCCTCCTTGACGGTGGCGTCCATGCCCCAACGGGCGAGCGTCGAATCGCCGTCCGCGCCCGCGGCCCCCATATCGCCAAACACCTCGTCGAAGGTCCGGTTCTCTTTGGTGATGAAGACCACGTGGTGAATCTTCGAACTGGGCGAGCCGGGGACCGGAATAGGAAAGTCCGGCGGGCGCTCCAGCGCAGGTTTCGCTGCCTGCACCTGGAAGCCCGGAACGAAGCCGTTGTTCTTCATCACCTGCAGGGTGAAGGGACGCAACTGGTAATCTTTCGGGACCGTGAGCATTGAAACCGTGCCCTTCGTGATGTCTCCGATGTAAGCGCCCTCAGGGCCAAGCTGAACACCTTTCCCCCCATTCGGCCCGGCGCCAAAACCCTTGGCATTGGCCACAAGGAGCGTCTTGCCGTCGTTGCTCAGCACCACTCGCGCCGGGAACCACCCCGCGGGGATGAAACCCAGGAGTTGCATCTGATCGGTCTCAACCACCGCAACCGCATTGATGCCGGCACAGGCCACATACAGGCGCCTTTCATTCGCACTGAGCGCCATGCCGAAGGGCAGGACGCCGCGCAATCCCTTGGCTTCGGTGGCAGGGGCGATCAGCGCATTCTGTTCCACCTTTCCGCTACGAGCGTCGATTACGCTGATGCTGTCTTGCGTCGCGTTCGAGACGAAGATCCTCTTCTTGCCCGCCACCACGGCGCCCGGGCTGCTTCCGCCGACCACCTGGTCGCCAATCGGAAGTCCCGTGCGGATCCGGTCGAGCACCTGCGGCGCGCGGGGGTTTCTCACGTCGATCACATAAAGCGAATTGGATTCGGGAACGTTGGGGTCGCCGAGCCCGGCGATCTGTTTGCCCTCGACGGTCGTGCCGGCCTCGGCTTCTTTCGAGGGGTATCCAAACGCCGGGAACGTGATCCCCGTCTCGCGCGGGTTCTTGGCGTCGTAGTTCGGAACTACGCTGTAGCGGAACGTGCCTACGTTCGAGACATAAACCCGCTTCCCGTCCCGCGAGAGCGCCAAGCCGAAAGGCATGCGGCCGACGGCAAGGCTTGAGATGATCTGCTTGCTGCGCGTATCAAAAACCACCAGGCGGAAATGGGCGAGGTCGAGCACGTAGAGAACCTTGCTGTCGCGAGAGAGCAAGAGTTCTCCGCTCAGACTGTTCGCGTATTTCTTGCCCTGGAACTCGCCGTCCAGGCTGAGCACGCCCAGCCGTTGGTGAGACACCAGATCGAAGATTCCGACATTGCCGTTGTTGCCTTCGGCGAGGTAAAGCGTGCGGTTATCGCGGCCGATGGCGGCGCCGAGAAAAACGCTCTGCGGATCAGCGTCCGAAGACTTGAAGCCGGGTGGAATCTGCGCCACATGAGGAGCGAGCCCCCAAAGGTCCGTCAGGATGCTTGCCGAAAACGGATTCGTGCCGCCGTTGACGGTGACCAGGGTTTTGCCGTCCGGACTGAGCGCGAGGCCGTAGGGATGAGGCGCCACCTTCACATATTTTCCGAAGGGCGTGATGAGCCGCCCGTTGGGGAGAATGGTCATGCCGCGCGGATTGATCTTCACCGGCAAACTGCCTGCCGGTGCTTGGAGCACGCTGGACTTGAGCGTCTGCGCATCTTGGCCAAGGCTCCCTCGAGTGGGCGTTAGTAGAATGTAAACTGCGAACAGAGCGATGAGAATGCGGCGCGGCATAGGCAATATCCCTTTCGGCAAGTTTGATGATAAGCATTCAATGTATCACGGGAATCGCTACCTTCACGACGCTTATCGCGGCGGGTGGGCCGGCTTATGACGAGGCGCGGCCAAATCGCCTGTGCTGTTGCTGGAGACGACCTGCGGCTCTGCAGCTTTTCGGAGTCCGCATGCCCCGCAGATTTTGGCACACCTGGTTCGAGGGGGCACAGTCCGGCGCACGATTCTGGTATCCTGTTACCGCAATAGAAGGAGCCGGTATGAGAGCTTGTTCTTGCTGTCATTCCGAGGAGCCGCAGCCGACGAGGAATCTCGCACTGCGTTCAAAATACTCAGAGCGAGATTCCTCGCGGAGTTTACCCTGAGCGGCAGAGCGAGATTCTTCGCTCCGCTCAGAATGACAAGCGAAGGGCTCAGGATGACAGCGAAGGGCTCGGAATGACAGTCGAAAAAAGGTTTTCACAAAGCCTCAATAGAAGGTGCGACGAGGAGGACGGTTTTGTTGAAGAGAACTTCGATTACGGTATGGACCACGGTTCTGTTAGCGCTTTTCCTGCTCCGTGGGGCAATGGTCTGGAGCCAAGCGGATTTTCCGCACCGGCCCAAGTTGGTTGTGATCATTGTTATTGATCAATTCCGTTATGACTACCTGGTGCGCTTCCGGCAAAAATTCGTGGCCGGCGGATTTAACCTCTTACTAAACGGCGGCGCCAGTTTCGCGGATTGCCGCTACGACTACGCCACAACTGCCACAGGTCCGGGCCATGCCAGTCTCTTCACCGGCGCGTACCCGAACGTGCACGGGATCATCGGCAACGAGTGGTACGATCGCTCGCTTCGCCGCACGGTCAATTGCGTCGAGGACCCGGCCACCAAACTGGTGAGCGGCCCGGACGCGGACGGCGAAAAAGCGGGGTTCTCTCCGCACTACCTTATTGGCAGCACACTAGGGGACGAGTTGCGTGCTGCTACAGACTTTCGGTCGAAAGTGGTGGCGATCGCACTGAAGGACCGGGCAGCAATCCTGCCCGGCGGCCATTCGCCGTCTGCCGCGTATTGGTATGACTCGCACACGGGCCGGTTCGTGACCAGCACCTACTACATGTCCTCCCTTCCTGCGTGGGTAATGAAGTTCAACCAGAACTCTCCGGTGAAAAGCTACTGCGGGAAGAAGTGGGCCCCGCTGCCGGAGAGCGGGCATGGCACTACTCCATTCAGCGAATTCAAGGCGAGTCCCAACGAACCGTGTCCTGACCCGAAGTTTCTGAGCTGGCTTGGTCAAACGCCTTACATGAATGAAATCGAGTTGGCGTTTGCCGAGCAGGCAATCAAAGACGAGCATTTAGGCAAGGGTGAAGGGACCGATATGCTGACCATATCCCTTAGCGTCAACGACTACATCGGTCACGGGTTTGGGCCGTACAGCCCTCAGGTCGGCGATGTAACCCTGCGGACGGATCGCTACCTCGCGTCATTCTTCGGCGACTTGGACAAACTCGTGGGCCTCGGACACGTGTGGATCGCACTCTCGGCAGACCACGGCGTGTCTCCCAATCCGGCGTTCATTCAAGAGCATAAGTGGGGCGCAGGCCTCGCCCAGCTTAGCTTGATCCGCAAAGCGGTGGAAGAAGCGATGACGAGTGAATTTGGGAAGGCGGAGTGGGTCGCGGCGTTCGGCGCGCCCTACATCTACTTCGATTCCGAGGCTCTGAACAAACAACACATTCAGGCCGCACGGGCTGAAGAAGTGGCCGCCGTTGCTGCGGCTTCCGTGCCCGGGGTCACGGCCGCCTTCACTCGCGAACAAATTCTCTCAGGAAACTTGCCCGCGTCACCCATAGCTCGCAAGGTATCGAACAGCTTCAACGCCCAGCGCGCTGGAGACGTGTTCGTCGTGCTCGATCCGTACTTCTTGCCCGTCTCAAGCCCCACGAATTCCACCCACGGTTCGCCATGGAATTATGATGCACAGGTGCCGCTGGTTTTGTGGGGAAGCGCCTTCAAGCCGGGGGTCTACTTCAACCATTGCCAGCCCATCGACCTTGCAGCGACTCTGGCGGCCGCGCTGGGGCTGACGCAGCCCTCAGGGACGCAGGGCAGGCCGCTGGTTGAGGCGATCAAGTAGCGGCTGTGGAGAGAAAAAAGCAATTCACCACGGAGTGCACAGAGATCACTGAGAAGAACGTTGTGGCTTTTCTCCGGGATCTCAGTACTACGAAGGGTGGGTTTGTTCGCGGCGCGCGAAGAAAAGCAGATCCTTCGCTTCGCTCAGGACAGCATGTCATTCTGAGCGAAGCGAAGAATCTGCATTTGGTTGCGGTTTTGCCGCGCTCTGAACTCTGTGGTAAATCGTTCTTAGGAAAAACTCAAATAATCTCGAAGTACCGCTCCAATTCCCAATCCGTTACGGCCCGGCGAAACTGACGAACTTCCCAATCGCGTGTGGCGGCGTAGTGATCGACGAACTCATCGCCAAAAATCTGCCGCGCCGTCTTGCTGGACCGGAATAGCTCTGTGCTTTCCTCGAGACTCCGGGGCAGCGCGGGCGCCTGCGACTCGTAGGCGTTGCCTGTGGGTGCGGGAAGCTCCAGACGGTTTTCGATTCCGTAAAGGCCCGCGGCCAGGCTTGCCGCGAGGGACAGATATGGGTTCGCGTCGGCCGCGGGGAGGCGGTGCTCGACCCGCGTGCTCTTGACGCCGGAGGAAATCGCGCGTAGCGCCGTCGTGCGGTTATCTACTCCCCAGGTGACGTTGGTGGGCGCCCAGGTGCCGGGCACGGTGCGTTTGTAGGAGTTGATGGTGGGGCAAAACATTACCGCCAACTCGCGCATCAAGGAGAGTTGTCCCGCCATGTAATGCTGCATCAGCTTGGAAAGGTGTGAGTCCGATTTCGGGTCGTAGAAAAGGTTCTTCTTTCCGGCGCGGTCCGACAGGCTCTGATGGATATGCCCGCTGCAACCCGGCAGGGCGGCATTCCACTTGGCCATGAATGTGGCCAGCAGGCCGTGTTTGCGCGCCACGATCTTAACCAGGGTTTTGAATAAAGCAGCCTTGTCGCCGGCTCGTAGGGCATCGTCGTAGCGAATCGCCGTTTCGTAAACCCCCGGCCCGGTTTCGGTGTGAAAGCCCTCAAGTTCAATTCCCATCGCGCCCGCGGAGTCGATAATGGCATGGGCCAAATCCGAATGCGTGGAAGCTCGCATGACGCTGTAGCCGAACATGCCCGGGGAAAGCGGCGTGAGGTCGCGGAAATGCTTCTGGCGCGCCGACAGCGGGTCCTCCTGGAAAAAGAAGTACTCATACTCGATCGAAGCCTTTGTGGTGTAGCCCGCTCCCTCCGCGCCTTCCACAACGCCGCGCAAAACCTGGCGCGGAGAGACCGGCAGCGGCGAGCCATCCTGGCGGCAATAATCCACCAGGAAAAATGCCGTGCTCGGCTCCCAGGGGAGAACGCAAAAGGTGCTGAGGTCGATGCGGGCAAGTATGTCGGGATAGCCCGTGTGCCAGCCGGTGATTTGGACGTTGTCGTAGAGTACGTCGGAACTGTCCCAGCCGAAAATGACGTCGCAAAAACCGAAGCCGGACTCAGCGGCGGAGAAGAATTTCTCGAGCGAGATGTATTTTCCCCTCAGCACCCCGTCAACGTCGAGGCCCCCGAGCTTCACTTTTGCGATTTTGTGTTTGGTGAAAGACTGCTTGACTTGCTGGAGAGTCATGGCGGCACCCTGTCTGGGAATGGCACGCTCAGTCCTGGCCTGTCATCCTGAGCGAAGCGAAGGATCTCCGTAGTTTGACTTCGAAACGCTTACGCTGAGCGAACCAACTGCGGAGATTCTTCGCTTCGCTCAGAATGACAACAAATCAGGGCGCCCGAGGGCGGCCACAAGGGCCGCTCCTTCAAAGCACCGGCCCTACGTCCTTGTACGGATGTGAAAACTCTTCGGGCGCGTCAGGTAAAGGAATCCGAGATGCGATAAGGTGCAGCCGTGCCCGCTGTCTTTAATACCCACCCAGGAAAGCTCAGGGTCGAGATAATCGCAGCGATTCACGTAGACGGTGCCCACCGCCGTCTGGTGCGCCAATTTCTCGCCTTGTTTCATGTCCTCGGTCCAGATGGAGGCGGTGAGTCCATATGGGCTGTCGTTCATCAGCTGGACGCCTTCCTCGTCGCTATCCACGGGCATTATACCGATCACCGGCCCGAAACTTTCTTCCATCATAATACTCATCGTGTGGTCGACATTCACGAGCACGGTGGGCTGGAAGAAGTAGCCACGCCCTGGCAGTCGGCACCCCCCGGTCACTACCTTGGCTCCCCGTGCGACGGCCTGGCCGACCTGGAATTCCATAAACTCCACTGTCTTGCGCTGGGCGAGCGGCCCCACGGTTGTGCTTTCGTCTTCCGGGTTGCCCACTTTATATTTCTCGACCTCGGCAACATACGCATCGACGAATTTGGAGAAGATCGGGCGCATCACGTAGATGCGCTCGACGGCGCAGCAACTCTGCCCGGCGTTGTAAAAAGCGCCGTCAACGGTGTTTTCCACCGCAAAGGTGAAGTTGGCGTCCTCCCGCACGAGGGCCGGATCCTTGCCGCCCAATTCGAGACCCATGTCGAGCAGCCGGCTCGAAGCTTCCTTGTAAACCTGCCGCCCGCCTTCCACCGAACCGGTGAAAGAGATGAAATCGACGGCGCGCGCCTCGATAAGCTTGCCGATCGTAGCGTGGTTCACGTGAACCGATGCCACCAGGTCCTGCGGAAGGTTCGTCTTGCGGAAGGCCTCGACGAACGCGTCGCCGCAGAGCGGCGTCAGGCGAGCATGCTTGATGAGAACCGCATTCCCGCTCAGCAGCGCCGGAACGATAACGTTGACGGCGATCAGCAGCGGATAGTTCCAGGCGGGAATGTCGAGCACGACGCCGTGCGGTTCGTGCCGGATGAACCTGCGGAAACCCTCTTTGGGAGGAAGCAGATCGTCTTGAAGTGCGCCGGACGCTAACCGCACCATCGTCTCGGCACGGTCGAGCATCGTGTCCACTTCCCGGCGCGCCTGGCCAAGGGGCTTGCCCATCTGCCGCGTGATGTCCAGCGCCACCGATTCCTTCATGGACCGAAATGCCTCGATGAACTGGCGGCAGGTTTCCACCCGTTGCTCGACCGGGACGTCGCGCCAGAGTGCCTGCGCCGCGTGCATGCGCGATAGGATCGATTCCAACTCCGCTTCGGAAGTGGGCGCCACTGTACGAAAGACTTCTCCGGTGGCGGGGTTGACGAGATTCCAAACTGAAGACTCATTCATGTTCTTCTCCTTCTTGCATCTTCAGGTCCCTTCGCGCATACTGAAACCAGCCTTGCAAGTGAGACACGTCATGGATTGGCGAGAGAGAATCACGGTGGATCCGGCCGTTTGCCATGGCCAAGCCTGCATCAAAGGCACCCGCGTAACGGTGTCTGTGGTGTTGGACAATCTCGGCGCCGGGGAATCGCCCGAGCAAATTGCCTCAGCATACCGGCTAGCCTCCGAAGACATCCAAGCCGCGCTCCTCTACGTCGCTGAACTGGCCAAAGAGCGCTTCTTCCCGCTCGACGTCTGCTAAACGCGTCGCCAACTCTCTTCGTATAACCTCAGCAAATCGCCCTGCGTGCAGGGGCAGATATTGGTTTTGTGGCAAGAGTCCTCGAAAGCCTTAACCGCAAGGGCGCCGAGGCTCTCTCGGGGGACTCCATGATTCCGCAGGCCGCGGGTTATGCCGAGGCGTTCAATCATGGCCTCGACTTCCTCGACGGCCCGTGCCGCCGCATCTTTCTCCGTCATCTGTTGCACCGGCACGCCAAAGAGACCTGCCAGCCGCGCGTAGTGATTCGCCGCCAGTTCGAGGTTGAAGCGCATCACGGCAGGAAGGCACAACGCGTTGGCCAAACCGTGATTCAACCCAAATTGGGTCGAAAGCGGGTGCGCCAGCGAGTGGGTGGCGCCAAGATCCTTCTGGAAGGCGATCGCCCCCATGGTGGCGGCCACCTGCATGTTCCCGCGCGCTTCGATATCCTTGCCGTTGCGCGTGGCGCGCTCGAGGTATCGGATGACCAACTCCAGCCCGTGGATCGCAATCGCGTCACAGATGGGATGGAACACCGGGCAGGTCAGCGATTCGAGGCAGTGCGTGAAGGCGTCCATTCCCGTGGCCGCGGTCAGGAACGGCGGAAGCCCCACAGTCAACTCCGGATCGAGGATGGCGCGCTTGGGCATCAGCCAGGGGCTGAAGATGATGATCTTTCGGCCTAGCTCGTGAGACGTAATCACCGAGGAACGTCCCACTTCGCTGCCGGTGCCTGCCGTGGTGGGAATGGCGATGATGGGATCATACGGCCCAGTCATCCGCTCCATGCCGCCCGCCTGCCACTCAAGTTCCGCCAGCGCGCCGGCATACCGGGCCATAACCACGACCGCCTTCGAAACGTCGAGGGCGCTTCCCCCGCCCAGGCCGATCGCGCCATCGCAGCCCGCGGACCGGTAGAGTTCCGCCGACTTGAGCACGTCATCTTCAACCGGATTACCGTGGACCTCGGCGAAAACCGCGTGCGGGACTTGAGCTTCCTCGAGCACTGAATCGACTGCCTTCAGCACCGGAGATGCGCGGAGCCCGGGATCGGTGACGACAAGCGGCTTGCGAACGCCCGTTTCCTCGAGGCAAGCAGGAAGCTGCTTAACGGCGCCGCATCCGAATACGATTCGAGTGGGAAATGAAAAGGTGGAAATCTCTTCGAACATCTTTGGGTCAGTCTCCTCGCTGCCGGAGATCGCACGGAGGGTTGGGCGCTTGTTGTCCTGAGCGAAGCGAAAGATCTCAGTAGTTGTTCGAAGCCGTCGACCTTAGAACCAACTGCAGATCCTTCGCTTCGCTCAGGATGACGGGCGATCGAAGTTATCCCCATCCGCCGAGCGTTCAGCGGAACACCACAAGGCGCTCCTACCGGCTTTGTGGCAGCACAATCTTGTTGATCCAGTTGCGGAATTCTACCTGGCGCACTTGATCTGACAACACATCGTCGTCGATGTCGAGTTCCCAGCGCAGGTCTTTCCGGCTGGGATTCTGGTGAAGCGCTTCGAGCTTGTCGACGTACTGCCGGAGAGCTTCCTGGCTCTGGAAGAACCCCTCCGCTAACAGCTTGGGCGCGCGGGCCGTGATCAGGCGCGCCATTTCGTGCAGATCGTACTCTGGGTGATACGCCAGCCCCCAGAATATCCCCTTCCCGTGTTTCACTTCCATCGCCTGGATGTGGGTGAAATCGTTGGAGGCCAGCAGCGCCCCTCCCTCCGGAAGGCGGGTGATCTCATCGAGGTGGCTGGTGAAGCCGTTGTACACTTGGGGCTTTCCTTCGAACATCGGATGTCCAAGCCCCTCGGCGGTAAGGCGAATCTTACGTGCCAGTCCCATTTCGCGTCCGCGCGGGTTCGCCTCCACCACTCCGCCCGCCCCCGCCGCAGCCATCTGGATTCCCCAACACGTGCCGAAGCCCGGCGTTCCAACTTCATAGCTCTTCCGGGCAAATTCGATCTGGCGCGTCACGCGTTGATCGTCGCGATGATAGATCGTGAGGTTACAGCCGGGCCAGAGTATCCCCGCGTAGTGCTCCGGGCCTAGTCCTTCCGGGGGAACAGGGTCGTCGCTCGCAAGCCAGATGCTCGAGTGCGCTTCCGGCAGATACTTCTTCAGCATTTCGACGTAGAGCCGCGAGGCGTACTTCATTCCAACCACGTCGAATTCGTCGCGGCTGGGTTTTGGGTAACCGTCGATGATGAGGAAATGAAGCGTTGGTGGCATAGGGTTGTTGTTAGTCGAAAGTCAAAAGTCGAGAGTCGAAAGTCTAGAGCCGACAAGCTCCATGAGCCGGACTCCTTAGAACAGCCTGTCATTCTGAGCGAAGCGAAGAATCTCAGTAGTTCCCGAAATCAAGAACTGCAGCGATTCTTCGCTTCGCTCAGAATGACAGTGCTTAACGGATGACTTTAGAAACTCGACTCTCGACTTTCAAACTCCCCCCTGCTTCCCGCCAGGGAATCCATGATCGCTGGGAGCTTGACGAAGTCCCGGCACACGGCGTCGGCGCAGGTGTTGGCGCTGTCGCGGTCAACGACTCCGGTGAAAAGCACCGCCCTGCATCCCACATCTTTTGCGCCCGCAATATCGTTGTGCTCGCGATCGCCGACGTGAACAATCTCCTCCAGACGACACCCCGTAAGATCTGCGGCCCGGCGGAACATTCCCGGCGCAGGCTTCGAGCATCCCACTTCATCGGAGAATACGAAAGCCGAAAAGTAATCCCGTAGTCCGTAACCTGCCAGCAGTTCTCGCAAGGCCCTGCCGGGGGTAAAGATCGCGTCGGAAACTACCGCCAGGGTAAATCGGCGCCGGAGTGTTTCGAGCGCCTCCACGGCTCCAGGCACAAGGTCAGGCCGAACGCGCAACTCCATCTCTTCGTGGAGACGCACAAGCTCTTTGAGTTCGTCCTCCGGCAGTTCCCGCTTGAGTCCGGCCAGCAGGACCCGCAGGCGGACTTCGACCGGCCAAGTCACGTGCTGGTGGCGCCAGACGTGGCGGAATGCCACATCCGTGGTGTCATAAGCGCAATCGACGAACGCCCGATCGGCAGGCGCATGCCGTGACAGGAAGCGATGAACCAACTTCCGGCGCTCGACCGGCTTCGGGGGAAGGCCCTGCCGGAGGCGCTTTGGCTCGTCAGAATCGTCGACGAAGACGGTATCCCAAAGATCGAACGAAACAAGACGGATCTGCGGCATTCGAGCTTCTCGCACGAGTGAAGTGATATGAATGTGGCATTCTAGCACATAAACGGGAGACGACAGTCAGAATGACTTGCACGCCGCCGTTAAATTAATTCACCTGCGTTAATGCAAACCTAACTCGGCCGTAACTTGTGCTTCACATTCGCGTGTTTCAATCAGTGTCTGATTTAGTTGGTCAGTCGACTACATTGAAATATACCGCATAGCTTGTCCAGCGGGCGGGAACCGCTGCGGAAAGTGCTCTGCGCCTGATTTGCGGGGTGTCGCGGAGGTCGTGTCCCAACTGTAGGGGGTACACTACCTCCGAGTCGTGGCCTACTTTGATGTGTCACGGCCATCTTGGCCGTGACCGTGGCCGAGCAGAGCCTGTCCTGAGCGCACCGAAGGAATGCCCGTGCCAGCGGAAACTGGGTATCGACTGCCTTCGCAACACCTTGACAAATGCGGGGTTTATGTCTAACTTAGAGATTCACCCCTACAATTGCTTTCGGAGAAGGACCCTTCGATTCGGGGCAGCAGGCTACAAACAAAAAAGGAGATCCCCATGCGGCAAAGAATTGCATGGTCTGTACTGGCAATTGCTTTAAGTTGTGGTATGGCCTTGGCGCAATCGACTTTCGGCACGCTGGAAGGCACGGTAACGGACTCGAGCGGCGCCGTGGTGCCCAACGCCACGGTGAAGGTCATCAACACCGATGAAAACACCTCGCGCAGCGTGACGACGGACGCCGGCGGTAACTACACTGCCGTCGACCTCAAGGCAGGACACTACTCGGTGGAAGTCAGTAACGCCGGCTTTAAGACCACTCGGGTGGACGGTATCGAACTCGAGGCGCGGGCCACGTTGCGCGTGGACGCCACCCTGACCGTTGGCGAAGTCAACCAGCAAGTAGAGGTCACGGGCGAGAGCGTGGGCGTGATCACCACCGAAACAGAAACGGTGTCCTCCACCTACAACACCCTTGAGATCACCGACCTGCCCATTAACTATCGCGCCTCGGGGAACGGCAACAGCCCGTATTACCTCATGGAAATCCTCCCGGGCATGCAGACCGACCAGAGCGGTAATCTGGCGATTCAGGGCGGCCTGCAATCGCAGTCTCAGTTCAGCGTGGATGGCGTTTCGATCACCAACGTGACGGGCAACTCGCCCCTTCACAACGCCTTCCCTTCCGCGGAATCGATTGCCGAAATCAAGGTGCAAGGAATCGGAAGCCCGGCGGAGTTTGAGCAGCCCGGCGACGTCACCACCACCACCAAGGCCGGCTCGAACACCGTACACGGCTCCGGCTTCTGGTACACCCAGAATACGGCTCTCAACGCCCTTCCGTACGGAGCTGTCACAAAGCCGACCCAAATCGCCAACGACTTCGGCGGAAGTTTAGGCGGGCCGGTCGTCATCCCCCATCTTTACAATGGGCAGAATAGGTCCTTCTTTTTCGGTGACTACGAGGGCTTCCGTCTACCGCGCACCGCCACAATTGAGAACACCGTTCCCACGCCGGCCATGAAAGGTGGTGATCTAGGCTACCTGTGCACCCAGTCCGGCGGCAATTTCAACGCGGCCGGTATCTGCAGCAACACAGCGAATCAACTCTACAGTCCCTTTACCGGCCAACCGTATGCGAACGACGTGATTACCAATATCAATCCAGGGGCGTCCGCGTTCCTCCAGTTTTACCCCAGCCCCAACGTCGGCAGCGCATTCACCGCCAACAATTACCGCGTTAACGTCCCGGCGAATTTGGACTCGAATGGGTTTGATGTGCGGGGAGACCAGTATTTCGGCCAGAAGCTCTTCGTCACAGGGCGCTTCACTTACAAGAACATTCCCCAGCTATCTCCCGAGGAACTCACCATTCCTTCCAGCACCAGCTTCGAGCACGTGCGCATGCTCGTCGCGTCGGGAACGTACACCTTCCGGCCCACGCTGCTGAACGAGTTCCGCTTCGGGTTGACCAATGACCAGACAGGGACGCAGAATCCGTACAATGGCAAACCGTTTACCGAGTCGCTCGGTTTCCAGGGCATCAGTGACTTGTGGTACAACGGGCTTCCCGAGATCGATTTTGGCGGCAGCAGCGGGACTACAGGTCTTGGTGTCGACCGCCTGAATTCGGTGGGTCAATCCCGCACCTATGAGTTTACAGACAATCTGAGTTGGGTTAAGGGCCGCCATGCCTTCAAGTTCGGGATGGACGCAGCGAAATTCCGCGCGGTGGACGCTTTGGGATTCTTCGGCGCTGACAACTACGGCACTTACGGATTCTCCGGCATGTTCACCGGCAGCGATTTTGGCGACTTCCTGATCGGCGCACCCGCCCAATCGGACCTGGATGATGTCCAATTGGACAACGACGGCCGGAACTACATCCTGGCCTTCTTTGCGCAGGATAGCTGGAAGGTCTCAAAGCGCTTGACCATCGAATTGGGTCTGCGTTTTGACTATCACCCCGGCTACACGGACGCCGGCGGCCAGATTGGAAACTTCATCCAGACTCCCTTCTCGGGCGGTGCCGTCTACCCTGACGGTGCGGCTAATCGTCTGGCGACCTCGTTCCTCCAATCGTTTGATGCTTGCCCGAACGCGGCCCTGCCGGGTTTAGCCAGCGACCCCACGTCGGCCAACGGCGCTCCCTGCACGCCGGTGATGACGGCATCCCAGGACCATATCCCGGAGGGTTTGCGCGCCACCTCCAAGCGTGCTTTGCCGCGCTTTGGCTTTGCTTACAAGCTCACCAACGACGACCGCACCGTACTGCGTGGCGGCATTGGCGCTTACCAGGCTTCGACCATGGGATCCGTCTACTACTCACTCACCGGAACCCTCCAGGCCTATACAAATCAATACTACAACACCGAAACAGCGGGCGTTGGCCCCGCCTTCGTTTGGCCCGAAACCTCTTCCCTCAGCACCCAGGGTGGTTTAGCCCCGTACGGTTCCGCCTACTTCGGCACGGCCAATTCCATCGCCTGGAAAGAACCCTACTCACTCCAGTGGAACCTCTCGCTCGAGCGCGATCTCGGGAAAAACACCGGGTTGCGTCTAACTTACGTGGGCATGAACACCACCAACTTGGTCTGGGCGCCCGACGATAATCAATCGCTTCCCTCGACCATTCCCTATGCCGACCAACCTCTCAGCCGCCGCCCCTACCCGAATTGGGGTGTTGTGAACACACGCGCCAACGGCGCCACCGCCACTTTTGAGGAGGCTCAGGTGGAAGTGACGCACCGGGTCGCTGCGGGGCTCACGCTCGACAGCACTTACAGTTGGTCCCATAGCATGGCGGACAACCTGGGCGCCGGGAATGCGGGCAGCTTATGCGGTGAGACGGCATGCAACCGGTCCGAGGACTTTTACGATCGGCGCAGCGAAAAAGGAAACCCCTTTGCTCCCTACAGGCATAACTGGATCACTACGGCGGTCTACCAACTCCCTGTGGGAAAGGGTAAACGCTTTGCGAATTCCGATAACAAAGTCCTTAACGCCGTGATCGGCGGATGGCAAACAAATAACGTTTTGACGCTGCACACCGGCCCCTTCCTGACGCCCTACTTCTCCTCCGGCGATCCTTCCGGAACGGGCTCCGGGATTATCGGCCGCGCCCAGCGTCCGGACCGCGTCGGCAGCTTTATTCCGTCCTCGCCGAACGCCGGCGAATGGATCAATGGCTCGGGATTCGCATGCCCTGGCGGGAGTTGCAGCATCGGGGAAGGCGGATCAACCCCGCCTCCCATCGGCCGCTTTGGCACGTCCGGTGTCGGAATCTTAAACGGTCCGGGCACCATTGATTGGGATACGGGAATCTCCAAGTTCTTCAGCCTTACCGAGCGTGTCAAGTTGAGGTTCGAGATTTCCTTCGTCAACGTTATGAACCATCTCAATCTGGGTAATCCCGATCTGAATATCACCCACGTGAATAATCCCTCATCGGCGCTATGCGGCTTCGGGTGCATATCCTCAGCCCAGGGATTGTTCCAGTTCGCCGGCGCGCGCCAGGGCCAGGCCAGCCTGCGGATCGACTTCTAACCTCGTGGGGGCGGTTCGCGAACCGCCTCTACTCCCAGCTTCGTAGGGGCGGCTCGCGAGCCGCCCCTCGACTAATCCGACCCTGCCCATTGGCCCAAGTCGCGACTTCTCGTGAGACAATCGACCTGACATAATTGAGGTGGATAAGCGAACCGTCAATAATCCACTCAGGAGCGACTCATGCGCAGGCTTCCACTTTTGGTTCTACTCGTTCCAGGGCTACTCACGGTGCATCACTCTCGCGCCCATGCCGGGCAAAATCCTGCGGGCGCCGCGAACGCCGCCGTCTCCGGCCGATGGACGATAACGGCGGACTTTTACGGCACGCCCCTCTACTTTCCATTGGAACTGAATCAGGCTGAAGGGAAACTCACCGGCAAGTTCGGGGGAGACAAGCTGGAGGGAACTATCAGCGGCAATTCCGTGCATTTTGTGGCCAAAGACGACCAGGGCGGGACCGAGGAGTGCCAGGCAACTGTAAACGGCAGCGCCATGTCCGGCAGTATCGTCTTCACCGACGCCGATGACCGGGAGCACCCCAGCACGCATGAATTCACCGGAACAGTCGTACCGCAGCGACGCGCGGGAACGCCTGAGCGCCATGAATTCACGCCCACAACTTTCTATCGCCAGTTCTCACCGCTGAACAAGCCGGTGCTGACCATCTCACCGGGAGATACCGTTCACACCACCACCGTCGACGCGGGCGGCATCGATGAAAAGGGAGTGACGCGCGTGCTGGGTGGGAATCCACAAACGGGACCTTTCTACATCGAAACCGCCGTGCCCGGAGACACGCTCGTGGTGCACCTCACGAAGGTGCGCCTGAATCGCGACTGGGCCGGAAGTGACGACGCGGTGGTCGACCGCGGGCTCGACAGCGACTTGGCCGTCAAGATGAAAGACGTCGGCAAATCCGTCCGCTGGCATCTGGACACCCAACGCGGCGTGGCCACCCCGGAGAAACTCGCCGAGCACCTGACGCGTTACTCCGTGCCGCTCAAACCCATGCTGGGCTGTGTCGCGACGGCGCCCGGGCCTGCACAGGCTCCGCCGCCCACCGGCGACTCCGGGCGCTATGGCGGAAATATGGACTTTAACGAGATCGTCGAGGGCGCCACGCTTTACCTGCCGGTGAACGTACCGGGCGCTCTCTTCTATCTGGGCGATGGCCACGCAGCCCAGGGCGACGGCGAACTCAACGGTAACGCCCTTGAGACTTCCATGGAGGTCGAGTTTTCGGTCGATGTCCTGCCGGGGAAACACATCGAGACTCCCAGGGTCGAGTCGGCAACCCACATCATGGCGGTGGGGCTTGCCGGGTCCATCGACGACGCGTTCCGTACCGCCACATCCGGCATGGCGCAGTGGCTGGCGGACGAATACAAGTTAACTCCCACCGAGGTGGCGCAGGTGCTGGGCACCTCGGCGGAATACAAGGTGAGCGAGGTTGCGGACCGCAACGCGGGGGTGGTGCTTAAGATCAACAAGGAACGCTTGAAGTCTCTGACGTCAGCGACGAAGTGAATCGGGCCTGTCCCCATGGGCCTTCGGCCCGCGAAACCCTGTGAAAAACAGTCACGGGTGGCGCATCAGACGTGCCGTAGTTTGGCATGTCTGCGCCCCCGTCCAGAGGGCGCACACATCCCGCCAAAGTACGGCAGGACGTATGCGCCACCCTGGTTTTTCGGTTCTGCGAGCCGTTTAAAGTAACTACCGTGCCGTTCGCATGTTTGAAATAGTTTGGGTTACTTGAGACCGTGAGCGGCCCTGCGACTTGGGCGGCCAAAGGCGATGGGACGGCGAGAATAGTGCAAAGGGACAACAGAGCAATCAAGATCGCAAAGGCGTTTGGAAACGCGCCGCCACGTCGCGAGCGCCCATCACTCTTCTGGATGCGTGGACTGATTTGCATGCAGAGAACCTCGGCGACTCTTTGCTTCTCCAGTGCTGTGTAACGGAAATTCGTTCATGAAGTCAGCCCGCGAAGCGGGCGCAAGCGAGTAGCCCACGGCGTGAGCCGTGGGTTCAGGGGGTCTCCCCTCACCCCCCTTCCCCCTCTCCGGCTGGGCGGGAGAGGGGGAGAAAGGGGAGAGGGCTCTTCCTTTCCCCAGGGCTTGCGCCCTGGGCTACTCTCTTCCGCCCCTTCGGGGCTGAGGCGGGCGGGCTGACTTCATGAACGAACTTACGTTCCACGGCACCAGTCTATCACCGGTCAAGGCGACGAAAGAAACCGCACGATCTCGTGCATCACGCGCTCTCCCTGATTCGTCTCGAAGAGGTATTGGGCGTGCGCAGAGCCGTCGAGAACGATCAACTCCTTAGGTTCGGGGGCCTTCTCATACTGGGCGCGAATGCCGGGGAGCCTCGGGCCGGCTTCGTTTGCGTCGTCGCGAGCCACGATGAATAAAGTGGACGCCTTGAGTTTTTCCGCCGGGCCGTTCGGCGCTGCGCCCAACAGAACCAACCGATTGATCTCCCCTTGCGCGGATGCAATCGAAGCGTCGCCGGCGGCCGCGCCGCCCATGCTGCCTCCCACTACAGCTATCGATTTCGCGCCGTTGTTGCGCAGATAGCGGACAGCGGCCAGCACGTCCAAGTGGAGGGGAGCGCCGAGCGGATCCGAGTCGCCCGGTCCCCGTGACTTGCCATAGCCGCGGAAGTCGAAGGCCAGCACGCGAAATCCCGCCGCCGCAAGAATGCGCGCCTGCTTCTGCCAACTCTCCTTGTTAAAGCGCCCCCCGTGGGCCAGCACGACGCCACGCTCGTCTTTACCGTACAGGTCGGCAAATAGGGTCCCCCCATCCTGAGTCGCAAATGAAACATGCTCCTGCGCGGCAGCGAGTCCCGCAAAGAGGTGAGTTAACAAGAGGAAGAATGTTCCCAGCAAAGCCCGCTGCAACACGGTGGCTTCTCCCTTTCTTCATTGCTGCTTATTGCATTACCGCTGCCAGCCCCTCACTGAAACTATTGACCCATCTTGCTTGAGTCTGAACCGCTTCATGGCCGTCCATATCCAGAAACAACCAGCGGTCGTTGATGAGCGCTCGCGCCAATCCTTCAGAGTAGGATGAGATGTTATCGTATTGCGGCCGCACAATCCATCGGCCCGTTCTGTCGATGACACCGCTGAGAGGAACAGAGAGTAACATGCCGCTTTGCGACACAATTGCGCGGCCGTCGACGAAGTCCGCCGCCAAATTGTTACCGGCAATGAAGAATTGCGGTTTGATCACCGCCGTTCCGCTGGCGTCGATATACCCGTAAGCACTACTGATGCCAGGGGGGACAGGGCCGGGGGCCACAGCGGCCAAGCCTTCGCTAAAGACGCGCGCATCCAGGAATTCCTGCGGGAAGGGCCGCTGCCCGTCCTTGGTGAGATAAAACAGTCGTCTCTTGTCCGTTGGATATATACCGTTAAACGCCAGAAAAAGGCCCTGGGCAAAACCGAGGCAATGACTGGCCGGATCCATAAGTTTGCCCGCCTTATCAATCAAGCTCGTTCCCGTCATCGTGGTCACAGAGGCATAACCGCCCTCCTCAAACGGCTGCGCCGCGAAGAATGCAGGCTCAATCACAACCCTTCCGGTGTGGTCCATGTAACCGCATTTGTCGCCCTTGCGCGCTACCGCCAGGCCTTGGCTGAAAACCAAGGGCTCCGCCAGCATTTTGGTCATGTCCAAGTCCGGATTGTCGGAGCTGACGTCCTTCGATTGGGACGGCCAATCGAACTGCATGGGAATCATCACTTTTCCTGTCTTGTCGATATAACCGTATTTGCTTCCGACGCGAACGCAAGCCAGTCCTTCCGAAAAAACGCCCGCGTTGTCGTACTTGGGCTCGATCACGAAATTGCCCTTCTTATCTATGAATCCCCATTTCTTGCCGAACCTGACAGCGCACAGTCCCTCGCTGAAATTTCGAAAGGCTCTGTGATACAGGGTCCGTCCCCCATACTGATCCCTGGCCATATCGTCGAACTGAACCGGAATAACCAGAGCACCGGTTTTATCAATAAAGCCCCATTTCCGAGGGGAGAGCCGACCGAAAAATAGACGGTAGCCCCTGGACAGGACTGCCGCCAGGAGCGTGAGCGCTATAAGGGCGATGAACTGTTTGCGTGACATGGGTTGTTGTATTAGATAGTTTTCGGAGGCGATGGGCGCTCAAATTCCGTGCTTTTCGGAGCCCCGTCTTTTCTCGTTTCAGAATTCTGCAAGACCTTCGCAGCCCTCCTTACTGTGGAGGGGAACCGAGCGTCTGTGTGAAGACTCGATTAGTCTGTCATTCAGAGGAGTTTCCATGGACCTTTGGCCCACCCGAGGGAATGAAAATCAGCGTTGTCGTCCCCGCGAAAGCGGGGACCCATTGTCCCTCCCATGGATTCCCGCTTGCGCGGGAATGACGTGATTTTCGGGGGAGCCGCACTGCCTTGAAAACATTCAGAGCGAGATTCCTCGCTTCGCTCGGAATGACAGTGTGAAGGAGGCTCTCACACCGACTCAATCGAGCCCAAATTCCCTGCCCCGCTGAAAACGGGCGAGTACCGCCCTAGCCGGCGGCTGCGTTCATCACCACCGGTGACGGCTGTTCCTTGCCGAAGTCGCCTTCCCAGCGTGAGATCACCACGGTGGCCAGGCAGTTGCCTAAAACGTTGACCGAGGTACGCCCCATATCCATCAACTGATCGATGCCCAGCAGGATGAAGATCGGCTCCGTCGGCAAGCCGAACGAACCCGCAGTACCGAGAAGGATGACGATCGCGGCGCGAGAGACGCCAGCCACGCCTTTGCTGGTCAGCATGAGCGTAAGCATGAGTAGCAATTGCTGGCCAAGGCTGAGAGGTACGCCGGCGGCCTGCGCGACGAAGATCGCCGCGAGCGAAAGATAGAGCGTGCTGCCGGTCAGGTTAAAGCTGTAGCCCGTCGGCATGACAAACGCCACCACGGGGCGCGGCACTCCAATCGCTTCCATAGCTTCCATGGCCCGCGGCAGTGCGGCCTCGGAACTCGCGGTTCCAAAGGCAATCGAGACCGGCTCCGCCACCGCCGCGATGAACTTTTTCAGTGGCACCCGCGCCAGCAGGGCCACCGGAAACAAAACACCGAATATGAAAATCAGCAGGGCGGCGTAGAGCGTCAGGAGGAGTTTCGCGAGGTTGAACAGGATGCCCATGCCGGTGCTGGCCACCGTGTAAGCGATGGCCGCACCTACACCAAGCGGCACCATGTACATCACGAGGTTAGTGAACTTGAACATCGTTTCCGTGAGGCTTTCGGCGAGCGAGACCAGCGGCCGGCGGCGCTCCTCGCGCACCATCGCCAGCGCGATGCCAAACAGGATGCTGAACACGACCACTTGCAGGATCTGACCTTCCGCAATCGATTTCGCCAGGTTCTCCGGGAAGATATGCAGGATGGTTTCCGAGGCTGTCATGCGTTGAACCTGAAGCGTCTCGCCCGCGGCCGGCGGCAGGTGCACTCCAACGCCGGCCTTGCTGAAGTTGATGGCAGCAAGCCCGATGAACAACGCGGGGGTCGTGACCGCCTCAAAGAAGATGATCGATTTCAGGCCCATGCGCCCCACCTTCTTCAGGTTGGAGTGCCCCGCGATACCGCTCACCAGCGTGCCGAAAAGCAGCGGGGCAATGATGCAGCGAATGAGCCGCAAAAAAATCACGCTGAGGAGGCGCAGGTCGAGAGCCGCGTGGGGCCAGTCGTGACCCAGGACCGCGCCCATCACCATCGCCGCCAGAATCCACGTGGTCAGCGTGCGCTTGAAGAGCGCGTAAAGAAGCAGCGTGGCGATCGAGATCCAGCGAAGAGCCAGAAGCAGGGTAGGGGGCAGCGGAGTCACGTATTGGCTCACGGCGCCCAGAACCGCGGTTAATGTGAAGCCGGCGACGGCGAGGAGCAGAATCTTGTTTTTCATTCAGGGACGCTGTCTTTCCCAAGCCGCAGGCCGCAATTCGCGAAACGAATTGCGGGTTTAATTTCGCCGAGCCTTAACCGTTCGAACCAAGTTCAGAAGTCCAAACGCCATCGCGCAGAACCAAATATCAACCAGAATCGGGAGGGACGGGAAACGAGCTGCGTTCAGTACGGCGGAGGACGGAAGAAGTGGAGACGAAACGAGGTAGAGCAGGTTTCCCATCAAAAATGCAAGCAGCATTCGTGCCCGGGTTTTGCTTCGCCGGGCTTCTTCCTCCGGAAATATGTCTCTCGTCTCGCCCTCCGCGCCAGGGGCGGCTTCTTTAGTCATGAGCAGCGTGGAGCAGAAGCTGCGCCATTCCCCGCGGAGGTCCGAATCCAGCCGTTCCAGACGCTGTGCGATTTCCAGAAACGTCCCCGAACGGAGCAAAATGAGTACGACCAGTAAAAACACGAGCAGATCGGTAAAATGCAGCAACCCGTCCATCGAGACACCTCTCAGGGGTTGGAATTATACTGCCTGGGACGAGCGCGCACAATCTACTGCGGTGGGACGGGTCGCGTGAAAGTCGCGGCTGTGCGGGTTCTGGGTAGCGCAGACCGCCGATTTTGCGGTCCGCGGTTCTTGCGTACGCCGTTGGGAACAGCCGCGGACCGCAAAACCGGCGGTCCGCGCTACCCGGCCTTGTGAAGGAACTGATTCACCGCTTTTGTGCGCGGGAGCAGGTGAGCTCACACCTGCACTGCAACGGTTGTCTCCGCGCGGGTCACGGGTTGGTAGAGGGTGTCTCTTTCGAAGGGTTCCTGGCCTGCCTCACGGATCAGGCGCATGATCTCTCGGCGGGTCATAGCCTGGGGGGTTCGTGCGCCGGCGTCGTGATAGATCTTCTCTTCCACCACGGTTCCATCCAGGTCATCGGCTCCGAAGCGCAGCGCCACCTGCGCCACGCGAGGCGTCATCATAATCCAATAGGCCTTGATGTGCGGAAAGTTGTCGAGCATGAGGCGCGACACGGCGACGTTCTTGAGATCCATGAAGCCGGAAGTCTCAGTGTGGGACACGAGTTTCCCAAGTTCGGTGTTGGCGGGATGAAAGGCGAGCGGGATGAAAGTCTGAAAGCCGTGGGTTTCGTCCTGGAGGCTGCGCAATTGCAGCAGGTGGTCAACGCGGTCGCGCGAAGATTCGATGTGCCCATAGAGCATGGTGGCGTTCGAGGGCATGCGCAACTCGTGTGCGATGCGGTGCACCTTGAGCCAGGTGTGGGCGCCGATCTTGTGGTCGCAGATGACCCGTCGCACTGCCGGAGCGAAAATCTCCGCGCCTCCGCCGGGCAGCGAGCTGACTCCGGCCTCCTTGAGCTTTTCGAGAACCTCGCGAATGGGCATTTGCGTGATGTGCGAGAAGTAGCCGATCTCGACGGCCGTGAAGGCCTTGAGGTGGACGCTCGAGAACCTTTCCTTCAAGCCACGAATCAGGTCCAGGTAAAACTGGAACGGCAAGTCGGGATGCAGGCCGCCCACGATGTGGAATTCCGTGACTGCCTCTGACCAGCCTTCGCCGGCAGTGCGAAAGGCTTCTTCGAGAGCCATTGTGTAAGCGGCCGGCGCGTCGGGCTTGCGGCCGAAAGCGCAGAGCTTGCAACTGGCCACGCACACGTTTGTGGGGTTGAGATGGCGGTTGACGTTGAAATAGGTCCGCTTCCCGTGCAGCCGCTCGCGGACGTGATTGGCCAGGAAGCCGAGGGCGAGCAGGTCGGCGGACTCGTAGAGCGTAACGCCCTCGTCGAAGCTGAGACGCTCTCCTGCCAGCACCTTTTCGGCGATGGGCGCAAGCTGCGAGTCTTCGATGCGAAGTGTGCCCGTAAACATATGGCTAAGTTCTCATTCTATCGGCGGGAAGCACGGATTGCAACCGGTCCACCTGGCGTCCAGGTGTCATTCCGAGCGAAGCGACCCGTCGTCCGAAGGCATTGGGCCGCAGGACGAGGAATCTCGCTCTGCGTACAAAAAACGTGAACTACGTGCGGAAAGGAATCGGAGCGGGATTCCTCGCTGGCATGAGACTGACTCCCCGCCTCAGCGGGAGGAGGGGCAGGGGGTGATGGGCATCAGCTTTAACCTAAAGACGCGAGGGCTACGAGAGCCGCGGAGCGGCGCCAGAAAGTAGCCCACGGCGTAAGCCGTGGGACCACGTGCGGCTTTCATATCCGCAGCCCCGGTAGGGGCGACAGAGATAGTGCCTGGGGATCTGTCGCCCCTCCGGGGCTTATACAACCCGAGGCCGCTCCTCGATCCCACGGCTTACGCCATGGGCTACTCTCTCGCGGCCCTCCGGGCCTCTGGAAGCGGTCAGTGAGTGCTACGCGCGCGAGCTGAACGACAGCTCCAATACATCACCGGGGCAGTCCTCGCCCGGGCTTCCGAAGCCGGCTAGCTCTCCGCAAACCCGCATGAATACTGAATAGGACTTGACAAAGCCCCTGCGTGTATGCTCAGCAAGCCTGCTGACGCAGCACAAAACCTCTGGCATCCCGCCCCTGATTGGGTTTAAAATTCAGTTTTTGAAGCTCGTGACGCTATGGAGTGGACTAATTACAGTTTCGCAGAGCCGCAGGATGAGGCAGCGTTCTTCTACGGCCTTTTCCTGCGCGGGCATCCGCTGCAAAAACTCCGGGAAGACATCGATGTGCCGTCCCGCGTGCTCGCTGAGTGGCAGCGCCTCGCAGATCAGGACCCCGTTTATCAGGGAGCGGTAGCTCGTATTTTAGCCTATCGCAAGCACGTGCTGGCCATCTTCGATTCCCTGGTCTTCAAAGAAATAGGGTTCACCCACAGACTTCAGTAACTGATTCATTGAGCCATTGAAGAGCTGTCCGTTGTCCGTGGTCCGTCGTCAGTTGCTTCCCTGCCTGGCGACCTCATTCAACCAATGGTCCAATGAATCGATGATTTAATGGATCAATACATCTGCGGCCCATGTGACAAAGAACAGCACGCTGACGTATCCGTTGATGGTAAAGAACGCGGCGTTCACGCGGGACAAGTCAGAAGGCTTCACGAGGGCATGTTCGTAGGCGAGCAGGCAAGCCACCGCAATTAGACCCGCCATCGCCACCCAACCGAGATTCTCCAGTCGGGCCACGGTCACCAAAAGCGCTAGCATGAGGACATGAAGGATGGCGGAGGTGTAAAGCGCGGCCCTGATGCCGTAGCGTTTGGGAACGGAGTAGAGCCCCAGGGCATGGTCGAACTCGACGTCCTGGCAGGCGTAGATGATGTCAAAGCCGGCTGTCCACAAGGTGACGGCAGCACCCAGCAGCAAAACGCTCAGGCTCACGCTGCCTCGCAGCGCGATCCAGGCGGCGATCGGCGACATCCCTAAACATGCTCCCAGTACGATGTGCGAGAGGACTGTGAAGCGCTTGGTGTAGGAATAAACAAGCAGGACCGCGAGGGCCAGGGGTGAAAGCTTGAACGCCAGAGGGTTCAGTTCGCGCGCAGCCAATACCAGCAGCGCGCAGGAAAGCAAGGTGAAGCCCAACGCAAATCGCAGGCTGATCTGCCCCGTGGGTAGGGCGCGCATCCGGGTGCGAGGATTGAGCGCGTCGAACCTCAAGTCGGCGATGCGATTGAAGGTCATAGCGGCGCTGCGCGCCCCCACCATGGCCACAATCAGCCAGAGTACCTGCCGCCAGGCCGGCCAGCCGCGCACCGCCAACATGGCCCCCGTAAGCGCGAATGGCAAGGCGAAGATCGAGTGCTCGAACTTGATCATCTCGAGGGTGGTGCGGAGTTTGGCGATCAAGCCCTTGGGCGCCGGTGCGCCGGTGGGGCTCGCATGAACGCTGCGCTCGCTCGCCGTGCTTCCGTTCATGGGCATCTTCCTATCATGGCCAAATCCTCTGCGAATACGCAAGCGCAGCTACACGCCTCACTGTAGTACTTAGGGTGAGTTTCTTCGCGGCGCGCGAAGAAAAGCAGATCCTTCGCTTCGCTCAGGAGGACATGTCATTCTGAGCGGAGCGAAGAATCTGGATTTGATTGCAGCCTTACCGGTCTGTGCTCTCTGTGCCGAGGAAGGCGCGAGACACGAAGGGGCCGTGTAGCTGGTTTTTGCCGACAGCAATCCGCGGGCGTTTGATTTACCGCGAGATTTTCGAGCGACTACTTGGGATATCCGACCGTCTGCGCCAGGACGATCTTCTGGTTGGGTCGAAGCTTTGCCGTTTTCGCGAACGCCTCGCGATCAACGCTGCCTCGCACCACCGCCGCAAGCCCCTCGGAAGCGCAGAACAGGTACACGTTTTGGGCGATGAATCCCGTATCGGCGCCCGTGTACATGATCTGGTCCTCACCTCCTGCTCTTCCCGTTTTTGCCAGGTCCGCGACATAAACGAGATCGACCGCGGCATCTTTGACAAACGCCTGCTGGCCGGTTGCCCCACGAACGTCCTGCTGCACGACTGGTTTCAGCGTATTGGCTTTGGCGTCGTAGATGAAGAGACCGTCTTGCATGGCCACGTAGATATCAATTTCTTGCCAATTCATGGCCGAAGGCGCGGTGCGCTTGCCGTCCGGACGGTTTATTCCGAAGGCTGCCCAGAGTAGATTGGAAAGCGTCTGCGGCGAGAGTTTTTGACTGCTGAATTCCCGCGTGGAATGCCGATCTTTGAGAACCTGCATCAGCGGCCTTCCGCCTGTTGTCTGAGGCGGCGGAAGCGGTGCGGGGTTCTGCTCCTGCGCCAGCGCGAGAGAAGCGCAGGCGACGACCGTGAGTATTCTAAGAAAGCGCAATATGAGTTGTTGCATAAGTTTCCTTTCAGTTGTGTTTGATACAACCCGTCAGAAACGGACACGTATTTTACACCCTCGGGGCTCGTAGCGTATGGGCCTTTGCTGCAATTAGGAAGCGAGAATCAATAGCACAAAAAGGGCTACATTGATGGCGTGGGCCGCGTAGCAGAGCGGGCAGTGAACGCCGAGAACGCGTCGAAGCGCATACACCAAATAGAAGCCGAGCAGGACCGTGAGCAGGCTGGCGCCCAGCAAATACAGGCCCACGGTCTCGAATGGTCTGAAGATGTGCCCCAAAATGTTCAGGTGCCGGGGCGCAAATCCAATCCAGACCAGGAGGGCTACATAGTAAAGAATGCCAAGCAGCGAATTCGGAATTCCGAAGACCCGCGCGTAAGGTGTGCGAACCACCGTGACGCAATTCGAACCCTCTCGCGCACAAAAGGTCTCCGGAACCCAGCGCGCCTTGCGAATTCGCCCATAGTACGCAAAGGTGAAATAGAGGGAGTCGACAAGGCCGGCGAGCGAAAGCAACACGATGAATAGCCGAAGAATCACGTCACGACCCGAAGGCAGCGAAGAATTGAGTCATTGAGCGATTGGATCATTGAGCCATTGATCCGTTTAACGCGCAGGTCAGTGCCTCATGAAAGTCAGCGGGCGCCTGCTTTAAGGGCGCCGTCTACGTGTGCCGGCAGACCCCCTCACCCGGCCCGCTCCGGCTGATAAAAGCGCCGGCAGCGGTCCACCCTCTCCCCCAAGGGGGAGAGGGAAATTCAGTAGAAACCCACCGCTCGCTGCCAACTGCCTACTGCCTACTGCCTTCTCCTCCCCCTGCTCCGAGACCTTGCCATCGAAATTGGTCCGCCTGGTCCAGTCCCAGCAGAGCCAGCACCCGGCAGCAGAATTGGGTGACGAGATCGTCGATGGTCTTCGGCCGGTGGTAGAAAGAAGGAATAATGGGGAAAATCACGGCGCCGGCAGCCTGGGCGCGCAACATGTTCTTCAGATGAATCTGATTAAAGGGGGCGTCTCGCACCGCCAGCACGAGCTTGCGGCCTTCTTTCAGGCAAACGTCCGCGGCGCGTTCGATGAGCGTTTCGGAGATTCCGTGGGCGACTTGCGCCAGGCAACCCGTGGTGCAGGGGATCACCACCATGCCATCCACGCGGTACGAACCGCTAGCGATGCTGGCGCCGATGTCAGAGTCCAGCAAGTACTCGGTCTTCTCTACAGCCTGCGCGGCAAGGGCAGAAGCGATGTCCGAAGATCGCGACACGTCCAGTTCCAACTCATCTCGCATCACCTTCAATCCGCTGCCGGAGATCACAAGATGTATTTTCCCGACCCGATCATCCGTCTCCAGCAGTTGCAACATGCGCCGGGCAAAGGTCGTACCGCTGGCGCCGGTCACTCCGAGGATCAGGCTCTTGCCGAGGGCAGTTTGTGAGGAGGGCATCAAAGGCATGTTAGTAAGTGTGATGCGCGAAGTCAAGAAAGCCGGCCTTCACCTGATATACTAACTCGTGGGGCCACAGAGCGGGGAGGGGACATTGTCACCTGAAGAAATCACCGAAATGCTCGAGCAAGTGCGGCGGGGCAAACTGAGTGTGGAAGGCGCGGTGGAGCGCCTGCGCAACCTGCCTTACGAAAACCTGGGTTACGCCAAGATCGACCATCACCGGTCGCTTCGCCAGGGATTGCCTGAAGTGGTCTTCGCGCGCGGCAAAGCCCCCGGGCACGTCGAGGGAATCGTGCGTCACATGCTGCTGAACAAGCACAACGTCCTCATCACCCGGGGTGACGCGGCGTTATTCGAGCGGTTGAAGAATCTGGAAAAGACGGCGAAGTTCCATGAGCTCTCCGGCGCGATCACCTTTCGCCGCGAGCGCAAGATCCGGGGCAAGGGGAAAATCGTGGTGGTCTGCGCCGGCACCTCGGATATCCCGGTGGCGGAAGAAGCGCTGGTTACGGCCGACATCATGGGCAATCGCGTCGAGTCGCTTTACGACGTGGGCGTGGCGGGCATCCACCGCCTCTTGGGCGAGAGCCGCCACCTGCGCGAAGGTCGAATCGTCATCGTTGTGGCGGGGATGGAGGGTGCGCTGCCAAGCGTCGTGGGCGGCATGGTGAGCGCGCCCGTCATCGCCGTCCCCTCGAGCGTGGGTTACGGCGCCAGCTTTCGCGGTCTCGCCGCGCTGCTCGGCATGCTCAACAGCTGCTCGCCTAACGTTTGCGTGGTCAATATCGACAACGGCTTTGGCGCCGGGTACCTTGCGAGCGTCATCAATCGCCTGTAAACCGAAGGTGAAATGAAGACCTCCTCACCAAGGGAGAGGGCATTCTTCCTATTGACCAGCTGAACGCCGACGGCTGCCGTCATCCGAAGAGCCGTCGCAAAACCTCCGCTTGTTCGGGGTTCTTGCGCAGCAGGGTGCGGCGCAGGCGGGCAAACTCGTCGCGGTCGATCTTCTGAACGGTGCCGCGTCCGCGGTGGGGGCTGAAAGCCAGGATGTGATCGAGGTCGGGATGGCGCGTGAGGGGGTTCTTCAGGCGCACGGCTTCGCGCGGCGGGCAGAAATCGAGGAGCGAGCCCATGCCGCTGTCGCGCCCGTTCGAAGCCGCTCGCGCGACCCCCACCACCCACTTGCGGTCCACCTCGTAGCAAAGGAACAGGTCTCCGCGCTTCACTTCCTCGCGAATGTAGCGGAGGCTCGAGGCGCTGCGGATCCAGCCTTCGTCGCCCAACTCATAAACGCCCCGCGTGCGCGAGCGAAAATACTGGTCAAATTCCCAGCCGCGCTTGGTGTTGATTTTGAAGACCCAGATGTTCATAAGCGGAGTAGCGCAGACCGCCGCCGTTGCGGTCTGCGGTTCGTCCATGACCCTCGGAAAAGCCGCAGACTGCAAAAGCGGCAGTCTGCGCTACCACCTGCTGAACACGGCGAGGCGCGATTAGCCGCGGACCACTGACACCGGACAACTGACGACTGCCTAGATTTCCACCACCCGCGCCACGCGAATAGCGGCGATGGAGCGTATTTCCGCCAGCACTTCTTCCGGGACGAGGCCGTCAACCTGGACGAGTCCCACCGCCTCGCCTCCCTGCGCGTCGCGGCCGAGAGCGAAGTTGGCGATGTTGATCTTGTGGTCGCCCAGGATGGTGCCGATGCGTCCGATCACGCCCGGCACGTCCTGATTGCGAATGTAGACGTGAATGCCCTCGAGGGGGGCTTCGATGTCGAGCTCGTCGATGCCCAGGATGCGCAGCTTTCCGCGCGGGCCTACCATAGCTAGAGAGCTAGTCAACCCGGTCTCCGTGCGCAGGGCCAGCCCCAGGGAATGAGAGAACGCCGCGCGGCGCGCGCTGCGGACCTCCAGCACCTCGATGCCCCGCGCCTGCGCCAGGGTTCCGGCGTTGACGATGTTCACGCTGTCGGAGAGAGCTTTCTTGAGAATGCCTTTCAGCACCGCGTTCTTCACGAGGTGCGTGTTCAGCTCCGCCAGCCCGCCGTCGTAGCTGATTCTGGCCTCGCCGATGCGCTCACCCGCGATCTGGGCCACGAAGGTGCCCAGGTTTTCGCCAAGCTGCACGTAAGGGGCGAGCTTCTGATACTCCTCGGGCGAGATGGTGGGCATGTTGACGGCATTGCGCGGCACGCCCTGAAGGAGAAAGTCGCGCACCTGCTCCGCGATCCGGATGCCCACGATCTCCTGCGCCTCTTCCGTCGAGCCCGCAATGTGCGGCGTCGAGATGACGCGCGGGTGGTTCAACAGGCGCGCGTCTTTGGGCGGCTCGATTTCGAAAACATCCAGACCGGCTCCTCCCACCTGGCCGCTCTCGAGGGCAGCCACGAGGTCTGCCTGGTTGATCAACTCGCCGCGCGCGCAGTTCACGATGCGCAAGCCGGGCTTCGCAAGGGCCAGCGTCCTGGCGTTGAGCATATGGTGATTCGCCGCCGTGGCCGCCGCGTGCAAGCTCAGGAAATCGCTTTCCTTCAGCAGTTCTTCGAGCGAAACCAGCTTGACGCCCTGCTCCTCCGCCTGACCGGAGGAAACAAAAGGGTCTGAGGCGAGAACCGTCATGCCGAAAGCCTGTGCAAGTCGTGCCACTTCGCGCCCGATGTTGCCGAATCCTACCAGGCCCAGCGTCTTCGAGCGCAACTCGATTCCGGTGAGCTTCTTCTTCTCCCACTGGCCGCGTTTGAGCAGGCTGTCGGCTTCCGGGATGCGCCGCGCCAAAGCCAGGAGCAATCCCATGGTGTGCTCGGCCACGCTGACGGCATTGCCGCCCGGCGTGTTCATCACCACAATGCCCTTTTTGGTTGCGGCGTCCAGGTCCACGTTGTCCACGCCGCTGCCGGCTCGCCCAATGACGCGCAAACGGCTGGCTCGCTCGAGCAGCGCGGCCGTCGCTTTCGTGGCGCTGCGCACCACCAGGGCGTCGGCGTCCTGTATTTCTTCCTCGACGGTGGCGTTAGCCTTCTTCGGAAGGAAGACCACCTCCCAGGATTTCTCCGCCTTCAGAATTTTGACGGCGCGTTCTGAAACGTTGTCGGCAATGAGGATTTTCATAGGTTAGTCGAAAGTCAACAGTCGAGAGTCGACAGTAAGAGCAACCTCCGGTTATCTGCCCTCTCCCCTGGGGAGAGGGTGTCCCACTGCCGGCGTTTTCATCAGCCGGAGCGGGACGGGTGAGGGGTCGGTATGCGTCGCGACCGCATACAAAGGTGATCCTGCTGGTCATCAGAGGGCGGCCACAAGGGCCGCCCCTACAGATTCCTACCCACTTCGTCGCAGGTAAACTTCTTGGGCGGCGCGGACACCGCTGCCTAATTCAACTTTGTGCCCCAGTTTTAAGAGCACCAGCTCCAGCATCGCCATCGCCGCAAACAATTCAGGCACGTCGTAATAACCGAGGTGGGCCAGGCGAAAGATCTTACCTTTCATGCTGCCCTGGCCATTGGCAATGACGGCCCCGAAGCGGCTGCGCATTTCCTTCACGATGGCGCCCGAATCCATGACTTCCGGCGCACAGACGGCGGTGGCGGCGTTGGCCGGCGAGGCAACGGCGAATAACTTGAGCCCCAGCGCCTTGGCGGCCTCGCGCGTGGCCTCCGCCAGCAGCCCAGCATTGGCGATCAGGTTTTCCCGGCCGATCTGTTTAATGTACTCGAGGGCCGCGTGCAGGCTGATGATGAGCGTGGTCGCGGGAGTATAACTCGTCTCGCCTTTGGCCTGATTCTTCCGCTCCTTCTCAAAATCGAAATAGTAGCGGGGAAGCTTGGCCTTCGAGATCATCTTCCAGGCTTTCTCGCTGACGCTAACGAAGGCGAGACCGGGAGCGATCATGACGGCCTTCTGCGAGCCTCCGATGACGATGTCGAGGCCCCACTCATCCGGGCGGAGGTCCGTGGTTCCGAGGCCGGTGATGGCGTCCACCACCAGGCAGGTCTCCGGATGGTTCCTGACGATTTCGCCCAGCGCCTTCACGTCATGGCTGACGGCGGTCGAGGTTTCGGTGGCCTGAACGTAAACCGCACGGAATGGGCCGTCCTGCTCCAACCTGGCTTTCATCTCGTCGACGTTCAGTGGATGACCGTAGGGAGCTTCGACTTTGACGGCCTCGATGCCATAAGCTTGCGCTAGACCCAGCCAGCGCTCGCCGAACTTTCCCGCCGTGCCTACCAGGATACGTTCGCCGGGCGAAACCAGGTTCGAGAGGGAGCCTTCCATCGCTCCCGAGCCGGAACTCGCCAGGATCAGGACATCGTTTTGAGTATTGAAATAGTATTTCAAAAGATCCAACGTCTCGCGCATGATCAGGCGAAACGCCTCGGTGCGATGGTGGACATTGGCCACCATGGCGCGCGCCTGGGCTTCCATGAGCAAGGGGGTAGGCCCTGGAGTAAAGAGTCTTTCTTTGATGATTCCTGGCATAGATTTGCTTCCTTCCCGGACATCCATGGATTGAGGAACAACAATGTAGCCTACTCTAACCTGAGGCCCCGGTCAGGGAAAATCCCGATCCGTCAGACTGGCGCAGAGCTTCGCTCTGCGCCAGCCTATTTCCTTGGAAGCCGATGCAAGTACCGCGGCTGTCTAGCCGACTACCTGTCACCGTCGTGCCACCGCGCAGCGAGTCGCAGGCCCGGAGTTCGTTTTCGCAAAATCTGGCGTATTTTGCTCCTTTTGGGGTCAGAATCGTGCCAATTCGCGCGCTAAACGCGCATAATTTGCAGCATTCAAAAAGGCGACTTCCTTTGTTTTCAGGTACTTCCTAGCTTCGTTCCCACTATTTTCCATTTTTTGTAATGCTCGGCTTTTCCTCTCGGGCCCGGAGTATCGGGTTGTCTCTTGCTCCTCGATGGCCCTGGAGCTTGCGTGCGACAATGTGTCCATAATTCGAGCACACCAATAGGCTATCACATCACAGCGGGCTTGTCAAGCGGAAAATCGGCGGCGCCCAGCCTGAACGTGAGGCGGCGGGCTGATCTCGCCCTCTGGCGGCGTAAAGCCGCCAGTTGGGGCTCGACACTTTCCAGTCGAAAGACGGCCCTCTCCCTTGGGGAGAGGGTGTCGTGCTCCGGCGTTTTCATCAGCCGGAGCGCGACGGGTGAGGGGTGGTTTCCCGGCCACAGGCGATGGTTTCCTATGGTTGTAGTAGAGGTGTCCCATCATTGCGGCCTCCCGGTTGCAAGGTTTACCCTGCACCACGACGCAAGGGACGCCGCGCCGCGACTTTGGCGTCAGTTTGATGATGGTGAAGTTCGCGAACGCACTGGGTTGTGAGGCGCAGGGAGGAAGTAGCCGAGCGGGCTTAAGCACGTCGGGTGAAGGGAGGCTGGCCCAAGCCGAGAATAACCCCTCACCCGTCCCGCGACGGCTGGAGACAACGCCGCCGCGGGACACCCTCTCCCCACGGGAGAGGGCTGATGACGTGGGTCTAGGGAATAAGAATGTAGAAATTCCACATGGTGGTGCAAAACCGCCACCAGCCCAGGCGACTACCGGAGAATGGTCTATTTCACAACTCCCAAGACTGATGCTACATTGGAGTGTCTATTAGCGTCGATCATGGCTGACCAAGAACGCAACATCTTCGCCTGGACGGGTTTTCTCTGGCTGGTCTTTCTGGGCGGCCTTGCGTTTATGGACCCGATTTACGAGGTCCACAAGCAGGAAACGCTGCTTGCTATCGGCCTGTTTCAAATCTTCGAGCATCGCCTCCTCACCTGGATTCCATCCCGCGGCAGGTATTACAGCGTCATCATCAAGATTCTCCTGGCGACGTTGCTGATGGAGCACACGGGCACCGGCGCCGGCGGCATCACCAGCAGCTATTACCTGATTTATTTCCTGCCCGTCATGACGGCGGCCCTGTTCTTCGAGATCACCGGCACGTTGATTTGGACTGCGATTACTTCGGCGGCTTACTGCTCTCTCTTGATTCCTGCGCTGCAGTTTTACGAGTTTTCGCCGGAGGGCGTCAAGGAGCTTATGCTCAGAAACATCTTCTTCTTCCTCGCGGCGGTAGTGGTGAATCCGTTCGTCAGTGAGAATCGCCGGCAGGCGGAGCGCTACCGGCGACTGGCGGAAGAGTTGGCAGAAACCAATCGCCGTCTCGAGCAGGCGCAGGAAGAAGCTCGCCGGTCTGAGCGGTTGGCGGCTTTGGGACAACTCACCGCGGGCCTGGCGCACGAGATTCGCAATCCCTTGGCGGTCATTAGGGGCTCGGCAGAGACGCTCACCCGGCGCCTCCAGTCCGCCGACCCGCTGACCACAGAAGTTGCCGGGTATATCATGAGTGAGGTGAATCGCCTCAACACGGTGGTAACTCGTTTCCTCAACTTCGCGCGGCCGCTTAAGCTGGAGAAAAGCCGCACCGAGATTCCGCCGCTCCTCGACCGCGCAATACGCGTCGCGGGCGAGCGCTGGCCGGAGGCAAAAGTCGAGGTGGTGCGGCACTACGCGGACGGTTTGCCGGAAATGAACGTGGACCCTGATCTCTCCGAGCAGGCGCTCGTTAATCTCGTGTTGAATGCCTTCGAAGCGATGAAAGAAACGGGCGGCAAGCTGACCCTGAGTGTTGCGACCGCGAGCTTTGACGGAAGAAACGGCGTGGAGATCGACATCGAAGATACCGGGCCAGGCATCCCTCCGGAGCTGCGCGAGCAGATCTTCAATCCCTTTTTCACGACCAAAAAAGAAGGAGTGGGATTGGGATTGTCCCTGGTCTCGAAAATCGTGGATGATCATCGCGGCTGGATCCGCCTCTCGAGCGAGCCGGGGAAGGGAGCGTGCTTCCGAGTGTTTTTGCCGGCGGAATGATGAAACAGGAAAATGGGAATTGGAAAATGGAAAGCGGAAAATGGAAACTAGTGTTCTGTAACATTTAATTCTTTACAGCGTCTGACCTTGTCGAGAATGATGTCCGCCGTGGCTATCCAAACAAACGGTTTGGGAGTCTGGTTCCAAGCCGCCAAGTACTGGTAGATGGTTGTT
>Ga0209517_10000837_pt1 | contig 50330 bp, 40 predicted proteins | sample PeaSoiMetSII2010_FD_187695 | JGI IMG/M metagenome (GOLD analysis project Ga0209517, IMG submission 187695) | Peat soil microbial communities from Weissenstadt, Germany - SII-2010 (SPAdes) (version 2) | ecosystem: Environmental > Terrestrial > Soil > Wetlands > Peat | place: Germany...
GATCCTTTCACCAGCGTTGGTTGTACGGCTTTAGTGTCGGATGGACAGTGGCGCAAGACGGGCACGACCAGTTACACCGATAACGTTAGTTGGGTGCACGGGGCCCACACCTTCAAGTTTGGCGGCGACTTCAGAAATATCGCGGAGCAGGGGCCGAACGGTTTCTTCTCGCGGCGCCAAGTGGGGCTGGCTTCGTTTGTGAACGCCAATGCTGCATTGGCGGCAAATGTGAAGGATAGCGCGGGCTTTGATATTTCGACCCAATCTTCCAATGCCACCAGTTTCCAGGATGCCGCGGCAGCCTACTATGGCTTTGTGTGGCAGGACCTGAATGCCGAGTTCTTTAACAAAGCAGGTGTGCGGCTGGGAACGGATAACAAACATTTCCGCCAGCACGAATACGATTGGTTCGGGCAGGACACGTGGAAAGTCCGCCGCAATTTCACCCTAACCCTTGGCTTGCGCTATCAACTGGATGGGGTTCCGTTCGAAGAGGGCGCAAACTTCTCCAATCTGCTGGAAAGCCCGACCTCGGTTCCGCCCCTGGTCATGAGCACGGTGGGCCCAGGGACCGGCAAGCAGATTTACAACAGCGACTACTCCAACATCGAACCCCGGGTCGGCTTCTCCTGGGATCCTTGGGGGAATGGCAAGACCGCGGTGCGCGCGGCCTTCGGACTCTTTCATGACCGCGTCTTCGGCAATCTGTTCGGCAACGCCCGTGGAAATCCTCCCTTCGAACAGGACTACAGGACCTTCCCCTTCGAAACCATCAACAATTTCTTCGGCTCCGGAGCGTTCCCTCTGCCGGCCGTGCCGCAGACAACGCCGTCTCCTATGATTCCGAATGGAGCTGGCCTCAATCCGGTGTTGTTTGACACGCACTTCCGGAATACCGCCAGCAACAACTGGAATTTCGGAATCCAGAGGGAACTGGGTGGCAACAACGTGTTTGACCTCTCCTACGTCGGAGCCGAAGGTCATCACATTTACCGCGAAGTGGACGGGAATCCACCCGATCCCGCGCTGGTCCAGAATTTGCTCACCATCTGCAGCAGCCCTACCAACCCGCAAAACACTACCGGTTGCACAACCGATAATGTCATAAAGACGAACCTGTACCTGGGGAAGGAATTCGGGGTGTTGCCGTCCGACGCGGTCCACTATAACGCGTTGGTGCAGCCTTTCTACCAGCGCTCGATCGCGAATTCCATCTACAACTCGTTGCAGGCAAAATTCACCCACCGCATGAGCCACGGTCTGCAGGTGCAAGGCGCCTACACCTGGTCTCATGGAATCGACAACTCCAGCGATCCCCTGGTTGCGGCGGCGGGCAATCGCGGCTTCCCCCGCAACTCGCTCAATCTCGGAGAAGAGCGCGGCAACTCCGACAACGATATCCGCCACGTCGCCGTCATCAACTACATCTGGGATGTTCCCCTGGGCAAGGGTAAGTCGCACCTGGGCAACGGCACCATGGGTAGGATTTTCGAAGGAATTCAACTTGCCGGAATTACCACGGTTCAGACCGGCCACCCCTTCGACGTCTTCAGCACAACCGACATGGAGCGCACCGGGCTGAGCGGTCGGGCCGACTTGGTTTCTGGACAAGATCCGTTTGCGACTGGCACAGGGTCGGGCTTCAATACCGCCGCCAATTCGCCGGGCACAAGGGTATGGTTCACCAACACCAATGCATTCTCTTCCCGTTCTGATGGCAGCGGCGCCCCGCTGTTCGAAGGGCCGGGCAACATTGGCAGGAACCATTTCTATGGTCCGGGCTTTGTGGATTTTGATCTGGTATTCACCAAGGCGATCAAGTTCACCGAGCGAGTCAACGCGGAGCTGCGGGTGGAAGGCTACAACATCTTCAATCACCCGCACTTCACCAACCCTGGCGCGGATGTCGCGGCCCAAGGCAATCTTTTTGGGGCCCCGATCTTCGGATTGATCACGTCCACCGCATCCCGCCCGGACGGCACCACGTCCGCGCGCCAGATGCAAGTAGCATTGAAAGTGAACTTCTAAATTGAGGATTCGGTAGGGGCGACGCTCAGTCGTCGCCCCCAATCCTTCACCATTCGAGGGGTTAGGGCACGAACTTGAAGCCCACGCGGCTTACCGTACGAAAGTGCAAGGTGGACAACATATCCCAGCGGCGCCCCGTTTTCCCGGCGTTATCTTGATCCTATCGCGTAAGCCAGTTGTAGTTGAGCGTTGCGTTTCTCCAGCATGTCAACGAGTCCGGGCACGACCTTGAACGCTTCCGCGTACAGCTCGCCGAAAATCGGGACATACCCAAGTACCTCGGGCAATAGCGCGATGACAGCGGCTGCCCCCGGGCCGAGGGCCCCCTGCATGCTTTGATACCGGTTCCTGATTTCCTCTATCTCTTCCGCCTTTTCGACTAGCGAAAGCCCTTTGCCGAGTGCACTAGTCAGGACCTCGACGCCTTTGCTGCACTTCTCGACCGTCTCCATCAACTTTGACAAGCGACTCGTTTCTTTCGTCCAAGCGTAGACCATCGTTGAAGTGACATCCACGGCCTTGGTCGTCCACCATACGACTCGTTCCGCCTTTTCGTGGGCTTCCTTGATGATTTTCATTGCCTCCTCCGCCTGGCGGGCCTGTTCCTTGGTTGGTCTGGTCGTTGCCGCGTATTCTGCGATTTCCCCGAGTTTCTTGAATTGTTCCCAGAGGGTTCGGTGACCCTCTTCTCCCTCCGCCAGCTTCTTGTCAAAGGCTTTGAAGAAATTCGCTGCGGCCTTAGGAGATTGGTTCGGTATAAGCTTGAGATCGGTATCAGGTCCCCAATAGGGGTAGTCTTGGGGAGTGAAACTGCCAAAAGTGGTACTGCACCATCTGGAATTTTTTACGGCGTGTTCGACTGCCTGGTTCAGGCTGGTAGGTTCCAGGGGCGGAAAATCCCACCCTCCACTGTCGGCCACCTCTCTCAATTCCTTCAGCATGGCCTCACGACGCTTGCTGTCCTCGTACTGTTTTATGTTGGTTCGAGCCGTCCAGTGCACCTCAAACGCTTTGTTGATGAACCTCTCATACACATCATTATCGGACCCGTAGCATTTGAGCGGGTAGGGTGAGTGTTCCTTGTAGAAATCGACAGGCTTCCAAGCATAGTTGTTAGGCATTTTCGTGTCCTCCTCATCGAATTTGGTATTGCATATTCAGGTCGTTGTCCGGTTCGGGTTCCTCGTCTCACGGGTTTGCAATTGACCGAACACCCAGCCTTAAATCGACCGCCACGGGGGTTTGCGTCTGCGGCCTGCCCGCCAATTGCAACCACGCGGGCAGCATGCTCCCGGAACCCGGCATTCGTCCTTAAGGTGCCCTGAATAAACAATGAAGAAACGGTGAAGGCGTCTATGTCTCAGCAGCGCAGGCGTTTATAAGCGTGTGGTCCCGTTGTCTTCCCGTACTGGCAGCTTGAAAAAAACCTCGCCGATCGAAAGCCCATCGCCCTGTTGCCGTTTTGGGCTTTAAGGATCTGGCTGCAGACCATAATCATTGACCTGATGCATTGACCTGGATTCCGCCGCTCCATCCGAATCTGTGACTCCCGTCACCCTCCCGAGCGACTATTATCACTGCCCCAGAACGACACCCGTCCTCTAATGGACTCGCGGGGGATAGTGCTGAGCGGCACTCCCGTCAGATTTCCCGACCAAGAGGCCAGCAATGGTTAACGACGACGTTGTGAAATGTCCGCTGTGCGGCGGATTCACCCATATTGAAAAGCCGGAACTGCTGGACGCGCTGAAAAACCCGCGCTTGCGCGAACAGGTCGAACGCTACATCGCGGAACTTCTCAAGTCTCCGGTCGAGGAGCTCTCTACCGTCGGCGCCACCCAGGCCGGTCGCGATTTCCAGAAGGACGTTCACGGCTGGAATCCGTGCGTGCCCATGTGGAAGAGAAGCCCGAAAGAGTAGCACTGGTGTCGCCTCTCCGGTGCACGGAGCCGGCGTTGCGGATCAAAGTCTCCGCGACGCAACCCCGGGGCAGACTAGAATGGATTCCCAGCGTCGACTCCACGCTCACGGCAGACTGTGATCCTAATCACAGCCCGGCACCCACGATGGGCATATACCCAAGAGTGTGGGTTTTCACGATCGGCCCGTAGTTCGCGCCCGCGGATGGCACGGAGGAAATCATGTTAATCAGCAAGCAGCAGGCCCTCGATTATCACAATGGATCTCGCCCCGGAAAGATTGAAGTCACGCCCACCAAGCCTTGCCGCACCCAGCGCGACCTGAGCCTGGCTTACACGCCCGGCGTGGCCGTGCCTTGTCTCGAAATCCAGAAGAATCCGCAGGATGCTTACAAATACACCGGCCGCGGCAACCTGGTTGCAGTCGTAAGCAATGGCACCGCTGTGCTCGGTCTGGGTGACATCGGAGCGCTCGCGGGCAAGCCCGTCATGGAAGGTAAAGCCGTCCTCTTCAAACGTTTCGCCGACGTCGACGTCTTCGACATCGAAGTCGACAGCAAAAATCCCGAAGAGATTATCAAGCTCTGCCAGTTGCTCGAGCCCACCTTCGGCGGCATCAACCTCGAGGACATCAAGGCTCCCGACTGCTTCCAGATCGAGGAAGAACTGCGCAAGACGATGAAAATTCCCGTCTTTCACGACGATCAGCACGGCACGGCAATCATCTCCGGCGCGGCCCTACTCAACGCGCTGGAAGTCGTCGGCAAAGACATCGCCAAAGTGCGCGTGGTCTTCAACGGCGCCGGAGCGGCCGGCATTGCCTGCGCTGAGCACTACGTGCAACTCGGTGTGAAGCGCGAGAACATCATCCTCTGCGACACCAAGGGCGTCGTTTACAAAGGCCGCAAAGATGGCATGAACAAATACAAAGACCGCTTCGCCCAGGACACGCCGCTGCGCACGCTCGCCGAGGCTATAGTCGGCGCGGATGTCTTCGCCGGGCTTTCGGTAAAGGGCGCGATCGATCAGGAGATGGTGCGCTCCATGGCGCCCGATCCCGTCGTTTTCGCCATGGCCAATCCCGACCCTGAAATTAGCTACGAAGACGCGAAGGCCGCCCGTAGTGACGTCATCATCGCGACCGGGCGCTCCGACTATCCCAACCAGGTCAACAACGTTCTCGGTTTCCCGTTCATTTTCCGCGGTGCCCTCGACGTGCGCGCCACCGCCATCAACGAGGAAATGAAACTGGCGGCCACCCACGCGCTGGCCGATCTTGCCAAGGAAGACGTTCCCGATTCCGTGTGCCGCGCCTACGGCGTGCCCCGCCTGCAGTTTGGCCGCGAGTATCTCATTCCCAAACCCTTCGATCCCCGCGTGCTGATGTGGGAAGCCTCCGCCGTAGCCGAAGCCGCCATGCGCAGCGGAGTCGCTCAGGAGCCCGTCGATCTCAAGACCTACCGCGCACAACTGGAACGCCGGTTGGGCAAAGCCTACGAAGTCGCGCGCACCATGATTCACAAGGCGCAGGCCAATCCCAAGCAGGTGGTTTTCCCCGAGGGCGATAACGAAAAGATCCTGCGCGCCTGCCGCGTGCTGGTCGAAGAAAAAATCGGCAATCCCATCCTGCTCGGCGCCCCAGACAAGATCCAAAACCGGGCCCACGAGTTCGGTGTGGATCTTGAAGGCATGCAGATTGTCGATCCCGCGACCTCGGAGCATCGCCAGAATTATGTTCTGGAACTGTTCCGCCTGCGGCAGAGGCGCGGCGTTACCCTCCAGGAGGCCGAGACCCTGATCAACGACCGCAACGTCTTCGGCTCAATGATGGTACGCATGGGCGATGCCGACGCTCTCGTCTCCGGCGTGACCCAGCATTTCCCCGACACCATTCGTCCTGCGCTGCAGATTGTTCGCATGCGCGAGGGCCTGCACCGCGTCTCCGGCTGCTACGCCGTAATCACGCGCAAAGGAGAAGTATTCTTCCTCGCCGATACCAGCGTGAACATCGAGCCCACGGCCGAAGACCTGGTTGAGATCGCGCTCTGCACGGCGCACATGGCGCGCCGCTTCGACCTCATCCCGCGGGTCGCCATGCTGTCGTTCTCCAGTTTCGGCGGTGTCGATCATCCTATCTGCACCAAGGTGCGCAAGGCGGTGGAGATGATTAAGTTCGCCGATCCCACGCTGATCGTCGACGGAGAAATCATGGCCGATGAAGCGCTCTCTCCCGAGATCATCGAGGAGCAGTATCCCTTCAGCTCGCTGAAAGGTGGCGCAAACGTGCTCATCTTCCCCGATCTCGCTTCTGCTAACATTGCAACCAAGCTGGTGGCGAAGATCGGTGGCGGCGAACTCATCGGCCCGATTCTGATGGGCATGAGCCGCCCCGTCCACGTGCTGCAGCGTTCCGCGACAGTAGAAGTGGTGGTCAATGTAGCGGCCATCGCGGTAGTCGATGCACAGGAGAACGATACATACGCGCACCCCCACGTTCACGTGTCAGTCGAACCAGAGCTGGTAGGCGAAGACTAGGAAGTAGCGCCGGCGTCCCGCCGGCTGTCGCGGGAGCCTGCCCTGAGCTTGTCGAAGGAGCGTCTCGCCCGCGCACCCAGCGGGCAAGAGACCCTGCAGGAGGAAATCCGCCGCATGTCCACGCTTTGGAGTTCGCGGTACGCGCAACGCACGCTGGGAGTGAAAAGTTCCGCCATCCGTGAACTTCTGAAGGTCACGCAGAAGCCCGAAATCATTTCCTTCGGCGGCGGACTGCCCGCGCCAGACGTTTTCCCGGTGAAGCGCTTCGAAGAAGCCTGCCACAAAGTCCTCACCGAACACGGCGCCCAGGCACTGCAGTATGGCACCACCGAAGGCTACCAACCACTGCGGGAAATGATCGCGAGCAACCTCGCCCGCTACCGCATCGTCGCCAGTGCCGAGAATGTCCTCATCACCTCCGGTTCACAGCAGGCGCTCGATCTGATCGGCAAACTGCTCATCAACCGCGGTGACCGCGTCCTCGTCGAGGCCCCTACCTACCTCGGCGCCCTGCAGGCCTTCAACGTCTACGGAGCGCAATATGTTCCCGTCCCCGTTGACGACGACGGCCTGCTCACCGATCAACTCGATCCCAGTCTCCGCGCCGGTCCGAAATTCATGTACGTACTCCCGAACTTTCAGAATCCGGCGGGCGTCACCTTGTCGGAAGGCCGCCGCCACCAACTGATTCTTCTCGCCGACAAGTACGGCATCCCGATCATCGAAGACGATCCCTACGGCCAGTTGCGTTACGAGGGCGAGCATATCGCACCGCTGGTGGTGCTCGATCGCGATAACCTGCGCCGCGACAACGGCTTCACTCTCGGCAACGTGATCTACTTGAGCACCTTCTCGAAGACCCTGGCGCCCGGAATCCGACTGGCCTGGATCGTTGCCCCCGAAGACGTGATCAGCAAACTGGTGCAACTGAAGCAGGCTGCGGACCTGCATACTTCCACCTTCAACCAGTACGTTGCTTATGAGGTTGCACGCGACGGCTTCCTCGACCAGCATGTCAAACTGATTCGCCAGGTCTATCGCGAGCGCCGCGACGTCATGCTCAACGCCTTGCATGAATATTTTCCGCATGAAGTCACCTGGACTCATCCCAAAGGCGGGCTGTTCCTGTGGGTGACCATGCCGGAAGGCAGCGACTCGCACACGTTACTGCCCGCGGCCCTGGCCGAGAACGTCGCATTCGTTCCCGGTGACTGCTTCTACGCCAACAATGGCCACGAGGGCGGCCGCCACATGCGGTTGAACTTCTCGTATTGTGAGCCCGAGCAGATTCACGAAGGCATCCGCCGCCTCTCGGTCGCGGTCAAGATGCAACTGCGCTCAACCCATGTGACCCACTGATCGCGGCTGCACGCTGCCGGAGTCGCGAAGGAATTTCGATTCGTTTGGTTTCCTTCGTGTACCTTCGTGTCCTTTGTGGTTAAAGATCCAGCTTGCGACCTCTGCGAAACCCTGCCCCTGCCGGACGTTACTTCCGTATCTCATTGTTCCTGCACGCGTTAGACGATCCTTCTTCCCGTGATCGGGATCACGGCAGAACTCCCGCAAAAGGCGTGCAATAGCCTTGTTCGGTAGAGGGCCTTTTTTCTGCCGGAAACGAGGATCAAGTGATTACCAGCCAGGACAGTCTCCCGACCTCCGAGGTTTGTGCCCGCATCCGGCAGTTCGGGTACGCCGCGTCGCAAGAGATTCGCATTTACGGCGAGGAATTCGAAGTGTTGTCGGACCCTTTCCCCAGCGACGGCGGAATCGCCATTCAGGTCCGCTCCAAGCGAACGCTACAGGCGCGAGTGCTGCAATTACCCGCGACGGTCATCCATCGCGTGCGCCAGAGCAAACGCCGAGCCGCCTAGCAGGCTGTTGAAGAACTCGTCTCGGGCAGGTTTTGGGAAGGGCACGACTTTCAGTCGTGCCGTTTAGTCGTTTAAGACCAGCCGCGCTTTAGCGCCTGAGGTTCGCTTTCCGCAGCACCTATGGGTTTTTCAGCAGCCTAGGCGTCTTGCAAGCATTTCAAACGATGTTGCCACTGTCCCCTCCGCGATATCGAATGTCGCAACTGCAATTGTGACTGCGATCACATTTTCCGGTGATGCAAAGCACCGCGCCCTCGTCGTCCAGCACTCATGCTGTAAATGCCCAGAGTGCGCCCGCGTCAGGCTTTTGCTGATGGCTGAAAGCTGATAGCTGACCGCTGCTCTACCGGAGGTGATCTATGGCGATCACACTGTTCGTTACGCTCGTCGTGGTTGTGCTGGCGGCCGGTCTTTTCGTCTTTCGCGCGATTCCCGCAATACGCGCGTACTTCAACTACCGGGGAAAACGCCTGATCACTTGCCCCGAGACTCATAAAGCGGAAGCCGTCGACGTGGCCGCCGGAGAAGCGGCCATTGGCGCGTTCCTCTCTGAGCCCACGCTGCGCCTCAAGGAATGTTCACGCTGGCCCGAGCGTCAGAACTGTGGCCAGGAATGTCTGCAGCAGATCGAGATTGGTCCTGAAAACTGTCTGCTGTGGAATATCGTGTCGCAGTGGTACGAAGGCAAGAGTTGCGTGCTTTGCCACAAACCGATCGGCGAGCTTCATCACCTGGACCACGCACCCGCCTTGTTAGGGCCGGACTCCAAAACCGCCGAGTGGAGAGAGTTTCGCCCCGAACAGCTTCCCGACGTCTTCTCCACGCACCAACCAGTCTGCTGGAACTGCCACGTGACCGAGACGTTCCGCCGCCTGCATCCCGAACTAGTGGTGGACCGGGCATTCGAGCCCAAGCGGATGATGTAGCGTGATTGTGTGAGCGTGAATTTCGCGGACAGTGGGGATCGCGTGGCGAGGAGCGGCGACACGACGCGACTGAACTCCAGCCGCGAAGCGGCGGCACGTGAAAGCCCGGCACGGCAGTGCCGGGTGCGCGAGTGAAATAGCACCCGAGTCCCGGGACGCCACCGGCCCGAACGCAAAACGCCATCCTCTTGGACGGCTTAACATCTCCGGCAACCTAAGGTGTCGCCGAAGGCCCGCGCCCGCCCTGCGCCGGCCCCTCGTATCGCGCCAGGCTCGCCTTCAACCTAACCGCCAGCCCGTCGTTCTGCTGCTTGCTCGCCAGCTCCAAAGCGCGCCGCGCCGTGCTCACCGCCTCCGAATAACGCCCCGTGTCGGAGTACGTCGCCGCCAGCATTTCCAGAATGCCCGGCTCCTGCATCGCGGACAGCTTCGCCGCCTCGTCGAACTGAACCACCGCGGCCGGAAGGTCGCCCTTCGCTGCCAGAACTCGTCCGAGGTTGTACCGGTAGTCGACCGCTTGCGGCGCCCGAGCGATCGCCTTTTCCATATGCAGGCTGCGACAGCTCGGCAACTGGGGAGATATTCGGGAGACGAAGACCATACTGTGATCTTGATCACATGCCTATGGGAATCTTCAGGATAAGGAGACTCGCGGTGGCGCCAGCCGCCACACGCTCAGGGTTGGCTGGCCGGGGTGGCCGCGCTTCCCGTCTCGACTTTGTGCTTGTGCGACATTTTGCGCCGGATGTCAGGCCAGAACTCTTTGATGACGATCGTCAGAGTGTCGTAGCTTACCTGCGTGCCCCACACATCGGCGGTATTCAGCAAGGTTCGGTCGGAGGAAATAAACATGTGGGGATTCGTCGGTGTGCTGATGTACGTACTCTTCGGATGGTAGCTGTAGGTGGAGATCGCGGCCCCGAGTGCGCTCCCAAAAACCTCTGAGTAGTTGAACTGCGAATGTCCAGAATCTGTGCGGGTGACCAAGATTCGAGTGACTGCATACCACGTCCGGTGTCCAAACCCGCCCTTTCCGGACTGGAAGAAGCGCGGGTCTTGGTGCAGAACCGACGGAAAGACAGCCTGCGTCATGAAGTTCTCGATGGTTCCGTCAGCCGCAGTTGTTCCATAGCGCTTTGCATACGCCAACCATCCCTGTCCATAGCCGGGTTCGCTGTTTTCCGCCTGGCTGATGCCCGACAGGAAAGCCCACCAGGGATACTGCACCGGATCGAAGGTTCCACGCGCCACGACCGCAAATTTCTGCTTGGTCGTCAGCGGCGGAAGTTTCTCGCCATTTTCCAAAGTCAAGAAATTTGGCAGCACCTTGAAAAGCCGATCGTTCGACGTGCCCGACGGCGTAATCGACGGCGTGTCTTGGCCGCCCGCATCCTGCCCCTTCTTGTCTTTGTCTGTGTCCGCCGCCGCTTTGTCTGTCGCAGGACGGTCTGTCGCAGGACGGTCTGCCGACGTCTGTTGTGCCGCGGGCGAGGTCGGACTCTGTGCTGGCGCCTGCGATTGGGATTGTGCCGGTGAATCCTGGTTCGACGGAGGCGTGGTCTGTTGTGCGGCACTCAGCAATGAGAAAAGGCTGGCAAGCGCAAAGCATGCCGTGAGTCTTGCGGCGGACTTAATAAACAATGATTTCTCCCACGATGATTTGCCCCACTGCCAATAGATGCACGGTTTTGAGTGGCGATTGCTTTTATTCTATCAATCGGCTGCATTCCCAGATTCCTCAGTGCTTTACATTCGTTTACAAAGCGCGAAACATTATTTGACATTCCTTAAGATGAAAAAAAAAGGGCGGCCCGCAAGAAGCCGCCTGTCCGGTCAATTGCAAGCCGGCGCTAGAAGTGGAACCCCAACTCGGCCGTTAGCGTTCGCGGTGTAACGTAGTGCGTCCCACTGAAGGTGGAGAGGAAGTTGTAGAGCGCGTACCTGTTCGTCAGGTTAATGACCGTCAGTTGCGCACTCCATTTGTACTTGTCGCCGTGAAATAGATTGTCATGACCGAATGAAAGGTCGAACAGACTCCGCGGGGCGATGCGCTGCGGATTATGGTCGTCATTTTCGGCGTTCGGTGCCGGCACTGAGATCAGCGATGACCCGAACTGTGAGGCCAAGCACGGGCTCGGCAGAGCCTGGGTCGGAGTGGCCCGGACGCCGTTGCAGGTGAATCCCGCCTGAAATTCCTGATCCGCGGTCAGCGGCGCACCCGAGATGGTATTGATCAGGTTGATCGCGGGTTGGCCGCCCAGGGAAGTGGACGCCCCGGCGCAAGTTGCCGTGAGTGGATTAAAGCAAGGCGTTGCCCCAGCCACCAGTCCGCTGTCGTAGCGCCAGTTGAAGCCAAACCACGGCCCGGTCTTCCACGGCTGATATTGCAGGTGCGTCGTCTGGTTGAACCTCTCGTCGTGATCGATCCGGAATACTCCAGTAGCCGGGGGAATGATCGGCAACCCCGCCACTTGCGGCAGGAAGAAGCGAGCGGCCACACTCGACATCACCACCTGCGCCGAGAACCCGCGATAATTGGGCACGCTCACCCGCAGCGCAAATCCCGGAATCTTCGCGTTGTGCCATTCAATGGGGAAGGTGATCGGAGTGCTCCCCACGGTCCCGAAATCGTAGCCGTTGTGCGTGTATTTCCAGATATAGTCGCCGCTCACCACCAGATAGCGTCCAAACGCCTGTTGCAACCCCGCGTGGAATTCGTTGCGGTAGCCCGGAGTAATTGGTCCTGTCACGCACGGCACGCCAGGTGGCGGCACCAGCGCAGCCAGAAATGGGATGCCACACCCGGTGCTGGCAATTACCAGATTCTCGTTGAATGGACTCTCCAGGGTTCGCGCGTAGGAAACACGCAGCACTGTGTTGGTCTTCTTGATGTTGTAAGCAGCGCCCAGCCGAGGTTCTCCTTGGCGGTCGCGCGTCAGCGCATTGTAGAAATCACCGCGCAGTCCTAGGTTGAACGACCAGTTTCCCTTGACGATCGAATCCTGGGCGTAGATCGCCAGCTCTTTCACGTCCGTGTGGCCGTTGAACGAGAACAGACTTCCTCCTCCGCGGGTCAAGTCGTAAGGCGCCAGAACCGCACAGGGTGTGCCTGCGATCGGCTGCCCCCTACCTGTCAGACAAGACGGTGTAATTCCCGCGACCAGGCCCGGATCGACGATGCCGATGCCGTCCGCCTCATCCAGGAACGTCTGCTCATACGTGACTCCCACCTTGATGTTGTGGATCCCCTTCACGTAAGACACGTTAGAGCGAAGGCCTGCATTCGTGAGCTTCCGGTTCTGAACCACGGTCTGGCCTTGCAAGTCGGGAGAGAAATCGTCGAATGGGTTCGCACTCGGATAATAGTTGTACTGGTCGCGCCGCACGAAGCCGCCGAAAGTAAACACCGAGTTCGAACTGAGCAAGCGCGTCCACGTCGGCGCGATGTTGAAGGTCTTGATCTGCGAAACCTGGTCGGTGGCCCCCAACGGACGGCCCGTGACCGGGTCGGTGAGTTGAACGCCGTTCACGTCGTGAAACTGTTGGTCGAACGAATTCGGATTTTGAAACCAGGAACGCGAGTAGCCGAAGTTCAGGTGGATCGAGTCCGCGGTAGAGAGTTGATAGTCCACGCGGTCAAACAGGTTCTCTTCGTTTCCCTTGTCGTGCATCACGGCAAATTCCGGTGGATCGAGAAAACGGCCGCTGTTTAATCCATTCGCCGAAATAAAATTTCCCCACTTCTGCCCACCGTAGCCGAGGTTGAACCCAACGTTGGATGTGCCAAAACTGCCGTAAGACGCCGTTACCGCGCCATGGGGCGTCGTCATGCCCTGGCCGGACCGGGTTGTGACGTTGATGATCAAACTGGTCTTGCCCCCGTATTCAGCGGGCGGCGCGCCCGCGATGACCTCCATGGACTGGATGGAATCAAGCGGAACCTGGTTGGAGAACACTTTGCTCTGCTGGTCGGTAATCGGCTGGTCATCGACGGAAAATGAGTTTTCCGCGTGATCGCCCAGGCCGTGGAAAAGACCATTCGAGTCCGCCGCCACCCCTGGAGTCGCCAGCGTAACCAGAGAACTCAGCGACGAGGAAGCACTTTCCAAAGGAAGTCTGTCGAACAAGCTCTTGTCCACGTCGGTGTGGGCGGTGGGGTCGTTCTCAATCAGATCGCCTCCTTCGGACTCAACCGTTACCTGGGTGGTCGATGCCGCCACTTGCAATGTGATGGCAACGCTGACCGGCACAGCTGAGCGTGGCTCCACGTCCTGCACGGCGGCGGCAAAGCCCTCCGCCCGTACCGTCAGGTGGTAATTATTGAAAGGAATATTGGTAAAAGTGAACCTCCCCGCAGCATCGGTGATAACGGAGCGATCATAACCGCTCACCGGATTGTGAATTTCGACAGTAGCTTTGGGAACGACCGCACCCGTTGGATCCACCACGCTGCCGCTGATCGAACCAGAATTTCCCGCCGACTGGGCCCAGCCTGCGGTGTTCAGAAACGTCATTAGAAAGATGGCAACCGAAATGGCGAGTGCTCGCCGCTTGTAAGAAGTAGGCATTATGTCCTCCTGAGGAAATGAAGAAATAGGGAATCGCCGGCGCAAAGCCGGACGGATTTAAATTGTGGGAATCCCTACAGGGCCGGAGGACCGCGAATCCCCTGGTCCGAGAAATCGAACCGGGCCTTCGCGACGACATCTTCTTCTCGCATCAGACCGATCGCGGCAAATACCGGAGCGGACTGGCTGGAACTTACCGAGGGGCTGGCGCTGTGCGCCACCACGCAAATCGAGCAGGAAGCCGATTCTGTCTGGTTCGGATGATTGTGGGTAGACTCCGCCGCCACCGTCCACATCATCAGGGACAGGCAGATCCACGCCGACCATCTCACCCACAACCGCATCAATTACCCCAGAGAACTCTTTCCTGCTTTGGGATTAGACTCTTCAAAGCTTATAACGGTTATCCACCGCAAGGCAACGCCGGGCAAGTTACTATAGAACAACCGGGCCTTCGTCAATCGGTCGGCTAATCGCCCGGAACGCACTTATTTTCAAATGCGAGGGATCCATGGCAGAACCAACCTACGAAGAACTCAAAGCCAAGCTGTCTCAGCTCGAAAAAGAAGTCGAAACCAAGAAGCGCAGCGGCGACCTGATCTTCAAAGTCGGAGAAAAAGGCGGCGTCAGCGTCTACGGCCTGGGCCGTTTCCCCGTCACTCTTTACTACGAACAATGGAACCGCCTGCTGGGCGCAGCCAACGAAATCAAGGCTTTCCTGGAAGAAAACAAGCCCAAGCTAAAACTGAAAGATCAGGGCTAAAAAAGGGTGGTCGTAGCGCAAGCGTAGCCGTTGACCAAAGGTACCCAACTGAGAACTGAGAACCGGGAACTGAGAACTGCTTTTCGGTCTATAATAGGCAGACTGTGCCCAAGTACTCCATCGTCGTCCCGCTGCACAACGAGCAAGACAACGTTACCGACCTCTACGACCGCCTGAAAGCGGTGATGGAGGCTCACGGCGAAACGTTCGAAATCGTGCTCGTGGACGACGGTTCCAACGACCACACCTTTCCCATGCTGCGCGAGATTGCAGCCGTCGACAGTCGCGTGACGGTAGTCAAGCTGCGCCGCAACTTCGGCCAGACCGCCGGATTGGCGGCCGGTTTCGATCATGCCCGCGGCGAATACATCATCGCCATGGACGGCGATCTGCAGCACGATCCCAACGACATCCCTCTATTCCTGGAAAAGATTGCCGCTGGCTTCGATATTGTCAGCGGATGGCGCAAAGTGCGCGTCGATAACTTCTGGATGCGCCGCATCCCGTCGCGCATCGCCAATTGGATGATGGCCAAGATCAGCGGCGTCGACATCCACGACTTTGGGACCACCTTCAAAGCCTACCGCCGTGACATTCTGGAGCAAGTTCCGCTCTACGGCGAACTGCACCGCTTCATTCCGGCGCTGGCCTCGTGGCATGGTGCGACCATCTGCGAAGTAGCCATCCGCAATGTGAACCGCGAACGCGGCGTTTCGCATTATGGCATCACGCGCACCTTCCGCGTGTTCTTTGACCTGCTGACGATCCGCTTCCTGCTGCGCTACCTGTCGCGCCCGCTGCACTTCTTCGGCGGTTTCGGCATGATGAGCATCTTCGGCGGCAGCGCGATTGTCCTCTGGCTAGGCTTGGAAAAATTCCTGCGCCACGTCCCGGTAATGGCCGCGCACGGCCCGCTGATGATGGCCGCTCTCGGCCTGCTGCTCGGTGGTCTAAACTTGCTCGCCATCGGCCTGTTGGGCGAGATGCAAGTCCGCCACTACCACGAACCCAGTCGCCGCGCCCCCTACTCCGTCGACCGCGTCCTCCGGTCACAGAACGAAGAACACAGCGTCTCGGAATAATTCTTCTATTGAGTTATGTGGGGACCGCCGCCCTCGGCTGTCCTTCGAGCGCAGCTCGAATGTTTTTTTCTGCATCATCCCCACCGCGCCGCCGGTTGCCCGTCCTTCAGCCAAACAATAAAATCCATCATCGGAGGCACACCGCCCAACTCCCGCAGGCGCGTCGCATTTTGACCGCGATGATAGTGACTATGCATCGCCGCCTGCGTCAGCGCCTGCCGAACGCTGATCTTGGCGGGCGGCTTGAACCACGGCACATCGACAATCTCTTCCATCCGATCCTGATCCGTTTTCTTCAACAACTCAGTCATCTCTTTGAGACCTCGCTGCGCGTACTTCTTCAGATCCCCCATCGAAGTGAAGTCTTCCAGCTTCTTGAACGTGAAGTCTGGTCGCTGTGGACTGGTCACCCACAAAAACCCATGCTGTACCAGATGAATGTGCAGCAGCCGTTCGCGGATCGCCTTGTCGGCCAGCGCTGCCGGATGCGCCTCAAACGCCCGCCAGTGCTCGGCATCGGCCCACTCTTGATGCGCGTAAAGTTCGTCGAGATACGAAGTCACAGATTCCTCCTTGCTGCGAAGTGACAGTTTACCAACCGAGAATCGCCATGAGCGCCTTATGCGGTGCTTTCCTTCGTGTACCTTCGTGTCCTTCGTGGTTTATGCTCCCCGCAGCGGGCGTATAATGTGCCGTTTGCCGCTTTCAGGAGTTTTCCAGCCATGGCACAAACCACCCAACACGAATTGCGCCTCGCCCGCCGCATGTCACGGCTCGGTACCGAGACCGCCTTTGAAGTTCTGAACAAAGCGCGCGCGCTCGAGCGTCAGGGCAAGAGCATTGTTCACCTGGAAATCGGCGAACCGGATTTTGATACGCCCGCAAACGTCGTCGACGCAGGCATCGACGCCCTGCGCAAAGGCTGGACCCACTACGGCCCCTCAGCCGGTCTGCCCGACTTACGACAGGCGTTAGCCGAATACGTCAGCCGCACCCGCGGCGTGAAAGTCACCAGCGACGAAGTGGTGGTCGTTCCCGGTGGCAAGCCCATTATTTTCTTCACGATCCTGTCACTCGTTGATGAGGGAGATGAAGTCATTTATCCCAATCCTGGCTTCCCCATCTACGAGTCGATGATTCACTACGTCGGCGGGCGCGCCGTCCCCATCCAGTTGCGCGAAGACCGCGACTTCTCGCTCGATGTCGACGAACTGGCATCGCTCATCAACGACCGCACCAGGCTGATTATCTTGAATTCACCCCAGAACCCTACGGGCGGAGTGTTGGAACGCCGCGACATCGAGCAGATCGCCAAGCTGATCGGCGACCGCAACGTGATGATCCTGTCGGACGAAATCTACAGCCGCCTGCTGTTCGACGGAGGCCAGCATTTCTCCATCATGTCGGTACCCGGAATGCAGGAGCGCACCATCCTGCTCGACGGCTTTTCGAAAACCTACGCCATGACCGGATGGCGCATGGGCTATGGAGTGATGCGCCCCGATCTCGCCGCGCACATGACACGCCTCATGACTAACTCGAATTCCTGCACGGCGAGCTTCACACAGGTCGCGGGGATCGAAGCTATCCGCGGCGATCAGAGTTCCGTCGACCACATGCGCGACGAATTCCAGCGCCGCCGCGACGTCTTCGTCGCCGGGCTGAACAAGATCAAAGGGTTCTCGTGCCGCATGCCCAAGGGCGCATTCTACGTGTTCCCCAACATCATGAAGACGGGATGGAAGTCGAAACCGCTGGCCGACGCGCTGCTGGAGCAGGCCGGCGTGGCCGCGTTATCCGGCACCGCCTTCGGTGAATTCGGCGAAGGCTACCTGCGCTTCAGCGTCGCCAATTCGCTGGAGAACCTGCAGCAGGCGCTCGACCGCATCGACCAGTGGACGAAGAAAAACCTGTAGCTCACAGAGGATCGTCCCAAAGGCTGATATTAGATCCTCCGATTGTCCCGGAGGGACTACTGACGATAGCCCGGCGTTTCTAACGCCGGGGAACGTGGCGTGGGGCCGGGTCGCGTCCGGGACGCCTGAAAACGCATCCAATTGAAGGGTAGTTCAGTCGTGCCTCCGGCACGACTCAAGATATCCACGACCCACCCGCCAGTGAAACTGGCGGGCTACTTTCGGACCTCCCTCCGGGAGGATCCATAACCATCGCTGTTGCGGCGTTGCATTCGGACCCAGAGAATCCAGATGAAGAAACACTTGAGCAAAACTCCCACCCCCAGCCGCCCCCACGCCCCCGGCTATGGTTTTCCCGACACCAACAAAGGCCTGCTCCCCTGGTCGTGGGCCGAGCAGCGCCTGAAGAAATCGCACAACTACTGGATCACCACGGTCAAGGCCGACGGCTCTCCCCACACTATGGTCGTCTGGGGCCTCTGGCAAGACGGACGCCTGCTCTTCAGCACCGGCAGCCAATCGCGCAAAGCCCGCAACCTGGCGCAGAATCCCAACTGCGTAATATGCACCGAACACGCGAACGAAGCCGTCATCGTCGAAGGCGTCGCGGAAATCGCAGACGTCCCAGCGCGTCGCAAATTTATCGCAAAGTACAAGCCCAAATATAACTTCGACATGTCCTCGATGAAAGACGACATCCTCTCCATGAAAGAACCAGTATTCGCAGTCCGCCCGAAAGTCGTCTTCGCCCTCTGGGAGAAATTCTTCCAAACCAAATCCACCCGCTGGAAATTTGAATAACCGCATGTGGCGCGGGCGCCCCCGCCCGCGAACCCCAATTCGACCCCAACAGCCGCAGCCATCCGAAATCCTGGTCCCATTCTGGAATTTGCGAGAAAAATAAGTTCATCCATCACTGACATCACGCACGTGATCAGGTCATGCTGCAAGTAGTGGCGAAACGCGGGCGAGGGCGCCCGCGCCACATAGAAGCCCGCATGTCCCACTACGAGCCACTCCAACGCCCCAAGTACGAGTACCGTCGCCGCCTCCCGCACTATCAGAACGCTTCCGGCGCTCTGTTCGTCACCTTTCGCACCTTCAGCAATCTAATTCTCTCCGACGCAGCTCGGGACCAAATGATGCGGCACTGCCTCTACGACAACGGCAAACGCATTCATCTCTCCGCAGCCATTGTCATGCCAACACACGTGCATCTGCTGTTCTGGGCCCTGCGCGACCAGGCAGGATGGCCCTACTCTCTGGTGGACATTCTGCAAGCCCTGAAAAGCTCCTCAGCCCATACCCTGAACGGACTGCTGCACCGGGCTGGACCGCTCTGGGACGAGGAATCTTTCGATCACGTTCTACGGTCCGATGAAAGCTGGCAACAAAAACGCGACTACATCCGCCAAAACCCAGTGAAGGTAGGCTTGGTGAGAACACCAGAGGACTACCGCTGGCTCTGGCTGGACCCACGCGGCGAATGAGAGATGATCTATGTGGCGCGGGCGCCCCCGCCCGCGTGCTGACACCATCGAAAAACCTTGGGTCCAGGAGACTGGGTCCAGGAGATAGGATGTTGACAAAGGGTTCTTCGCAACTACGTCAGTGCATCCAACAGTGCAGGCAACCGGCTTTTCGCGGGCGAGGGCGCCCCCGCCACACAAGCATTCCTCCGTCACCCCCCGGTGTGATTTGCATCACAGCCCCAGCCTTCCTGCCCGGATACCCTCGCTACAGCACGTTCTGTACGTTGCTTGATCTGCCGCCAATCCTCGGCGCAAAAAGGGGGATGTCATGGCCCTTATCGATTCCACCAGCGGAAAGGTCATCCGCCAATATTCCATCGAAGAGTTGAAGGACGCCGCCAACCTGATGCGCGGCTACGATCTGGTCGCGCTGAATGCAGCCGGTTCGGGACACGCCGGTGGCACCCTCTCCATCATGGACATCACCGCGGCCCTCTATCTGAAGATTGCCAACCATGATCCGCAAAATCCGAACTGGGCGGGGCGCGACCGCATCATCTGGTCGACCGGGCACAAAGCTCCCAGCTTGTACCTGGGTCTTGCCTTCGCGGGATTCTATCCCGTCGACGACGTGGTCACGTTGCGCAAGTTAAGTTCGCCCTTTCAGGGGCATCCGCACTGGCTGAAGTTGCCGGGCGTGGAGGCTTCTACGGGATCGTTGGGCCAGGGATTGAGCATTGCTGTAGGCCTCGCTCTGGCTGCTCGCCTGGACGGGAAGAAGCACAATATTTTCTGCATCATGGGCGACGGCGAACAGCAGGAAGGCCAGGTCTGGGAGGCCGCGATGGAGGCCGGGCACTACCACCTCGACCACCTGATCGCGATCATCGACTGCAATCGCCTGCAGATTGATGGCTTGGTGAAGGACGTGATGGAGATCGAGCCGCTGTGCGCGAAATACGCCAGCTTTGGCTGGGACGTGATGCGCATCGATGGCCACGATATGACCCAGGTCGTAGACGCTCTGGAGCAGGCCAAGGCCGCGACCGGAAGACCAGTCGTCATTCTGGCCGATACGGTGAAAGGCAAAGGAGTCAGCTTCATGGAGGATCAAGCTGGCTGGCACGGCAAGGCGCCGAACTCGGAAGAGCTGACGAGAGGTCTGAAGGAACTTGTACTGAGCGATCGGATTCCAGTGCAACATTTGCTGGATCGGGCGACGCACTACCAGGCGCAAGTCGAGCGCCAGCTCGAAGCCAAAATGCCGAAGTTCTCCCGCGACTATTGGTGGAACGCCGGCGATACGATGAAAGTTAAAATGGAGCCGACCCGCAAGGGATTCGGTAAATCGCTGGCGGAAAACGGTGATGACGAGCGCGTGGTGTGTCTTGGCCTCGATATTTCAGGGTCGATCACCATCAGCGATTTTTATGCCGGCAAGCCGGAGCGCAAGAAACGCTGGATCAGCATGGGCATTGCCGAGCAGTCGGCAACCTCGGCCGCGGCCGGGCTGGCGCGGGAAGGGAAGTTGCCGGTGCTCGGAACCTATGCAACGTTTGCGGCGGCGCGCAACCTCGACCAGATTCGCACCTCCGTATGCTATGGCAACTTCAACGTCATGATCGCGGGGGCGCACGGCGGCGTTTCCGTTGGTGCCGACGGCGCGACCCACCAGGCGCTCGAAGATCTTTTCGCGATGCAAGGCTTGCCCAACATGTCAGTCGTGGTGCCGTGCGATGTGGTCGAGACTCGCAAGGCGACCGATTACCTGCTGCTGCAGCACAAAGGACCTAAGTACATCCGCTTTGCGCGCGAGGCAACTCCGGTGGTTACAGACGACAAGACGCCGTTCGTTTTCGGTCAGGCCAACGTAATTCGCCTGCGGCGCGAGGGGCCCAGCTTTCTCGAAGCGTTCGAAACCGTGCTGGCCTCAACCTATAAGAATGAAAACGAGGATTTGAGCATCCTGGCCTGCGGCCCGATGGTTCCCGAAGCAATGCGGGCCGCGTACATCCTCAAGAAGGAATTCGGCTACGAGACCCGGATTCTGAATCTTCACACGCTGAAGCCCATCGATGCGGAGGCGATCATTCGCGCGGCCGCAGAAACGGGGGTCATCGTCACCGCCGAGGAGCACCAGATCGGCGCTCTCGCCTGGCGGGTCAGCGGAATTCTGACGGAGAGTCCTCAACTGTACGGCCTGCCCGTGATCACTGGAGCAATCGGCGTGAAAGACCGCTTCGGGGACTCGGGGGCTCCCTGGGAGTTGATCAAAGAATTCGAAGTCAGCGCCGAACATATTGCCCACAAGGCTGCCGATTTGCTGGCGTTCAAAAAGAAGCGCGTGGTAGAGAAGCGGGAAGAACGCGAGCATCTGTTCTACGCGGGAATGCGGTAGCGCCACTGTTTCCGGGGACGAGACGCCCCCGGGTCAGCCAGGCAAAGCCTGCCCTGAGCGAAGTCGAAGGGATGCCGTCGCTAAACAAAGCCGCGTTCTCTCTTCGAGTTCGCTCCGTTACGTACTCGTTACTTTCGTTACCCCGGCAGCATCATTCCAGTTACGCGCTGTTGCGATTCTCCCACCTATAATTTGATCAAGCCACACAGACTCAGTGCCACGTGAGACGGCGACACGATGTCGCGGGGGCACGAGATTGTGGCGACCGTCTTCAACCGAACATGCTTCAACCGAACAAGCTTCAACCGAAAATGGGGAAATCGCAACAAAATCCGCAGTCACAGGCCGCGCTCTGGGTCTACAATCCCTGGCTTGACCTGATCGTCGGCTGTGGAGCGTGGTCGGCGCCGCTTCTCCTGCTTTCGTATGTTTCACTGGCGTCGAGTGCTAGGACGTGGTCGGTTGTGTTCTACGCACTGGCCCTCTTCTTCAATTATCCGCACTACATGGCGACGATTTACCGCGCCTATCACCGCGCCGAAGATTTCCAGAAGTACCGCACTTTCACGGTCCACATCACAGCGCTGGTGGTGATGACGCTGCTCTTGTCGCATTTCTGGTTGCGCCTTTTGCCCTGGATCTTCACCATCTATTTGACCTGGAGCCCGTGGCATTACAGCGGGCAGAATTACGGGTTGTTCATGATGTTTGCCCGTCGCGCGGGAGCGGATCCCGATAAGGAAACCCGGCGCGCTCTCTACGGCGCTTTCGTCGTTTCGTATCTGATCCTGTTTCTCGGATTCCATACCGGACCCTCGACGGACCCACTCTTTCTCTCTCTCGGGATTCCACAGGTCGTGAGCCGTTGGGAACAGATTTTGCTGGGCGTGGCGTTCGTGGCCCTCTCAGCGTACGGACTCTCGAGGCTCGGGCGCTCCACCGGATGGCGAAAGTTGATTCCCTCCCTGACGCTGTTCTCGTCGCAGTTTCTTTGGTTCCTTCTGCCCTCGGCAATCTCGTTGATCAAGGGCCTGGGGATTCCGCAGAGCCGTTACAGTTCGGGCGTGCTGGCGGTGATGCATTCAGCACAGTATCTTTGGATTACCAGCTACTATGCTCGCCGGGAAGCCGCCGGCGAAGCGCCCGGCGGTGCTGCGGGCGGAGTTACGAGCGGTGTCACGGGCAAAGCCGAGCGCAACTGGCGGCCGCTGGCCTACTTCGGCGTGCTGGTCGTTGGCGGCATCGCCTTGTTCGTGCCCGGTCCGTGGCTGGCCAGCCGCGCGTTCCATCATGACTTTGCGGCCAGCTTCCTGATTTTCACCGCGCTGGTCAATATTCACCACTTCATTCTGGATGGCGCCATCTGGAAGCTGCGCGACGGACGAATCGCATCCCTGCTGCTCAATTCGCGGGAGCGGATCTCGAGCGCCGCGGCCGACGCCGGAGGGCATTTCGCAGCAATCGGCCAATGGCTCGTAGGAGGCACGGCCGGAGCTCGCTCGCTGCGAGTGTCTGCTGCGTTGTTGCTGCTGGTTTGGGGAACGGTCGATCAGGCTCGTCATTACCTGGCGCTGCACACCGACGACATGCATGATCTGCAGCGCGCGGCGTCTCTCGATGGGTTTGACAGCTCGTTGCAGATGCGACTGGCGCATCGCGCCATGGAAGATGGAGAACCACAACAGGCGGAGGCCGCATGGAAACGGGCGATTCAGGCCAATCCGGCCAATCCTGGTGCGCGCCAGGGCCTGTTGCGCCTGCTCATCGATCAGCACCGGTTTGACGAGGCCTTCGATCTCACCGAGGCCTCGCTGAAGTACACGCCGAAGGATGCCAATCTGCTCGTCGATCGGGGAGTTCTGGCCCTGCAGCGCGGCCACGCCGACCTGGCCTTGGCGAGTTGGGATCAGGCTCTAGCGGTTGACCCAGGCCAGTCGCTCGCGCATCTCTACATCGCCTACGAACTGGATCGCGAGGGCAAGGCACAGGCTGCGGCCACACATTACAAATCGTTCCTCGAAAAGATTGCGCGGCAGCCGGCGCAGAATCGTCCAGCGCCCGACAAACTGATTGCCGTCGTGCTGCGCATGGCGGATTGCCAGGCGCACTCCTCCCAGACGGAACCGGCAATTCAGTCCTATCACCTGGCGGAGAAACTTGCGGCCCAGACCGGTCAAGCCCAGCTCGAGAGTGTGGCCGATGTAAACGAGGCAGAATTGCAAGTCAAGACCGGCAAGCTGGATGATGCCTTACGTCTCTACCAACGCGCCCTGCAGTTGGACAATTCGATTGGCGATAACAACGCCAGTGCCCAGGATTGGTTTACCTACGGGAATTTTCTGGATGACGCGGGCTTTCCGGCGCGGCTGGCCTATGCGTGCATGGTGAAGTCGGAATCGGTGGCGCAATCCGTTCCCCATACCGCGATTCCGGCCGATCTCGTGGCCGCTCGACAGCGCATCGAGCGCCGGCTGGGCGCAGCAGCCGCGGCAGTGCGCCGCGATCCGGAGCCAGTTCTGCGGGAGGCGCTAGCGCTGCGCCGCTAGCGGTAATCGTCGCGGTGCACATTGGCATCCTGCCTGCCAATTGACACTATGATCATCCTGCTCAACAATTAAACATCCTTGCAATCCATTCTTTAGCTTCCTAGGAGGAAGAGTGTATGGCCGATGAAGGCGATCAGATGCATATGGAACATCAGTCGAACGCGGGCAAGTGGATTCTGACCGTGCTGGCGATTTTGGTTGTGGCGGCTTTCGGGTACGCCCACTACGCGACGTATTCCTCTGTCCAGAAACTTACCGGCGAACTGAACGCCAGCCAGTCGCAGGTGAAAGAGCTGATGAATCGCATGCAGACCCAGGAATCGCAGGAGGACGCTCTGCGTGAGAAGGTTGGCCTGACCAAGCAGGAGTTAGCCCAGCGCGTGGCCGAACTGAAGGCGCAGCAGAGGGCTACCGAGAGCCGCCTCGAGAAAGAACAGAAAGCGCAGATCAGCGCGGTCACGGGAGATATCGCGGGCGTCAAGACGGACGTGGGTGGCGTTAAAACCGACGTCGCTTCCACCAAGGCCGATCTCGAAGCCACCAAAGCCAAGCTGGCCAGCACGATTGGCGATCTGGGCGTGCAGAGCGGATTAATCGCCCACACCGCCGGCGATCTCGAGATTCTGAAGCACAAGGGCGACCGCAATTACTACGAGTTCACCCTGCTGCGAGGCGCCAAGCCGCAGCCGGTCTCGACCGTCAGCTTGCAACTCAAGAAGGCTGACGCCAAGAAGGGCAAGTTCACCATGAACGTGACCTCCGACGACAAGACGATCGAGAAAAAGGATCGCAACATCTCGGAGCCCATTCAGTTCTACTCCGGACGCGATCACCTGCTCTTTGAGCTCGTCGTCTGGACGGTGGACAAGAACAAAGCCACGGGATACTTGAGCACGCCGAAGGGCGCTCCCGTGCCAGTCACGGCGAACTGAACCGGAAACTGAACAATGAACGGAATGCTTTTCCCGGGCGGGCACGTGTTGTTGCAGATCGTGCTGCGCACGGGCGTGATTTACCTGCTGGTGCTGATCGGGGTGCGTTTAAGCGGCAAGCGTGAGGTCGGACAGATGACCCCGTTCGACCTCACGCTGCTGCTCTTGCTCTCGAACTCCGTGCAGAATGCCATGACCGGGCCCGATACGTCGCTGCTGGGCGGAGGGGTCGCGGCTGGCACGCTCTTGATCTTGAATTATCTGGTCGCCGATGTTTCAGGGGCGAATCGGCGCTTCCGGCGGTTAATTCAGGGCCAGCCCACTCTGCTGATCCATGATGGCAAGAGCATCGAATCTCACATGGCCAAGGAACACGTCAGCATGGATGAATTGCAACGCGCCCTGCGCGAGCATGGCATCAATAGCTGTGACCAGGTCGCGCTGGCCGTGCTCGAAGTCGACGGCTCAATCTCGTGCCTGAAATATGACGAGATCAATCCGGGCGCGAGCACCCACCTGGCGCGCCGCAAGGGTATCCAGAGGAAGCAGTAACTGGAACCGGCAAATCTCGCGGCATCCCGCGTGTCGGGCGGTGCAATTCCTTGGGCAGTTCGCCCAGCCGGCGCAAAGAACGGCTTCTCCCGTCTGGGCCGTTGACCGTCACACTGAAGAGCGCCGGATCGCCCGTCAGCCCTTTCTGAAATGTTCCGACTGAGACCAGAACCGTGACGGCAGTCTGGTTCTTCGCGAAGTCAGCCTCGACGCACATGGGAGAGTCGCTGCCGCGATCCGTCGACGGATTCCCCGTCTGCTCCCCACAGTCGTTCACTTCCCACTGGATCGGCGCGCCTCCCGCTTCGTAATTCAGGAAAAACTCCAGACTCACCTTCGGCAGGCTGTGATCCAGCGAAGACACCAGGGCCTTCTTCGCCCGCTGAATGGCCACCTGTTCCGCCTTATCGGCGGACTGCGGCTGCGCCCACCAGCAGCCAGTGAACAGCACGAACCAGAAGCTAAGAATTATCCGCCGCATGCACATATTAGACACCACGCCGCTTCAGAAGGCGCGCGCTTGTGACATGACAACCGAGATGCTGCGACCGTCCAATGAAACCAGCAATCAATTACTCCACTGCCATGAACTTCACGCACACCGGCGCTCCTACCTCGAGCACTTTTCCCGTGGGCGTCAGTTGGCCGGTCTTTGCGTCGATCTTAAACACGACGATGTTGTCCGACTTTTGATTCGCTGCAAACAAAAGCGTGCCCGTGGGATCGATCTCGAAGCTGCGCGGCTCCTTGCCTCCGCTATGAACAATCGCCACCTTTTTCAGCGTCCCCTTGGTCTGGTCGATCGCGTAGATGGCAATGCTATCGTCGCCGCGGTTGGACGCGTACAGAAACTTGCCCGACGGATGCACCCGAATTTCCGCATCGTCGTTGCGGCCGTTGAAATCCTTAGGCAGAGTCGTGACCGTTTGTAAGACCTGCAGCCTTCCGCTCGCCGCGTCGTTCGAAAATACTGTGACCGTGTGTCTCATCTCGGCGATCACGTAGGCGAACTTGCCATCCGGGCGCAGCACGAAATGCCGCGGGCCCGCTCCGGTTTCGAGCCTAGTGAACGGCGGATCGTTCGGCGTGAGCGATCCCTTGCCGCTGTCGAACTTGTAGACCAGCAACTCGTCGAGGCCGAGATCGTCGACCATGGCGAATCGATTGTCAGCCGACAGATCGATGGAGTGCGCATGCGGCCCTTCCTGCCGCTCGGGGTTGGTGCCATGGCCGGTGTGCTGCACGAAAGCTGAAGCTTCGCCCAGCTTTCCGTCTGCGAGCACGGGAAAAACCGCAACGCTGCCGCCCGTGTAGTTCGCCACGAGAACATATTTTCCGGTCCGGTCGACGGTGATGTAGCAGGGATCGGCGCCGCGCGATGCCACCTCGTTCAAAAACGTCAGCTTCCCAGTAGCGTGATCGATGGAAAACGCGCTGACGCCCCCGCTGTTCGGCCCCTTGTAGTTTCCGACTTCATTCACCGCGTAGAGGAATCGACCGTTCGGGTGCAACGCCACCCACGATGGATTCGTCGTCTCCGCCGCCAACCCAAGCGGCGTAATCTCAGAAGTCGCCGCGTCATAGCGGAAGGCGTAAATGCCCTTGCTCTTGCCGCCTTCCTCGGTGTAGGTGCCGACATAGAAAAGATACTTGCCGTGCTGCTCAGCAGATACGGCGGTGGCGAAGAGAGTCAGCAGTACGAGGGCAAGCAGCAGAGACGCAGTGCGGAAAGAATAACGGGAATGGGTCATGTAGTTATAGAAACGCATTTCGCAGCATTCATGCAAGCGCCCACCATTCTTCGTAGTGGCCAGTTTGCAAGCCGAGTAGCCATTCTTCCGTGGGCGTCATCCTGAGCGCAGCCGTTTTTCAGGCGGAGCGAAGAGCCTGCCCTGAGCGAAGTCGAAGGGATCTCGCGCGGATCAAAACTCATATTGATCTGATACACATTTTATTTCGTCATGACCACCGGCACAGTCTGGTCATAAGGCCAGAGAATCACGCTGGTGGACGTGCGCTGGTTGAACGCGTCCAGCGTCACAGGAAAAGCCACGATGATCGTGCGCGCGACGGTTTCCCCAGGCTGGATCTTGGTCTCCGGTGGAAGCGCCGGCTGCGCGCCGTTCTTCAGCGTGGGGAATGCCTGAAAATATCGATCGAAATCGACGGCGGACACGGCGTCGGCGGTAGCCTCTCCGCTGGGTGCTTTGATCGAACTCTGCAGGCTGCGCACGTAAAGAATCTTGTCGCTGCTGTTGTGGATGGTGAAAGTCAAAGCCACCATGGTCGAACTCTGCCCCGGAATCTCCACCGCCGTTACGTTGTCGAGAGAACCAGAGGCCTGCGGCTTCGCTCGTTTCAGAAAGGAAGCGATGAGGACCACGACCAACACCGCACCAATGGCGATCAGCACGATTTTTGCGGGAGGCAGATTTTTCTTCGCCGTGCCGTATTCTTCGCCGATGTGGATCGTGGGACCGGCGGGCGCTGCCGGGGTTGCTTGAACTGGTGGCGCAGCTTGAGCTGCCGGCGGCTTTGGCGGAGGGACAGGTGTCGGATCAGACATAGGGATTTTGTGGGTACTCGCCGATTCTACGCCTGAACGGCTTCAAGGCGAGCCCGCCAACCTATCGCTGAGGGTCGTGATATTCCGCGGTTATATCCTGATCCTCAAGCTTTGCCATAAGAGCCTCAAACGCAGCTTTCGAATTCTCGACGGCATTCTCGTCGACCACCGTGCCGACCACGCAGCACCCCAGGACATCCTTCGGAAAATTTCCAATATGCCAACGGGTCGCCGTTCGCCCCGGAACATTCAGAACCTCCGGACACACATATCCCAGATGCGCCGACCTGGTAAGCACAACCCGATACACTCCCGCCGGAATGCAGGGATGCCCCGGATAGTACGGTGTGAAACGCGACGGCTCGAGGTAGTAGCACTCCATAACGCCGTCCACCCAAAACTCCCCGGTAATGGCTTCGCCGGTCTCAAACTTGCGGTAAATATCAACCTTCATCTCTGCTCCTTCACAACGAACGTCGCAAACGTCGCAGCAGGAAGGTTCGCCCAAGGCTCGCGAACTGAGGTTCATAACCTCAGCCGCGGTTCTTTCCCGCTGTTCCCCGAGTCTTGAACTACCAGTTTTCTCAGTCAAGGTTGCGTGAACATCGAGGAAGAAAGACTTGTGGAAAACTCGAAGCACGATTGCAAGCCGCGAAGCGGCGGAAGAATGCAGCCCACGGCGCAAGCCGTGGGTGGCATGCGGAAAATGAGCAAGCCCCAGAGGGGCGGAAGAGACTGGTTAAGCTCAAACAGTGGAAGCCGGCAGTTTTCCACAGGCGAAATCGGATTCGTGTGACGAACAACCTTGACTCAGGATATAGAAAGCGCAAACTGACTTCATGCGCGCAATTTCCAGAACAAGATTCGTGCTGGCCGAGCGACCCGCCTCTAAGTCCTTATTCCGGAATATTTTACGTGCAAACTATTTCGACCCAATATTTTACCGTCCGGATCGCAGATCCGGTTTTGTAAGTCCGGCAGAATGAGTATTTTATCGAGAGGTAAAGAAAAAAATGTAAGAGCTAACCCCGACGTTCACCAGCCGTGCTTCACGGCCTTGGCGAACTTCTGCGCAGGCAACGTATTGAGCACGTCGTCCTTGGTCAGCCAGGCCCGCCGCGCTTGCAGGATGCCGTAGCGGATCTTTTCCATGTGCGAGGTGTGGTGCGAATCGGTGTTGATCACGATCTTCACGCCCTGCTGCTTGGCCTGGCGCAGATGCACATCGTTCAGGTCGAGGCGGTCGGGATAAGAATTCAGTTCCATCGCGACTTTGTGTTTCGCGGCCGCGGTCAACACCGCGTGCATGTCGAACGCGTAAGCGTCGCGGCGCAGCTGAATGCGGCCGGTAGGATGTCCGATGAGCGAGGTGTTCGGATTCTCGATGGCTTTCAGCAGGCGCTCGGTCATCTTCGCCGGTTCCTGATTGAAGACCGAGTGCACGCTGGCGATGACGATGTCCATTTGCGCCAGTACGTCGTCGGAGAGATCGAGATCGCCCTCGGCCAGGATGTCGACTTCAATTCCGGCAAAGATCGTGATGCCTTCGATCTGCTTGCCCGCCGCGCGAATGCGCGCAATGTGTTCCACCGCGCGCTTGTCGTCGAGTCCGTTGGCGAAGGCCAGGTTCTTGGAGTGGTCGGTGATGGCCATGTATTTATAGCCGCGCGCCTTGGCGGCTTCAGCCATCTCTTCGATCGTGTTCTTGCCGTCGGTTTCGACGGTGTGCATGTGGACGTCGCCCTGCAGATCGGCTTGCGTGATCAGCTGCGGCAGGGCATGCTCCTGCGCTTTGTCGATCTCGCCGAGATTCTCGCGCATCTCCGGCGGAATGTAGTCGAGCTTCAGCTTGGCGTAGATCTCTTCCTCGGTCTTGCCCGCGACCGGCTTCTGGCCTTCAAGCGTGGCCAGGCTGTACTCGTTCAACGTGTATCCCATCTTGAGAGCGCGCTGACGCAGGGCCACGTTGTGGGCCTTCGATCCGGTGAAGTACTGCATGGCCGCGCCAAACGATTCCGGCGGCAGCAGGCGCACGTCCACCTGCATGCCGCTGCGCACGTGGAAGCTGATCTTGTTGTCGCCGCTGGCGATCACGTCCATGAGCGGAGGATACTGCGCGACGTGGGCGATGGCCTTCTGCCGTCCTTCTTCCGTGGTGCAGGCTTTTCCGGTGACGAGGATGTCGAGGTCGCCCACGGTTTCGCGGCCGCGCCGCAGCGAACCGGCGGGCGTGATCTTGTCGATGCCCGGGAACGTCTCGATGTATTCGGTCAGTTTTTTGGCCTCGGTTTCGGCGGCATCGATCAGGAATCGGCCGCTGATGCGGCGGTAGTCCTCGATGGCTTTGATCAGCTTGGCTTCGTGCTTCTCGCCCATGCGCGGCAACTCGCGGATCTTTCCTGCGCGTGCCAGTTTCTCGACCCCGTCGACGTCGCTGACTTTGTAGGCGCTCCAGATGAGGGCGATGGTTTTCGGGCCCAGGCCTTGAATCTTCAGCAACTGCAGCATCGACGGGTTGTACTTCTCCAGCAGTTCAGTCTGGACCGCGAGCTTTCCGTCAGTGAACAGTTCCTGCAGGTTGCGGAGCATGCTCTTGCCAATGCCGGGGATGGCGAGCACTTGCTTGGGATCGTCGATGAGGGACTTGATCTGCTGCGAGTGATTCTCGATGGCCTGCGCGGCATTGCGGTAGGAGCGGATGCGGAACGAGTCCTGCCCATCGATTTCGAGCAGGTCGGCAGTCTCGTAGAGAATGTTGGCGATGGCCTTGTTGTCCATGATTGATCAAAACCGGGGCAAGGTAAGAGTAACCAAAGTCGCGGAGGAGAACCAGAGGCGGAGTCGGATGATACCAAACTCGCAGGACGGACAATATGCGGCGAGTTACGAACAGTAAGGTACACAGCCGCCTCATCGCCCTGCACAACCCGATGGGACGGTTACGAAGCCTTGCTCACGTTCGCGGCCTGCGGGCCCTTCTGACCCTCGGTGATTTCGAACTCCACCTGGTCGCCTTCCTGCAGGCTCTTGTATCCCTCGGAGGTGATCGCGCTGTAGTGAACAAATACGTCTGGCCCATCCGCGCGTCCGATGAACCCGTACCCCTTGGCGTTATTGAACCACTTAACGGTTCCTTTCAGACGTTCCACGTACCCCCCTCTTTCTGCACGTCCTTAATGGGGGGGCCCCGGACGTGCCCCGCAGTACATGGATGCATTTTGAAACGGCAACGGTGGGCTGTCAAGAGAATGCGGCAGGCGGTGAGGTCTCATTTCATTCTTGCCGGGCCCGGAGAAAACTGTCGAGCGGAGCTCGACCCTTCGGCTCCGCTCAGGGCAAGCTAGCCGAGGGCGGTTGTCCCCACAGGTTCGATTCCGGGGACTGCTACTTTCTGATCGCTCGCCTCTTGGCCGCCTTCGCCGTGCGCACCATGTGGTCGAGCCACAACACGGAGGAGATCGTCTTGGCATCGCGGATGGTGCCGCTGATGACCATGCGGACGGCGGTAGGGAGGGGAACCATGCGTTTATAGATGATTTCATCGTCCTCCGGCTGGGCTTCGCCGGCGTGCAGGCCGGTGGCCAGGAACACCGACATGGTCTCGGCGACGAACCCGGGACTGGCATAGAACTTCAGAATGCGGCGCCACTTGGCGGCGGTGTATCCGGTCTCCTCCAGCAGTTCGCGCTTGGCGGCCTGGAGTTCCTGCTCGCCGGGATCGATGCGGCCCGCCGGTATCTCCCACAGATAGTCCGATGCGGCATGACGGTATTGTCTTTCCAGCAGAACGCGCGGCGTCGCGCCGGAATCGTCCACCGCAAGCACGACAACGGAGCCCGAGTGACGGATAACATCGCGCCGAACGTTTACGCCGCCGGGTTCCCGGACGTGGTCGGTAGTCACCGTGAAAACCGGGCCACGATATACCGTGCGGGAGGAGATGAGATGGGCTTTGCTGTGCTTGCTGCTGGCGGGCTTGTTGGAGGATTTCGGCATGAGAACAATATAAAGCACGGCGTCGGACTTCAGGCCTCAGACCTCGGACCTCAGAGTCTTCGTCCCGGAGTTCCAGAGAAGAAATGGCTGACGTCCGAGGTCTGAGGTCTGAGGTCTGTTCTGCTATGCTGCCGGGCATGGCAGGGAAGCCGCGAGTCGCGATTGTTGGGGCGGGAAATCTGGGGTCGGCTCTCGCACTTTCACTGCAGAGGGCGGGATATGTGGTCGAGGCTGTGATTGCGCATTCGCGTGGCGCGTCGCTGAAGAGGGCGCAGACGTTGGCAAAGCAGGTGGGCGCCCGGGCCGCGACGGATTTGTCGGATGTGCGCGCCGATTTGATATGGTTCTGCGTCCCGGACGCTGAAATCGCGCGCGCGGCGCGGTTACTCGCGGGGAAGCTCTCAGGGAAGGCCCAATGGAAGGGAAGAGTCGCGCTGCATTCCAGCGGCGCGCTCACCAGCGACGAACTGGCCGTTCTGCGAAGCCTGGGAGCGGCGGTCGCGTCGGTGCATCCGCTGATGACGTTTGTGCGCGGCTCGCGGCCTTCGCTGGCCGGGGTGCCGTTTGCGGTTGAGGGCGACGCGGCGGCGGTGCGCCTGGCGCGGCGCGTGGTTGAGAACGTTGGAGGTCACGCCTATTCGATTCGCCAGAAAGACAAGGCCGCCTATCACGCCTGGGGAACCTTTGCCTCGCCTCTCTTCACCGCTCTGCTCGCCACCACGGAGCAGGTTGCAGTTCTCGCGGGAGTGAGTCGAAAAGCGGCGAGGCGGCGAATGATTCCCATCCTGCAGCAGACGCTGGCGAACTATGCTGCCCTCGGCGCTGCAGGTGGGTTCAGCGGGCCGATTGTCCGCGGCGACGTGGATACGGTGAAACGGCATCTGCACGTCCTGCGCGGCGCTCCAGTCGTTCGCGAAGTCTACGTCGCCCTGGCGGGCAGCGCCCTGCGATATCTGCCCGCGAAGAGCAAGGCGGGGTTAGAGAGGGCTTTGCGATCACCCAGCAGCGGGCAACCCGGTAGATCCCCTCGCCGCTCGCGCGCCACGAAGGGCTAGCGCGAGCAATCCCAGCACCACGAATGGAAACGCCGCGGCGGTTCGCAGCGGCAGCGCAAATAGGGCTTTGGAATAGAACAACTCCGGGCGAAGAAAAGGACGCAGCACGACTAAGCCCAAGGCGGCCAACCATGGCCAAAGCAGAACGGCGGCTCCAATTCCGAAGAGCGCCCGAAACATCCAGGTGGAGTTATGCGATTTATAGCGGCAAGCCAGTAAGAAAATCCCCGGCAAGAGAATTACGTGATCGCAAACAGACTGGCCTGGCAGCAGGGTTATGGTGGTGAGGGCGAGCAGGGTGCTCAAGCTGAGCCAGAACTCGTAAGAGCCAGGGGCAGCAGCGCGACCACGCCAGGCAAGCACCACGGCTGTCATGAGCAAAAGCGCAAGGACAGGCGTGCCGGCGTGACTCCCCAAACTCGATCCGAGCAATTCCTTAGCGAGCGGGGGCCTCGAATAGAGCGGATAGCCCATGATCACACTTCCCCAGGACTGGATCCAGCGGGGCCAGACTGCCAGCGACGCTGCGACCAGCAGGAACATGGTCGCCAGAAAGGCTACGACAAAACGGCCGCGACGGTGCCAGTCATTCGCGCTCCAAAGGAAGAGATATAAGATCGCGAGCAGCACCATCTGGGGCTTGATCATGGCCAGGGCCATCAAGGTTCCGGCGAGCAATGGCCGATTCCGAAGCAGTGCCAGTACCGAAGCGGCTAGTAGAAAACCTACCAGCAGTCCCAACTGCCCGGCATAGAGACCCTCAAGCTCCTGGTAGCTGCACCAGGTCAAAAGGAGCATGATCGCCAGCGAGACCCCGCTCACGTGCCACGACAATGCTCGTACCCAAAGAATGACGGCGGCGGCGAGCAGGGCGGTGAGCAGCGCTGCCCACACAATCCGCAAAGTGCGAAATGGGATCTCGCTGACCGGCCAGAGCAGCAGATCGGTGAAGGCGGGGTAGGCGAAGGCTCGATAATCGTTCGGCGGATCAGTAGGAAACCGCGAGTCGAGAGGGCGTCCGAGTAATCCGATCTGAATTTCGCGAGTGAGTGCCGGGCTGTAGGGATCACGGCGCTCGTGAAGCCATTCTCGCGACGTCAGCCAGATCGGATAGAAGTCATTGCCAAAGGAGTACTCCCCAGCAAGGTGTTTTGCTGCCTGCGCTTTCTCCACGCGAGGCATGAATAGTCCCAGATGGTAGTAAACCATCGACGCCGCCCCAACCACCGCAAGGGTCAGGCAGAGGACGGCAAAGCGGGAGGACGAGCGAGTTTCGAAGTCAGGAGCGGCCATACGACAGCGCATTAGAACACGGCGGGGGGATCGGCACAAAACTGGCCGCAGAGAATGTCGCAGGCGATCGCGCGGATCTGGACTTACGAAAACAGATGCCCGAGCTTTTCTTTCTTGGTCTTGAGATATTCTTCGGCGTGCGGGCTGGGAGTCACTTCGCAGGGGACGCGCTCGACCACCTGAACTCCCGCGCGTTCCAGCGCCTCCACCTTTTCGGGATTGTTCGACAACAGGCGCACGCGCATGACTCCCAGAGCTTTGAGAATCTCGGCGGGGAGCGTGTAGTCGCGATAGTCGTTCTTGAAGCCGAGGCGTTCGTTGGCTTCGACGGTGTCGAGCCCTGCATCCTGCAGTTCGTAGGCTTGCAGCTTGGCCATCAGGCCAATGCCGCGTCCTTCCTGTTGCTCGTAGATCAGGATGCCGGCGCCTTCCTCGGCAATCGAGGAAAGCGAGAGCTCGAGCTGCTGGCGGCAATCGCAACGCAGAGAATGAAAGACGTCGCCGGTCAGGCACTGCGAGTGAATGCGAACCAGCGGCGGCGCGGATTTGACGTCGCCGGTGACCAGCGCGACGGCCTCTTCGATGCGGCCATCGCCATCGGAGCCGAACTGTCCGCGAAAGCCGTAGATCCGGAATTTACCCCAACGAGTGGGGAAATCCGCGGATGCGACTTGCTGGATGGCATTTTCGTTCACAACTCAATTATAGCGGGCGGAGCAGCAAGGACGGAGATTCCTGAGCTTGAAAGATTATGAAAAAGGGCCGTCGCCCCTACGGCCCATCGAATGGAAATTCAGAAACTAGATCACGTCTCTGAGGGTTCTGGTCTCAAGTATCACCGTGTCGTTGCTGGCCTGGCCCACGGCATAGAGCAGATTTGCCGATTGAGAAAACAGGCGCAGGGGAGTGGAAGCGACCAAGGTAGTTGTGCCTTGGTTGATTTCAATGGTGTAGTCGCCCGCGGGAAGATTCACGTCCAGCAGTGCGTCTGGGTTGACCGCGTAGGTGTACAACTTCTTGGTAGTAGTGTTTTGCAGGATGACCTGCAGCGCGGGGGAGTTTGCTGCTTGCGCAAACAGCAGGCGGGCCATGTTTGGCGCCACCGGCGACAAGTTGTTTTTGAAGGTCAACAACGTAGGCTTACCCTCTTCGTTGAGCGTCAGAACCGCCGAGTAATCACTCCTGGCATCGATGGTGACCGCCTGGTCAATCAAGGGAGACTCGCTGCAGGGCGCCAGAGTGTTGGCGATGCTGACTTTCACATTGTAGGTTCCGGGAAAAAACGTGAGTGGACCGGAGATCGATCCGAAGGGTAAGCCGTGCACATAACAGACCTCGTCGTTCAATAGAATGTCCACCGGAAATGCGGGGTCTGAGGGAGTTGTGTAGTTCCGTCCCGCAATTCCCTGGACGACATACATGGAAGATGCGAGTGTGCCCGTGCTCAAAGCGGCGCAAAGAAGGGCCAGTGCGAAAGCGAAGCGAATTCGATTTGTCATAATTTTCTCCAAAGATGGGTGGAGTGGCTATTGGCCGGATAGCCAGCATTCATGGTGGATGAGCGCCGCTCATAACTATTTGCTAATTCTGGTGAGAGCATTTCTGCTCTCGTGTGGTGTGAACCCGAGGCTGCAACGCAAGTTCCGGGACGTCGGGAAGAATTTCTTGCAGGGACGCTGCGGCCGAGCGCTAGCCCCGCGCCTTGAAGGGGAAGATGGCATCCTGCTTGGAGGGGATGGGCGCTCCGTTGCGGGTTGCGGGCTGGAAGTGCCAGTTATCGAGCGCAGCCAGGCACCTGTTGTCGATGTCGGGGCCCAGGCTCTGCAGCACAGTCTTGCGCACAATTTCGCCGCGTTCGTCAATGGTGATTTCGATAACCTCGTTGCCCGGATAGTCGGGCAATTGCCATGGGTAGACGACGGGATCGAAAGTCGCGATCGGCAAGGCAGGACGAATCTCGTTTCCAAAGAAAGGGCCGCCAATCAGCGTTCCGTAACGAGGGCCGGCCTGTGCGCCGTGGCCCAAGGCCGACAGGGTCTGCGTTTTGGAATTATCTTCAGCGTTGGTGCGAGCCAGCGGATTCTGGGGCGTTGCCAACTTCGCAAGTTGAGCAGGAGACTTCCACGTCAACTTCTCGTGGGTCAAGCGCTGGTGACGGTAACGCTGGGTCGCGGCGTCGGAGGAGCTGTGGCTGCTGTCGTCGGGAGACTTGCTGGGCCAGTAGAGCCGCGTCACCGACTTGCCATTCTGCCCCGCGGCCACCGAGACGGCAGTGAGGAGTTGCGGGTCGGGCGTGTGCAACAGCCAGGCCAGCAACAATGCATGGAAAGCAAGCGAACCCATCCGGAGCCAGCGCTGCCGGCGCGCGGTCGCGGGATTCAGTTGCGCAAACATCTCTAAACCAGTTCCTGCAGCAGGAGGCGTGCGGTTACAACTTAAATGTTAGTTAGACGCAGGTGGCGGTATTTCGTCAAGAGGATTTTTGAAGCAGGTTGGCCACGAGATACTAGTAAAGAGCCCGCGCCGGGCGCTGATTCGGTTGGTGCCGATTCTGGATCGCTGATAAAATACTTCAGCAGTCGACAATCCAACCCATAGAAGGGGCTATAGCTCAGCTGGGAGAGCGCATCGTTCGCAACGATGAGGTCGTCGGTTCGAGCCCGACTAGCTCCACCATCTTTTTACGCACCACAGTTCCGCCGTTTACGTGATCGTTCCTAAGAGACGAGCAGACCGCCACGAACCCGTTCCTGGCACAGTGACTGGATTTTCCGCCTCACTGCACCTTGAGGGTCGTCGGTGTCGAATGCACGAGGGCGCCCGACGCATCCTTGCCGGTGACGGTGATTGTGTACGTTCCGGTCGGAGTGCCTTTGCTGCCAGTAGTACTGCTGCTGCCGCCGCAAGCGATTTGAAAGGTCAGGCCTGCGCATATCAAGCCAGCCAGCGCCGCGGCAGCAAACTTTCCCTGCGTTCTTTTGAAGTGCGAGCTTTTGAAGTGTGAGCTGAGGCCAACCCGCGTGACCACCAATCCAAACAGTGGCAGACAGAATGCGAAAAACAGACCAGAACCGCCGCTGGAAGACATCGCGGCAGCGGTCGGTCCGGTGGTGTTCACGGTCAACGTGGCCGGCGTGCCCGGAGCCACAGAACTGGGGCTGATCAAGCATGTTGGGGCCAGCGCCGGTGCCGGCGTGACTGCGCAGGTGAACGAAACCGAGCCGCTGAACCCGCTGGGCGCCGTCACACTCAACGTGGACGTGGCTGAACCACCAGGGCTCACCGCAGCCGGCGTGAGGGCGGAGGCGGAAAGCGAGAAGTCCAAGTCAAACGTTGCGAATACGACCGTTTCGGCGGAGCCAGTTGTCACGTTGCAAGTGCCCGTCCCGGAGCAGCCAGTTACGCCCCAAGTGGTGAAGGCGGAACCGGAAGCGGCGTTAGCCGTGAGCGTAACTGCGGTTCCGGGTGCGTAGAAGGCCGAGCATGAGGCTGGGCAAACGATGCCGGGAATGCTGCCTGTGACGGTCCCACTGCCGCTGCCGGAAGGCGCAATCGTGAGAGGGTAAGTTGCAGCGCCGGTTGGGTTGAGCTTGAACGCCGTCCCCGCACCCACCGAGCCTCCGTAGTAGGTCGTGCCGTAGATATTTCCCGACGAGTCCAGAGCCAAACTCCCCGTGGGGTAAGACCGGTCAAGACCTCCCCCGGTGAACGTGAACAGCACAGTCTCCGCTCCGCTCGGAGTCATTTTGAACAGCACGCCGGGTGTGCCGGATTGGGGCCCTGACCACTCTGCCGAACCGTAGAGGTTTTTCGCCGCGTCCCGCACCAAGCCGACGTTGGGATAATCCCCGCCTTCAAGACTGAAAACCGACTCCACGTAGCCGGGAGGAGTCAACTTGAAAACAGTGCCGCACCCTATTGGTTCTCGGTTGCCGCCCAGACAATACAGTGCGCCCCCGCCCAGCGTGGTGCCGTAGAGATTGCCGACCGCGTCCACAATCACACCTGACGCCGGATCAACCCCGTCGGTTGGCCCCTGCGGGAAGGTGTGCAGTGTTGAATAGGTATGGTTCGTATCCAGCTCGAAGACGGTTCCGCCCGCAAATTCCGTAGCGCCGTAGAGGTTCCTCGCTGCGTCCAGAGCCAAAGGTGCTTTTGATCCGACGCCGGGGGCCAGCACGGTATATTGCTTGGACGACGGATCCAGGCTGAAAATTCCGTCCGCGGAGCTGCCGTAGAGTATGCCCGCCGAATCGATGGCCAAGCCTGCGTATGCTCCTGGGCTGTGCAGCGTGGAAAATTTTGCCGCTGTGTCCAGCTTGAAAACCGCCGCGGATGTGGTGCCGTACAGATTGCCTGCGCCGTCGATCACCAGACCGGAAGCGGGGAATTCGCCGTCGGTCCCGCCAGTGAACCGGTAGAGAACGCTCTCTGCGCCGGTCGGGTCAATTTTGAAAATCGTCCCGCAGCCGTTGATGTTGTTGAAGCCCATTATCGTTGCGCACACGCCGGCCGTGCTTCCGCCCAGCTGGGTCGTGCCGTAAAGATTGCCCGCCGTATCCTGAACAAAACCGGCCAAGGGATACGCTCCGTCCGGTGCGCCCGCGAATACGTGCAGCAGAGTGAACGTCTGCGCGTGGGCTGACGGAATGGCGCCTGCTCCTAGAACGACCGCCAATGCGATCGCATTAATGACCGTCTGCTTTGCGGTTTTCATAGTCTCTCCTTGGTCCTGCCTTACCTCTGCTCCTGCAATTGTTTGCTCTGCGACTCAGTGCCGCGAATAAAGCGAAAGTGGTTGCACGGGTCCATGCTTTCGAATTCCTGTTCTTCTCCACATACTCTTCCGCCTTGTCGCGACTAGTTGCTCGGCGATTGCGCGCCCCGCGGGATGCGATATCGATTGGTCCACCGCGACTGAGGCGGGCGTTGGATCTTGCGGGGAACAGAGGGAAGCGCGGTGCTGTGTGTCGCCGGTGTGGCCGCGTCCACAGGCTGTAGTCACAGCCCTCGATGTCCGCATGATTCTCGTCGCAAGGAATCAGCAGAATGTCGTGGTTGTTCTTATTTGCGTCCAATCCGTTGACGGCGATTTCTCCGCGATCGTTGATTTGCCCGGTTTCATACAATTGAATGCCGGAGTTCGGAGGGATCAGAGTGTTCAAGTCCACGATGGGGCCGCCATCCTCCCACAGGAACGCGGATCCGCCGAGGCAACCGTCACCGGGGCCGGAATAGCCGAGTACTTGGCCGGACGCGTTGATCGACGTGCCTACCGCGCAATCCGGGGCGTTGAGTCTGCCGACGTCAGTCACTTGCCATTTCCCCCCACGCTTCCGCCAAAGCATGGCATCGCGCGCGGTTCCACTCGGATCCTCCCCCCAGCCGACCGCCTCTCCGTTTTCGTTGATCGCCCTTGCGTCAGCGAAGAGTCCCGCGGTGGTGGGCAGTTCGGTAATTCCGGTCGCGGCATCCCAGACAAAGGCGTGAATCTCCAGATCTCCGATCAGGGTGGAGCCGCCGACGATTTGCCCCCGGTTGTTGAGAGCGATGGCGTAAGTACAGGTGCCGCCCAAGCCGCCGATGTCCCTCATCCCATTCTTCGTGTCCCAAATGAACGTTCCCGTGGTTAAGGGGAGGATGCAAAGAGGGGCTGGGGCCGAACTGGTGTAGGACCAACCAACGACTTGTCCACGGTTGTTGATCATCTGCGCGATGGCATTGGTTCCGGTACCCAAGGTGCCCAAGTCCTGCATGGCTCCGTCTTTCCAGTAAAATGCCCGCGACTGAAACCTTCACCCGTTAATTCCATTGGGATCGGGAATTGTGTCCATACCTTGTCCGACGACCTCGCCGCGGCTGTTGACGGCGGACGGGAAGGCAAAGTAGGTGCCCGGCAAGGCTCCTACGTCAGTCGTCGTGCCGTCGTGATCCCAAAAATCCCGTGAAGCTGGACTGGAAGCCCGATGAGCGGATCCGGCTGGTTGAGGTCGTCCACCCCGGTCATGAACCCATTGGAACTGATCCAGTTGACTTGGCTGTTGGTTCCGCCGGGGAGTATCCCCAGATCGGTCTTGACGCCGTTCTTCCAGATGAATCCGTGACTGGCATAGCAGTCTGGAGGGTGATTCCCGCACACGGGATCAATGGCGGACGTATCCGCCGTGCCTGCGATCTGCCCGCGATTATTTAGAACTCCGGGGGCGGGTAGCCCTGGCAGGTTGAGAAAACTCTGCGGCCCGCCGAACGTGCCTACGTCCACCAGTTGGTAGTGATGGTATTGGTGAGGGTGATGATGTTTAGCTGTCTCCTGCGCGGCCAGTTGAACCGGGATCGCCAGCACGGCGAGTAAGGTTAGAGCGACGATGCGCATCCATGTTTTCGAATTCATGTTCTTTCTCCACACAGTCTTCTGCTTGCCTGTCGCGACTACTTGCTCGGCGATTGCGCGCCAGGGATGCGATATCGATTGCTCCACCGCGACTGAGGAGAACGCTGCGGTTCGGTGGCAGCGTGGCGAGGTGCCGGGCTGTGTGTGGACACGGCGCGGACGGCGTTGTCATCGTCGTCAACCGGAATCAGCAGTACGGCATGCAGGTCGCCGTTGGCGAGCACTCCGGTGCAGACGATCTCTCCCCGGTCGTTGATCAGCCTCGCGTCCTGCAGGTGAAGACCAGAGCCAGGCAGCGCCAGATCGTTCAAATCAAGCATGGGTCCGCCGTTGTCCGATAACCAGGCGCGCCCTCCTAAGAAACATATCCCCGCATCACCTACGATCACCCCCGAGGAATTGACGGCGTACGCTGTGCTGCAGGCATCGCCACCGATCACACCAAAATCGGTCATGGTCATCCCGCCGCCGTGTTTTGGTGCCCACAGAACTCCGTGGTGAGTCAGGCTGCCGGGCACGTCGGCCCGGCCAACCACCAGGCCAGAGTCGTTGATCCAATTCGCCTCCGAGTTATTGCCGCCCAGGGTGCCGAGGTCGGTGAGCGTTCCGCGGTCCCACAGGAATCCGTGATGGGCTGCGTCTCCCGCCAGATTTGAGTTGCCGACAACCTGCCCTCGGTTGTTCAGCCCGAAGGGGTTGCCGTTGGTGCCACCGAGGGTACCGATGTCCACCGCGTTGCCGTCCTCGTCCCAGAAGATTGGATCGACCGCCGCACCGCCATTCACGTAGAACTGCCCCATGCTTTGCCCGTGGGCGTTGATCAGGTACGCCGCGCCGTCCGTACCGCCGAGCGTGTCCAGGTCGTGCATGACACCGTTCTCCCAAAAGAAGGGCCGGGTCTGAGTAGCAAAACCGAAAAAAGAAGCCGGGTCGGGAACGGCGTTGGCGGCGATTCCGACGATCTGCCCACGATCGTTGATATCGAAGGCCAGACTCTCATTGCCGCCCAGCGTGCCCATGTTGGTGATCTGGCCGTTGCGCCAGATCACTGCCTCAAACTCCGCTATACCGACGACGGGATCGGTGATGCCGTTTTCCGAGGACCCGACCACTGTTCCGCGCGCATTGATGCCTTGGGAATAGCTGTTGTAACCACCGGGCAGGGTGCCCAGGTCAGTCAGGGTGCCATCCCGCCACTCAAACGCTTGATTGACGTTGCAGTCCGGCACCCCCAAGGGGCCGTTGAAACACCCGGGATTCGGATTGGCGGCGGAAGTGTCCGCGCTGCCCACTACGACCCCACGAGCGGTGATCTGGTGATCGCAGCAATTCACCCCGCTGCCGGGACCGCCGAATGTTCCCAGATCAACAACCTTGTAGTGGTGGTGCTTCGCACCCTCCGAATGCCGGCCATCTTGCGCACTCATCTGCACCGTAAACGCCAGGGTTGCCAGCAACGCCATGACAACGCACACCAATGCCTTGGATTTCATGTTGTTTTCTCCTTGTCGTCTTGTCTGTCTTCGGTAAGGCCACACCCCAGCGGTGGAAGGCCATCTGGCCAGTCCGCACGACTCTGGCCGAGACCAGCAGCGTTGGGTACCGCCACCCTGCCACCAGGTCGACCCGTGACAACATTGGGGATTGCCCGGAACGCCTTGCCCCACTAGAATTTGCGGCGGGCGTGTTTCTCAGATTGCATCCGTCCCCACTCTTGGCGCACCATAGCCGGATTGCGGTTCCGAAGTCCTTCCAAAGTTCTGGAAAAGTTCTGGGGAAAGTCTTGCGGCTCCTATGAGCGGGCAGACAAAGCACTACTACGCGTTTGGTCCTTTTCGGCTCGACTCCGAGAAGCGCGTTCTGGTGCGCGACGGCGTGCCGGTGCCGCTGGCTCCGAAGGTGGCGGAGACTCTTCTATTGCTGGTCCAAAGCGCCGGACGCCTGGTGGACAAGGACGACCTGATCAAGCGAGTTTGGCCTGATGCGTTTGTGGAGGAGGGAAACCTCAACAAGAACATCTTCGTCTTGCGCAAACTCCTGGGACATTGGGACGCAGGGCGGGAGTACATCGAAACCGTCCCCAAACGGGGATACCGGTTTGTAGCGCCCGTCGATGAGGTGACTCACGCCGAGGTCCCCCCGCAATCGCATGCCACCGCGGGTGGGAATCTGACTGGGAAGAGAATCTCCCACTATCGCGTGCTGGAGATCGTGGGCGGCGGCGGCATGGGGTTGGTGTACAGAGCCGAGGACCTCAAGTTGGGCCGCCGCGTAGCCATCAAGTTTCTTCCGGAAGAACTGGGCAACGATCCCAAGGCTTTGGAACGATTTGAGCTGGAGGCGCGGGCCGCTTCCGCGCTAGACCATCGTAATATCTGCGCGATCTATGAATTCGGAGAGCACGAGGGCCAGCCTTTCCTGGTGATGCCATTGCTGGAAGGGAAAACCCTGCGAGACCGTATCGCCGAAGGGGCACCCGTACCGACCGATACCCTGCTCGACATCGCCATTCAAATCGCCGATGGATTAGACGCGGCGCATCAGAAGGGCATCATCCATCGCGACATAAAACCAGCAAACATTTTTATTACCGAGCGAGGTGAAGCCAAGATTCTGGATTTCGGATTGGCGAAGCTGGTTCCGGCTTTGGCTCGTGCTGACCCTGCGCAGGAACGCGACCGACCGGACGACGATACCGTGGGAGCGCCGCGCGAGGCCTTGCCCGCAGCGAACTCCAATCTGCTCCTCAGCCTGACGGGAGTGGCGATGGGGACGGCCGGTTATATGTCGCCGGAGCAGGTGCGGGGCGAGAAGCTGGACGCTCGGAGCGATCTGTTTTCTTTCGGATTGGTGCTCTACGAGATGGCGACGGGCCAGCGCGCCTTCAGTGGAGAGACGGCGCCGATGCTCCACGATGCGATCCTGAATCGCACGCCGGTCGCGGCACATGACCTGAATTCGACGGTTCCTTCCAAGATGGAAGAGATCATCACCAAGGCGCTCGACAAGGACTGCCAGAAGCGGTACCAGTCGGCGGCTGAGATGCGCACCGACCTGGAGACGGTGAAAGCCTTACCGCGCGCGAGCCTCTCGTGGAAGCTATTCGCGAGTGCAGCCGTGGTGCTCATCGCAGTTGTCGCAGCCGGGCTCTATTGGCGTTCCGGTTGGATCGCTGGGATGCACACCGATATAGCTCCTCCCCATCAGGAGCCGATTTTGCGGCCATTGACTTCTTTGGCGGGAAACGTTACTGCACCTACGTTTTCGCCGGATGGCAGGCAAGTCGCATTCGGGTGGAACGGTGACACTGCCGCGGGAAACGACCTCTACGTCAAAGCGATAGGAACGGATAAGCCCGTGCGCCTGACGAATCATCCGGCGTCGAGGCTTTCGGCGGCCTGGTCCCCGGACGGAAGTAATATCGCGATTTCCAGAGTCGCAGGCGAAAGCGATACCGGTGTGTACCTGATACCGGCGGCCGGTGGACCTGAGCGCAAAGTTACCACCAAATCCTTGGGCAGTTGGTTCGGCAACGACATCAGTTGGTCCCCGGATGGAAAACAGCTGGCATTCACCGATGGTGCACCGGCATCTCCGCGCAGGACTCAACTGGTCTTTCTGTTGTCTCTGGACACATTGGAACGGAAACCGGTTAACGCAGACTGCAAATTAATGGTGACGCCGGCGTTTTCACCGCAAGGCGATTTGCTCGCGTGGGTTTGTGTGGATACATGGAGCAGCGTTTCATTACACGTGTCCCGCATAAGCGATGGTCACGAAGAAAAGTTGTTGCAGGGCCTGGACGGTATCCAAGGAATTGCGTGGTCGGAGGACGGACGTCGAATCGTGTTCAGTTCTCCGTGGAACGGCGACCTCTGGGAGACGTCGCTGTCTCGGCCGGGATCCAAAGAGAAGTTGCCTTTCGGCCACGATGCCACAGATGTTACCGCGAGCCGGACGGGGAACCGACTGGCGTACGTACAAGGAGTGAGGAGCGTAAATATATGGCGCCTGGACTTGTCGGGGTCGCCGCCGCAGGCGCAAAAACTCATCGGCTCATCGCGCGAGCAGATCGCACCCAATTTCTCGCCGGACGGGCGCAAGATCGCCTTCTCGGCGAACCGTTCTGGAGCCGCCGAGGTGTGGGTTTGCGACGCTGATGGCTCCAATGAGGTGCAGCAAACATCCTACGGTATTATGGCCACCGGCATGCCGCGCTGGTCTCCCGATGGCAAGGTGATTGCTTTTGATTCGAGAGTTGGTGGCGAATCCAATATATACATCCTTGACCCGAACACTGGGGTGGCGCGCAAGGTAAGCATCGACATCCATGGCAACAACTTGCCTAGCTGGTCTCACGATGGCCGCTGGATATACTTCGTGAATGGAGAGGATGCTAGCGCTCCCGCAATCTGGAAAGTACCTTCCGAGGGCGGCCGTGCCGTGCGAATTGCGGCCACTGAGGCGAGCTATCCTCAGGAATCATCCGATGGAAGATATGTGTATTTTGGCCGCAAGAAAAGGTTGTGGCGGGTCAAGCCTGACGGTTCCGCGGAACAACCAGTGGCAAGCATGCCGGAGTTGCAAGTCAACGAGGATACCTGGGTTCCGACGGCATCGGGCATCTACCTAATGGCCGACGTACCGCATCAGACCGACAATGCAAAACATCAGACCGAGGTTGCTTTCTTCGATTTCAAGAGTCAGAAGGTAAGGAAAATATTTACTCTGGATAAATTCCAGCCGGGTTGGAGCGGCGGGGTGTCTGTGTCGAGGGATGGCAAATGGCTGCTCTACCCCCAAGTGGACGGCCTCTCGAGCGACCTGATGATGATTGAGAATTGGAAGTAGGAGCACCTCGGCCGCTGCTCCTGGACCAACATGACTTTCAACCCGGAACAGCGGTGGAAGGGACGCTTACGATGACAGCATCTGTCTTTGTCGGGACGAGTGTGGACGGATTCATTGCACGGCTGAATGGCGATCTTGATTTTCTGCCTCCCGGCGGCGGTGAGCCTCACGGCTACGAAGAGTTCATGGCAACAATCGACGCGCTGGTGATCGGTCGCAAGACCTTCGACACCGTTCTAGCGTATCCGAGTTGGCCGTATGGAAGTAAGCGCGTTGTCGTGCTGAGCAGCCGCCCCGTAGACTTCTCAGCGGTGCGCGGAGGTATCGTGGAGCAGATGGGCGGGGATCCGGCAGCGATCATTGCAAAGCTGGCAGCGAGTGGCGCCCACAACCTCTACATTGACGGCGGGATCACGATTCAACGCTTTTTGCGCGCCGGCGTCATTCAACGGCTCATCATCACCCGAGTGCCGGTCTTAATTGGGGATGGGATTCCTCTCTTCGGGACACTGCCGCGCGATGTCCGGCTCCGTCACGTAAGAAGTCAAGCCTACGCCAGCGGATTGGTTCAGACGGAATACCAGGTTGCCGCATGAATCCATGCATCCGTACCTACTCGCAAGCTGTCTAGGAGGCGCCCTTTACGAAAGCCAGTGTGGTGGTGGGAATAGAGACGGTCACAGTTCCGGTGATCGCCCGCCGGGCGTGGTAATTCTTGAGCTTGGAGATGACGGTTGGTGTAATCTCCTGACCTTTGGAAACCAGCAACCCTCCATCCACGGAGCGGATCTCTTGTTGAACGATCATGCCGGGTGTTAGCTCGTCGATGCGGCAGCTTCGTATTTCGCCTTCTTCAGCGTTCGGGTCCAATACCACGAGGGCCTGGAAAAACTCTGGACTGAAGTTCGGGTTTTGACGACTCAGAGTGTGTACCGCTTCAGTGCGCGAATTTCCCTTATGAATGAGTTGCTCGTAGGCCAGGATAAGACGCAGTATTTCCGCTCCCGTGCGCATGTCCGGAGTCTGAGAAGCAGCGGTCTCGGGGACGGGTTGGTTCTGGTGCTCGATCATCCACGCGATGGGTTCCAGACGAGGAATTTTCGAGAGCAGATCGTAGGCCACGGTGGGGTGTGCGTCATATTGGGCCTGCTCGCTGGGTAACAGCTTCTCGCCTTTGTACACGGCGTCGATGGTTTCCGGGGCCAGAGTGACGCAGCCTAATTGCGACATCATGGCGGCAACCTCGTACTGCCAGGGGTTGCCCAGTTTCATTGCGATGGCGATGCGGTGGATATAACGGCGGGCGCGCTCGGCGCGGCTGAAGGCGGCGGGATTGACCAGGCTGAGCACCTCAGTCAGAACCTGAATGCTGCCGCTGAGGGTTTGTTCCAACAGTTGTTTTTCAGCCGTCACCAAACGGTACTGGAGCAGCGCCGCCGTCAGGGTTTTCCCCATCACTTCCTTACTGCAGGGTTTAGTGAGGAAACGAAAGATGCTGCCCTCATTGATGGCGTTGATGGCGGTCTCCACGTCGGTGTTGCCGGTCAGCATGACGCGGATGGTGTCGGGTGAGAGCGTCTTGATTTTGCTCAAAAGCTGGACACCATCGATGCCAGGCATCCGCATGTCGGACACCACGACCGCGTAAGGTCCCTGGTTGGTAGCGAGCTCCAAGGCCTGCGCTCCGCCCAGTGCGGTCTCCATGGGAAACTCGCGGCTCAAACTGCGCCGATATCCGTCAAGGATGTTGTTGTCATCGTCTACGAGAAGGATCTTTTCAGCCATGACACTCCTTTTTTCCTCCGGTTTCTTGCAATCGCCTTTTGGTCCATCTTTTAGTCATCGACCTTCGCTATCGAGCTGGTTGCGCCAGACCTGTTCGCGATCGGCGCAACCGATGCTGGCCAGGAAGGCGGCGTCAACCGGGGTGCGATCCTGCAGCCGCAAGCTGTTTTTTTCATCGTGATAGGCGCTGGCCACATGCACCGCAGCTACGGGGGAAAACTTCACGCTCAAGCTACCGGCAGGCTCGTGATGCCACGCCACTGCCTCCACAATCGTGCCCGGCAGTCCCCATAAGCCAAACAGATAGGCCGCCACCTGGGCGTGGCTGCAGCCCAGCATTTCGTGTTCCGCGGCATACAACCCGATGTTTTCTTTTTCCTTGTACTCCAGCACCTGCTGATACTGCTCGGAGAGAGTGGAGGCCAGAATGAGCTTCCCGGCATCGTGCAACAGCCCCGCAGTGAACGCCGCCTCCTGGGTGGGTTGGTCGGCATGTTCAAAACGCGCAATCTTCCGGGCACTGTTGCTGACTGCCAGGGAATGGTCGGAAATCTGCTGAACCTCGTCCGGGCTCAGCAGTGAGCTTTGAAATTGCTCGAATACATGCGCCGTGAGGACCAGGGTGCGCAGCGTGTCCAGGCCCAGGAGCTTGACGGCGTGCGATGCGCCGGAGATTACGCAGGGCAGGCAAAAGAAAGCCGAGTTGACCAGCTTCAGGATCTTGGCGGTCATGGCCATGTCGGCGCCAATCAGTTCGTCGATCTTGCGCAGATCGGGTTCCGGACGGCGCAACTCCTGAGTGAGTTCCAGGTAAGCGGCGGGCAGACTCGGCAGGTTATCGAGCTTAGTGACCAACCCGCGCAGGCCGGGATTCTGCAAAAGATCTTTGAGGGCGAAAGCCCGGATCAGGCGGGACTTGAGCTCTTCGCCTTCGCAAGGCTTGGAAATGAACTGATGGGCAGGATTGACCGAGCGCAGGATGGTCTCGCGGTCCGATTGCCCGGATAGCACCATGCGCAAAGTGAGAGGGGAGCGTTTTTGCACTTCTTCCAGCAGTTGCGCACCATCCATGCCCGGCATGCGCATGTCGGTAACAATGATGTCGAAGGGCTGCTGGTCGATGGCGGCCAGGGCTTCGGTGCCGCCCGCCGCAAAAACCATTTCCCATTCCGAGCGCATGGGGCGCAGACTGCGCTGCAGTCCGCTGAGCACCATGGGCTCGTCATCGACAAACAAAATTCGTCTGGTCATGAGGACGCTTCCGACGCCTGGCCTAAGGGCAGCCGGATGTAGAACGTGGTTCCTTTTCCCACTTCAGAGTCGAACCATATCTTGCCGGCGTGCCGCCGAACGATAGCGGTGTGGGCCAGCGCCAATCCCTGGCCGGTCCCTTTTCCCACCGGTTTGGTCGTGAAGAAGGGTTCAAACACCCGCGAACGCACGGCTTCCGGTATTCCTGCTCCGTTATCGCAAATAGAGATCTCGGCCCAGTCGTGGTCGTGGGCGGTGGAAACCACAATCTTTCCTTTGCGCTCAGAATCGCCTCCGACGGCTTGCGCGATGGCATGCGCGGCATTGATCAGGAGATTGAGGATCACCTGGTTGAACTCGCCGGCGTGGCAGAGCACCAGGGGCAGTTGCGGATCAAAGTGGGTTTCCAATTCGGCAATGTATTTCCACTCGTTGCGCGCCACCGTGATGGTGGTCTCGATTGTCTTGTTGAGGTCAATCGAATTCTTTTCTTCGGATCCGGGATGCGAAAAGTCCTTCATGGCACGCACGATCTTGGTCACGCGCTGAATGCCATCGAGGGACTGTTCGATGGCCCGCGGAATCTCCGTCTGCAGGTATTCGAAGTCGGCGGCTTGCACCAGGGCGTCAAATTTCTGCAGGGTCGGCGACGAAATCGCAGCCAGTGCGCCCTCCTGGCGGATTTCGCGGGCAACCGCGAGCAGGTCGTTGAACGACGGCCACGATTCCTGCAGGAATCGGGTGTTATCTCCAACGTACTGAGTGGGAGTATTAATCTCGTGCGCGATGCCAGCGGCCAACTGGCCAATCGCCTCCAGCTTTTGCGCCTGCCGCAACTGCTGTCCCAGAATCTCGCGCTCCGTTACATCGGAGCCGATAATCAGCAACTCATCAATGCCTTCCTCAGGAGCGCTGATCCAATTCAAGGTGAGGCCCAGGAACCGCGTCTCGCCCTCGACGACGAAGGGAAGGGTCTCGATGCGCCGCAATTCCCGGCCGGCACACCAGGAATCAAACTCCGTCTGGATATCGGTGCGCACCCAACGAATGCCACACTCCGCCAGGGGTTTTCCCGCCACTTCGGCTTTGGCCAGTCCAAACACTTTGGCGGCCGCCAGGTTCCAACGCTTTATCCGGGAATCCCGGCTGATCCCGATCAGAATCGAGGGCACCGAGTTGATGAATAACTCAGCTTCCTGATGCGCCCGCCGCAAGGCCTCCTGGGCCGCCTTTCGTTCCGTGATGTCGACCAGCGTCGCCACGCTGCCGACAATCTCGCGGTCATGCATCACCGGATACGACCAACATTCCACGGGCACACAGGTGCCGTCGGAGCGCCACACGACGTCGTCGTCGAGGTGCGCCCCACTACTTTCTCGGAAGGCATTGGTGAATGAGCATTCATCCTGCGGGTAGGGGGATCCGTCGGCCCGGGTGTGGTGAATGAGTTCGTGCATGTTTTTTCCCAGCACGGAGCTGGCATCCGGGTAACCCAGCATGCGCAACAGAGCCTGGTTGCAGAAGGTGCAGACTCCATTGAGGTCAACTCCGAAAATTCCTTCGGCGGCGGAATCGAGCAGCAGCCGAATTTGCTCTTCACTCTCCGACAACGCGGCCGCAGTCCGCTGGCCCTC
>Ga0209517_10000838_pt1 | contig 50329 bp, 48 predicted proteins | sample PeaSoiMetSII2010_FD_187695 | JGI IMG/M metagenome (GOLD analysis project Ga0209517, IMG submission 187695) | Peat soil microbial communities from Weissenstadt, Germany - SII-2010 (SPAdes) (version 2) | ecosystem: Environmental > Terrestrial > Soil > Wetlands > Peat | place: Germany...
GGATGTTCGTTCGCACCGAAGTGCCGCAGGAAGAGACCTGCTACGACCCGCAAAACAAGCTCTGGTGGGACCGCAACCTCGATCGCCCGGTTACGACGCACAGCAAAGGGGCCGATCCGTTCTTGCTCGGGGAGTTCCGCTTACCTGATGGCACGCCGGTCAAGCCCGCGTTCCAGCTGCTGCAGGAGCGGGTAAAGGACTACACCCCCGAGTGGGCTGCCCAGATTACCGGCATCGACGCGGCGACCATCCGCCGCCTCGCGCACGAGATGGGGGTCACCGCTCGCGACCAGCGCATCGAGCTTCCGATTGCGTGGACCGATTCCTGGGGCACAGAGCACGAATCCGTGACCGGCAATCCGGTGGCGTTCCACGCGATGCGCGGGCTGGCCGCCCACTCCAACGGCTTCCAGACGATCCGGGCCCTGGGCATCCTGATGTCCATCCTCGGCACGATCGACCGGCCCGGAGGCTTTCGTCACAAGGCGCCCTACCCACGACCGATTCCACCCTGTACCCGCACCCCCAACGACGCGCGTGGCGTACGACCGAATCATCCGCTGGATGGGCTCGCACTCGGGTGGCCGTCCGACCCGGACGATTTGTTCGTCAACGACGACGGCAGCCCCGTCCGAATCGACAAGGCGTTCTCCTGGGAATATCCGCTTTCCGTGCATGGCCTCATGCACAACGTCATCACCAACGCCTGGCGCGGCGACCCGTACCCGATCGATACGCTGATGATCTTCATGGCCAACATGGCTTGGAACTCGACGATGAATACGGCAGCGGTTCGCGACATGCTTTGTGACCGGGACGCCGACGGGCAGTACAAGATACCGTTTCTCGTGGTCGCCGACACGTTTCAATCGGAGATGACGGCCTTCGCCGATTTGATACTTCCGGATACGACCTACCTGGAACGGCACGACGTCATGTCGATGCTGGATCGGCCCATCTCCGAATTCGATGGTCCAGCAGATTCGGTGCGGATCCCGATCCTGCCCCCGGCTGGCGCTTGCAAGCCGTTTCAGGAAGTGTTGATCGAGCTCGGCACCCGCCTCAAGCTTCCCGCGTTCGTCACCAAGACCGGTGAGCGCAAGTACCGCGATTACCCGGATTTCATCGTCAACTGGGAGCCGGAGCCTGGTGCGGGCTTGGGTTTCCTGGCGGGCTGGCGCGGCAAGGGTGGCGAGAAGTCGCTGGTCGGCGAACCCAATCCGCGGCAGTGGGAGATGTACCAGCAAAATGGCTGCGTATTTCATTACGAGCTGCCAAAAAGCTACCAGTACATGCGCAACTGGAACCTCGGCTACCTGGAATGGTCCCGACGCAACCGCATCACCCGCTACGCAGAGCCGATTCTCATTCACCTCTATTCCGAAGTGCTGCAGAAATTCCGGCTCGCAGCCCAAGGCAGGGGCATCACCCGCAAGCCTCCGGCACACCTGGCACAACGCGTACAGACGTATTGCGATCCCTTGCCGTTTTTCTATGAGCCGCTCGAATCCCAGGTAACGGACCACCACCGCTTCCCGCTTGCCGCCGTGACGCAGCGTCCGATGGCGATGTACCACTCGTGGGATTCGCAGAACGCCTGGCTGCGCCAGATCCACGCGCACAACTACCTGTTCGTCAATAGCCGCACGGCGCGCGACCAGGGAATCAGCGACGGCGACTGGATCTGGGTCGAATCCCCGTGGGCGAAGGTGCGCTGCATGGCGCGTCATTCGGAATCGGTCGAGCCCGGGACCGTGTGGACCTGGAACGCGATCGGCAAGGCGGCGGGAGCCTGGAATCTCGCGCCGGGTTCCAACGAATCGCAGCAAGGATTTCTGCTCAACCATCTGATCAGCGAGGAACTCGAGGTCCGCGGCGGCCAGCGCGTCTCCAATTCCGATCCGGTTACCGGCCAGGCTGCCTGGTACGACGTGCGCGTGCGCATCTACAAGGCGGAGCCTGGCGAGCCGGAACACACGTCGCCGCAGTTTGCAGCCCTCGAGCCGTACCCGGCGATGAAACCGCGCCGCGACTTGCTGGCGTTCATGGGTGGTGTTTTCGGAAGGGCGGACGAGAAGTGAGCCAACTCGCGCTGGTCATCGATCTGAACGTCTGTGTCGGCTGCCACGCCTGCGTGACCAGCTGCAAGGAATGGAACACCTCGGGCTCGGCCGGACCTCTGGTCGACCAGAATCCGTACAGTGCCGATCCGACCGGCACGTTTTTCAACCGCGTGCAGACCTTCGAAATCGGCGAATTTCCGGGGACGGAAACCCTGCATCTACCCAAGTCTTGTCTGCACTGCGAGGATCCGCCGTGCGTGCCGGTGTGCCCGACCGGGGCCTCGTACAAACGCCAGCAGGACGGGATCGTTCTGGTCGATTACGACAAGTGCATCGGATGCAAATACTGCGCCTGGGCTTGCCCCTATGGCGCACGCGAGTTCGACGAGCAGGGCAAGGTGATGAAGAAATGCACGCTGTGCGTTGATCGGATTTACGACTACTCACTGTCCGAAGCCGATCGCAAACCGGCCTGCGTCAAGGCCTGTCCTACCTCGGCCCGCTTGTTCGGAGACATCCACGACCCGGCCTCCGAGGTGTCGGTGGCAATTCGCAGCAACGGCGGCTACCAGCTGATGCCGGAGTGGAGCACACATCCGGCGAACCATTACCTGCCGCGGCGCCAGACGCAGATGAAGATTCACCCGGACGAACTCGAGCGCTCCGACAACCCGCGCAAATTGGACGCCCAGCTGCCCAAACCGGGAGCGGCGGGTCCGACTATCGAGGACGCGGTCGGCTGGTAGCGATCGATCGAACAAGGATGCGGCCGGCGTTCTCCGTCATTTTCCTCACCACGCTGATCGGCGCGGGCCAGGGCCTGTTTCTGGCGCTGTACACGGTGCAGATCTATGCGCTGTTCCAGCTCCTGCCGCCGCCCGAGGCCCGCTCGTTTTACGGCTTCGGAAGCCTGGTCAGCGTGCTCGTGCTTGCGGCCGGGCTCCTTGCGTCGTTCTTTCACCTGGGCCACCCGGAGCGCGCCTGGCGCACCGCCACCCAATGGAGAACATCCTGGCTCTCGCGCGAAGTCATCGTGCTTCCTGCCTTCATCGCCACCACGTTGCTCTACGGGCTGGCGCACTGGACTAATTGGAGGCCCTCCATTGCAAGCTTGCCCTCCGGTGGCCTGATCGATGCCACGATACTGCTGGGCGCGCTGGGCACAGTGCTGGCCTTCGCGCTGTTCATCTGCACGGCGATGATCTACGCATGCCTGCCCTTCCTACGCGAATGGCACTCTCCGCTCACAGTGCTGAACTTTATCCTGCTCGGTGGCGCCTCCGGCTTCACCCTGGCTACCTGGTTCGCCGCGTACGCGGCGCCGCAGGTGGTCGGATTCCTGACCGGGTGGGCCCTGATCCTCACGGTGCTGGGCTTTGCCGGACGCACCTGGTCGTTGATTCGCAATGCCCGCCTGCGGCCGAGGTCAACGATCCAGACCGCGATCGGCGTCAAGCATCCGAAACTCGCGCAGAAGAGCCAGGGCGCGATGGGTGGTTCGTTCAACACGCGCGAGTTCTTTCACGGCGCAAGCGCATCGACGATGCGCGCGCTCCTGTGGGGCTTTCCGCTGCTGGCGTTTGCGCTCCCGGCAGTCCTGCTCGCGCTAGGGCTGGCAATCGATTCGGCCGTGGCATATTCCTCGGCGTTTGTGATCCAGTACCTCGGCCTGCTCGCGGAGCGCTGGATGTTCTTCGCGCAGGCGAAGCATCCACAAAATCTTTATTACCAGACCGTCTCCTAGCGATGCGCAGCAAACTGCCGCCCTGTACCCGCCTGTACGCCTGCCGGACAATGCCATGAGCGGCCCAATGCGCTCTGGCGACCGGCGGCGGCTCTTGCAACGAGTTGGCTTCGGGCTGGCGCTGATTGTTCTGGCGCAAGCCGCGCCGGCTGCAAGCGCGCCGCTGGCCCCGGTCAGCTGGTGGGTGTGGCCGCTGGCGTTGTTTGGAATCTGCTTTCTCCTCGGCATCGTCGCGGTGCCCGCCGGCGTCGGGGGCGGCGTGCTGTTCGTTCCCATCGTTGGCGGCTTCTTTCCCTTCCATCTGGACTTCGTCCGCGGCGCCGGGTTGCTGGTCGCGATGGCCAGCGCTCTGGCCGCGGCGCCCGACCTGCTGCGTAATGGCCTAGCCGACCTGCGTGTTGCCTTGCCGTTGATGCTGGTCGCTTCGCTGACATCGATCCTCGGCGCATTGATTGGACTCTCCCTTTCGGCCTCGACCGTCAACATCGCGCTCGGCCTGGTCGTGCTCGGAATCGTCGTGCTCATCGCGCGCGCGAAGCGCGCCGATCACGTTGATCCGCGCCCGGACCGCATCGCCACGAGGCTGGGCCTGCAAGGCAGCTACTTCGATTTGGCAGTGGGCAAGGAGCAACACTGGGCGGCGCAGCGTACGGGGTGGGGTCTGTTCCTGTTCGCGATCATCGGCGTCATTGGCGGCATGTTCGGGGTTGGCGCCGGCTGGGCCAATGTTCCCGTCTTGAACCTGGTGATGGCGCTGCCGCTGAAGGTCGCCGCGGGCACGAGTGGACTGATACTCACCGGCGCCAGCGCATCCGCGACCTGGATGTACCTCGATTCCGGGGCCGTTCTGCCGATCGTCGCGGTGCCGTCAGCGGTCGGCATGATGCTCGGTGCCCGCCTCGGGGCGCGCTTGCTGCGCGTACTGCCTGCGGCCAATGTTCGGCGTATCGTTATCGCGCTGCTTGCGTTCGCGGGCATGCGCACGCTGTTGAAGGGCCTCGGAATCTGGATGTGAAGCAATGACCGTAGTGGACCAGGGCGCGCGCGCCGAATCCGAGGAAGTCCGGAAATACGCCACGGTGCTCGAGTGGGCAACGCGCGCGGGCTTCATCGTGCTGACGGTATCCTTTGCCTCCTACCTGGCCGGTTGGCTACCGGACGAGGTCGCGCCCGACCTCACGGTGGAGCTTTGGCGTCAACCGGTCGGGAACTACCTTGCGCGAACGGGGACCATTCCGGGTTGGCATTGGCTCACGATGCTCGATCACGGCGACGCCGCATGCCTGCTCGGGATCGCGCTGCTTTGCAGCGCATCGGTTGCGGCAACGGTTGCCGTCGCGCCGATCTACGCCCGCCGCAGATCGTTCCTGTTCGTCGCTTTTTGCGTGCTCGAGGCTGGCGTGCTAGTGCTCGCAGCCTCCGGCGTCCTTGTGAAGGGCGGTTGAACGCATTCCCCATGAGAACCGTGTTCGAAACTCCGATGCTCGCCACGGAGCTCTCCGAGTTTGACGAGGGCGCTCAACGCGTGGCGCTGGAACTGGCACGGCGCCTGGGCCGGCCGCTTGCCGTCTTGCTGCCGCTGCTGAGCAACGCCGAGTTCGAAGTTTCCGCCCCGGACCTGTCGGCGCGCATCGAACGCCAGTTCCACCAGAAGCTTGAAGCGCTCAACGCAGCCGCGACGGCGCAGTCGGTCAAATGCGAGTGCATCGTGCGCCGTGGCGCCGATCTGGCAAAGGAGATCGTCACGGCGGCGATCGAACGCGAAACCGATCTGCTGGTCATCCGGCGGCGTGGAACGCGCAGCTTCCTGGCAAATCTGCTGGTCGGCGAAATGGTGAGCGCCGTGCTCGCCCACGCGCCCTGCCCGGTACTGCTGGTACCTCGTGCCGCCAGGCTTTGGACGCATGGCATCCTGGCCGCCGTCGATGGTTCCCGCATGACTGAACGGGTTGCAACGCTGGCGGCGGCGGTGGCCGCTGCCGATCGATTGCCGCTGACCCTGGCCTGTGTCGCCGTCGATACCGGCCCGGCCGCTTGCGCGCGGGCCGAGCAAGTACTTGAACGCGCCCGCGCCGCAGTCGGCTCCGAACCGGCAGCGGCGGCCGTGATCGTCGGCGAAGCGCACCGAGAGATCATGGGACAGGCGTTGCGCGTCGGCGCCGATCTGATCGTCATTGGGCGGTGCGGCGATTCGGCCCCCGATCGTGGCGTCTTGGGTCGCACGGCGAAGAAGGTTCTGGGCGCCGCCGAAGGACCCGTGCTGGTTGCCGGGCCTTCCCGGGACGAGTGAGGACGGATCGCGACGGCGGCGTATGCAAATTCCCGGCTGCGACGGCGGGTCTTGCGCCGCGCGCCATGCACTCATTCCTGGATTGAAGATGAAACTTCCGCGAACCGACGAAGAAGGCTACCTGATCGAACCGCAGGAGTGGACCGAATCGTACGCCGAGGCCTGCGCACGTGGGGAGAACATCGTGCTGACCGATGATCATTGGGACGTGATCCGCTTCATGCGCGGGTATTACCTGGAGCATCAAGTCGCGCCGGACGCACGCTTCGTAATCAAGCACCTCTCGGAGCGTTTCGGTCCGGCCGCTCGCAACCGGCTCTTCGAGATCTTTCCCTATGGATACGTGAAACAGGCGTGCAAAATCGCCGGCATGAAGCGCCCACGTGCCTGGAGCACCGGTTGAGGGGCCATCGGCTATCGCAAATTCCCATCGGCAGCCGGACGCGGTCGGGCTTGGCCGTCGGCGAGTTTGGGGGAGGAGATTCGGAATGTATAAACGCATACTGGTTGCAGTGGACGGCAGCGAGGTATCCAATTGGGCGCTGCAGGAATCCATCCGGCTCGCCCAGGACCAGGTGGCCATCTTGCGCGTTGTGCATGCGATCGACGCGGGTCGCGCCTACGCCACGCCGGAGCTTTCGAATCCTGTTTCCGTGGAGCAGGCGTGGATAGAAGCGGGCCGCGAGATCCTCGCTACGGCGCAGGCGCTAGGCCGGGAAGCGGGGTTAACCGTGGAAGGCAAGTTGATCGAAAGCGAGGCCCTGGGTAACGGGATCGCCGACGCCATCGCCGAGGAGGCTAGGACCTGGCCAGCCGATCTTCTTGTTGTCGGCACCCATGGACGTGGTTTCCTGGGGCATATGCTGCTCGGCAGCGTGGCGGAACGCATCGTTCGCATCTGCACCGTTCCGGTACTGCTGGTTCGCGCCGGGACTGGGTCTGGTCCGTCGTCCCGGGAGTCGCCTGCGTCAACCACGCCCTAGCTCCCAAGAAAACCCCGCTCTCTTGTGGGTCGCCCTGCACCGCGCATGCGTTACGATCGGCACCGATACATAGAAAAAGCGTGCGCCACTGATGAGACATTTAACAAGCTTCGCCACTTGACGCGCAACATCGAAATGTGCCTAGCGATCCCAATGCAGGTCACCGCCATCGAGGGACACCTCGCGCGTTGCAATGCGCGGGGGGTGGAGCGCGAAGTAAGTCTGTTCTTGCTGCAGGACGAATCGATTTCTGTAGGGGACTGCGTACTGGTCCACGTCGGCTACGCAATTCAGAAAACCACTACCGACGAGGCGCGTTCCGCGTGGGAGCTTTTTGACCAAATCCTAGCGTCCGATGATGCGGCGCGCGGTGCATGAACGCTAGTTCTGCCAGCACTTCGTCCAACCGGTATCCGGTGATGCTCGAGGTCGCCGACCTTGTGCGGCGGCGCACGTCCGACCAATTGCCGCACGAGGGCAAGTTCTGCCCATCGCACCGCATGCGCGGGCTGCAATAGGGGAAAGGGAGCGCGACATGCGACGCACCGCACGCCAGTGGCTCGACCGCATTCGCGAGCTTCCGCTGCCGACGCGCGTGCGGATCATGAACGTGTGTGGCGGCCACGAGCGCACGATCAGCATGGCCGGACTGCGTGGCGCGTTGCCGCGCGCCGTTGAAATCATTCCCGGGCCCGGCTGTCCGGTATGTGTGTGCCCCGAGGAAGACGTGTTCCAGGCCATACAGCTTGCACTGCGTGAGCCGGTCACGCTGGTCGCGTTCGGCGACATGCTGCGTGTGCCGGTCAATGTGCCCAAGGGCGAAATCCATACGCTCGAACAGGCAAAGGCCAGTGGCGCCGCGATCCGCCCGATCGCATCGCCGTTGGAAGCGGTGCGAATTGCCCGAGGCGATCCAGGGCGGCAGACTGTGTTCTTCGCGGCGGGCTTTGAAACAACGACCGCGCCCGTGGCAGCGATGCTGGCCGAAGGCGCGCCCGCCAATCTTTCCGTGTTGCTCTCGGGCCGCCTGACCTGGCCTGCCGTGGCGATGCTGCTCGAATCGGATACGCCGGGCTTCGACGCGTTGGTCGCACCAGGCCATGTATCGACGGTGATGGGCCCGGAGGAATGGGCGTTCGTGGTCGAACGCCACCGTCTGCCCGCCGCGATCGGCGGATTCAACTCGGAGAGCCTGCTCGCGGCGATCTATTCGACGCTTCGCCAGGTGATCGAAGGACGGCCCTTTCTCGACAACTGCTATCCGGAAGCCGTCAAGCCCGGCGGCAACCCTGCGGCCCGAAGACAGCTCGCCCAAGTCATGGACGTGGTCGATGCCCCATGGCGCGGCATCGGTGTGATCCCGGGTTCCGGGTTTGCTCTTCGTCCCGGTTACGCGTCGCACGATGCGCGGCTGCGCTTTCCTTCTTATGAGGCGGGCGGGCGCAAGCGCGCCGGACACATGCCGGCCGGGTGTGACTGCGCACGCGTAGTGCTGGGCAAGATCCGGCCCAACGAGTGCGTGCTATACGGCCGCGCCTGCGCGCCGCGCCATCCGATCGGACCCTGCATGGTCTCCGACGAGGGCGCCTGCCGCATCTGGTGGTCCAGTGGCGTGCGTGAATACCAACAACCCTGCGCCGCCCACTGAGCGCGATACAGTGCCAGCGCTTGCCGCACGGCGCTTCACGGTGAAGGGCCGCGTTCAGGGCGTCGGGTTCCGGCCGTTCGTTTTCCGTCTCGCCAGGCGCCACGGTATCGCCGGCTGGGTGCAGAACCGCTCGGGCACTGTCGAGATCCTCGCGCAAGCTGCGCCTAGCGCTCTGGAGGCCTTCGGGCGCGAACTCGTCGATCACTCTCCGTCGCTCTCGCGCCCGACAATTGCTGCGATCGCGCAACAGCCGACCGCCGCGCTCGATGACTTCTTGGTCGTTGCCAGCGCGGCGGACCCCGGACGCGACGTTCATGTGCCGCCGGACCAGTTCGCCTGTGAAGATTGCCTGGCCGAGTTCGCCGATCCCGCGAACCGGCGCTACCGTTACCCGTTCATCAACTGCACCCAGTGCGGACCCCGCTACACGCTCATCCAGCGCCTGCCCTACGATCGGCACAACACGACAATGGCGGGCTTCGAGCTGTGTCCAAAATGCCGGCGCGAGTACGAAGACCCGGCAGACCGGCGCTTTCACGCCGAGCCTATCGCTTGTCCGGCGTGCGGCCCGCAGCTTACGTTTCGCGGCGCCGACTCAAAATTGGAAGGCAATCCGGCGGCGCTTGCCGGCGCGGTTACCGCGCTCGGCGTGGGTCAGATCGTTGCCGTGAAAGGCATCGGCGGCTACCACTTGATGTGCGACGCCACCAACGACGAAGCGGTAGCGCGCCTGCGCGCCCGCAAAAAGCGCCCGGAGAAGCCGCTGGCGGTCCTGTTTCCGCGCGACCGGAAATTGCTCGCGCGCCATCTAGTGCTCGATTCGCTGCATGACCGGCTTTTGCACCATCCCGCCCGCCCGATCGTCCTCGTGGAGCGCGCCCCAGGCTCCAGCCTTTCGCCGCATATCGCGCCCGGCATTGCGGAAATCGGCGCAATGCTTGCATACAGCCCTTTGCACCATCTTCTGCTGGAGGAATTGCGTCGTCCGCTAGTCGCGACATCGGCAAATGTGAGCGGGGAGCCCGTGCTGACCAGCGCAGCGGCGGTCGAAGGCAGGCTCGGCCATGTCGCACAGTCATTCCTGCACCACGACCGACCCATTGAGCGCCCTGCCGATGATCCGGTGCAGCGCGTGGTCGCCGGCAGGGCGCGCTGGATCCGCATTGGGCGTGGCTGCGCGCCGCTCGAGCTGGATCTGCCCTTCGCGCTACCCCGGCCCACACTCGCGGTTGGCGCGCATATGAAAAACACGATCGCGCTGGCATGGGGGCAGCGTGCCGTCGTCTCGCCCCACATCGGCGAGCTTGCGTCGCCGCGCAGCATGGAGACCTTCGTCCAGAGCATCCGCGACCTGCAGGAGCTTTACGGCGTGCGCGCGGAACGAGTCGCGTACGATGCGCACCCTGGATACGCGAGCGCGCGGTGGGCAATGCGTTGCGGATTGGAACCTGCGAAGGTTTGGCATCATCACGCGCATGCGTCGGCGATTGCCGGGGAATACCCAAAGTCATACCGATGGCTGGTTTTCACCTGGGATGGCGTCGGATTGGGAGAGGATGGCGACCTGTGGGGCGGCGACGCCCTGCTCGGGTCGCCCGGACACTGGCGCCGCGTCGCGCGTATGCGTCCCTTCCGATTGCCGGGAGCTGAAATGGCCGCGCGCGAAGCCTGGCGGAGCGCGGCGTCGCTTTGCTGGGAGCAAGGCATCGAATGGGAGGCACTGCCCGCAAACGCGGGCCTGGCGCGCGAGGCATGGGCGAAGGGGCTGAATTCACCGCGCACCACCGCCATGGGCCGGCTCTTCGACGCAGCGGCAGCGCTCGTGGGGCTCAATTTGCGTTCGACCTTCGAAGGCCAAGCTCCGATGCTGCTCGAGGCGGCGGCCGGACGCGCCGGCCGTGTGGCACCCGTCGTCCTGCCCATCGCAGAGCGCGACGGATTGCTGGAGTGCGATTGGGCGCCGCTCGTTGCGGCGATGCTCGATGCGCGGCGCACGGTCGCGGAGCGCGCCGCCCAATGGCACGAAAGCATTGCCGTGGCGCTGGTCTCGCAGGCTCTGGCCGTGCGCGAACGGGGCGGTTTCGATCGCGTCGGGCTAACGGGCGGCGTGTTTCAGAATCGCCTGCTCGCGGAGCGCGCGGTCGAGCTATTGCGCGCGGCGGGAATGCGAGCCCATTTGCCAGAGCGCCTTCCCTGCAACGACGCCGCCCTTAGTTTCGGGCAGATCATTGAATCCTCCTGGCGCGCATGAGCGACGAGCGCCGCATCCTGCTTGCGCACGGCAACGGCGGACGCCTGATGCGCGAGTTGATCGAGGAGGTATTCGCACACCACCTCGCGGGGCCGCACCTCGATACACGTGCCGATGCCGTCACGCTGCCCTGGCAAACTAACGAATTGGTCCTCACGACGGACGGTTTTACCGTTCAGCCGCTCGAGTTTCCCGGCGGCGACATCGGCTCGCTCGCGGTACACGGCACGGTGAACGACTTGGCGGTATCGGGCGCCACTCCGATCTTTCTTGCGCTGAGCGTGTTCATCGAGGAGGGCTTCGAGCTTGCGCGCCTGGGGCGCATCGTCGCGAGCCTCGCGCGCGCGGCGCGCGAGGACGGAGTTCAGGTTGTTGCCGGAGACACCAAGGTGCTGCCGCGCGGCGAGTGCGGCGGCCTGTATCTGTCGACCACTGGTATCGGTCGGCTCGCCCGCGAGGTCCGCATCGGGATGGACCGCATATCCCCGGGCGATAGGCTTCTTCTGAGCGGTCCGGTAGGCGACCACGGAATTTCGGTCCTGCTCGCGCGCGGCGACTTTGGCCTTGCGGGCAAACTGCGCTCCGACGCGGCCTCGGTACTGCCCTTCACGCAGGCACTGCTGGGGCTGCGAGGATTGCGCTTCATGCGCGATCCGACGCGCGGCGGCCTCGCGACCGTGGCACACGAGATCGCGCGCGCCTCAAGGCTCGAGGTCCGTCTCGAAGAGTCCCGCATCCCGGTGCGCGAAACGGTGCGCGCCGCCTGTGAGATGCTGGGCTATGACCCGATGTTTCTTGCCTGCGAAGGCCGTGTAGTAGCAGTGGTTGCGCCCGAAGATACCGAATGTGCCATCGCCGCATGGCGCGGCCTGCCAGGCGGCACCGATGCCGCCGTAATCGGAGAGGCGCGCAGCGGGTCGCACGGAGTCGTCTTGCGTACGGAACTTGGGGGCGAGCGCCTCCTGGAGGAATTGGAGGAAGATCCACTGCCGCGGATCTGCTAACCAGCAGACTCGCGCCGGTCCATACACGAGGGCGAACATCGGCCCGGCATCAATGCGCTGCCGTTTCCGCGCGCACGTGGCGAAGCGTAGTGTTCATGGTCGCCATGCAACGCTGGGTCCGGTGCGTCGCGATGTAGCAGGGACGGAAAACTGGCGGCAGCGGCATGCTTGGTCGCATACGAGCTGCCAAGCTCGATGCTGCACCGGTACATTTGCAAATGCGGCATTAGCGCCGGCTCGGCCGCTTCCCGATTTCCGGACCTGTGCTCGCGCAAGCCGGACGGGCCCGTACCGGACCACCATAGCAAATCGAATCGTCAGCGTGCCCCCACGGCGTGTGTGCCCGATCCATTGCAGCCGCGGTCGGTCAACGAAAACGCGTAGCGCCGCGCAACGCGGGGGCCAGTACGGCCCTCGGCCGCGCGTGCGTACGCACGCCAGCCGTCATCACTGGTTCCCGCACCGATATTGCACGCCTTGCAGTGAATGAATTCAAATCCAGCGGCGTACGTGAATCTTGTATTTCCGGTACTCATCGCCGAACTTCGCTTCCAGGTGCTTTTCCTCGTGGCGAATCACGCCAAAGCGCAGTGCAGCCCAGAGGAGCGGCGCAAACAATAGCGGCCACCACGTATGCAGCAGCAGGGAGGCCCCCGTCAAAATGAGCCAGTCGCCGAGATAGATCGGGTTACGGCTGATGCGAAACGGCCCGTCTGTGCAAAGCGCGGAAGCGGCCTTGTATGGATTGACGGTCGTGCGGCGCAGCCGAAACGTGACAAGCGTCCAGGCGGACAGAGCAAGCCCGAGGCCCACCCAAAGCCAGCCTAGCGGACTTGTGGCCGCACCCAGGTTGCACGGCAGCGGCAGCACGTTCCTGTCCAGCCACCAGCCCAATACCAGTGCCGTGGCGTACGGAATTGGCGGCAGGACCCAGGTACGCGGCCGGCTCGCCTCCCCCTGTGCGGCTCCGTCCGAATTCATTGCGCCCGTCCGGCCGCCTCGACCGGCCGGGCGCAACGAGCAGCCTCACCGACCGCGCGGCCATACGATCTATTCAGTCCGGTCACGGCATCGTCGCGCAGGCGCCGGCCGTCAGGGCTTTTTCACAGCGCAGGTATTGACACCGAATAAGGCCCATGCGGGGCACCAGCGCACCAGCCCGGTAAGAAGCAAAACGATCCCGATAACGAGCAAAACGATGCCGGTATAAAGCCACGGGCCGACGGTCCCGAGGACCGCCAGCGCGATCAATACGATTCCGGCGATGATGCGCACGACGCGCTCTGGCGTTCCGACGTTGACTTTCATGGTTGTACTCCTCAGCGGGTTTCAGTGAACATTGTGCTTGCTTGCCGGTTGTGACACTTTGTCCAGCATCAAGCGGTACATACTCTTGCGTCCAACGTTTCTCGCGGCGACCGGTTTCCCCCCTCAATGTCTGCCGACCGCGGCCGAACCTTGATTTGTGCGCGCACCAGAGCGCGCCTCTGCCGCACGGTCTTCCTCGCTCTCCCCCCACATGGCGTTGAGTATCGCCAGCAGCACTGCAAAACCGACTCCAAGAATCCAGAAGAAATACCACATGGTCATGCTCCTCGTTGCGTGTAGTGTTCAGTACGCTTCATGCTCGTTTTCGCTTGCACGCGAGCCACATATTTTTTCAGCAGGAGTCCAAAGCCCAGATCGGTTGATCTTGCGCGCCCACCAATGGCCACTGCCGCACGCCTCCAGCGCCACCGGCCCAGCAGGCCGCTGCGCCAAAAAGCCAATCAACTCGTCACGACCAAACCGCCGATTCACGATCTCTCCGCTCTGCACATCGATCCAGTACAGCTGGAATACGCGCTTTGCAACATCCAATCCATATGTCGTAGCATCCATTTCGGGCCCTCCGTTCCTCAAGAGGTTGATTCGCATCTCCACTTTGGCACATCGATGCCGTTCGGTCCTGGAGCGCCTCTCTCATCTACCGCCTAACCCTCCTACCCATGGGGAGGGAGGTGTCCATTCCATCTCCTTCGATATGGGCGAATTTCGCCTATGGTTGTTGCTGGTGCGCTTCCGCGCCAGGGCCTTCGCTGCTGGACTGCAGGGCGATACTGACCGCCTGCAGTTGATCTTCGTCTAGGGCCCCGGCCAGCGCCGCCAGACGCAGGCGCTCCGTTATCAAGCCCATCCGCGCCTGCACCAGGTTCAATTCCGCGCTAGCAGCGTCGTTTTCGGCATTGAGCAGATCCAGGGTGGTGCGGTCCCCCACCTGCTGGCCAAGTCGGGTCGCATCGAGGCGGGCGCGGCTTGCCTGCAACGCCGCCGACAGCGCAGCTACCCGGTTAGCACCGACCGTAAGACCGAGCCACGCAGCCCGGGTTCGCAGGGCGACCTGTTGGCGTGTTCGCGCCTCCTCGTCCTTGGCCTTGTCGGCCAAGCCCAAGGCTTCTTCCAACTTGGCGCTGCGATAGCCGCCGGTGAACAAGGGCACGGTAAGCTGCACACCGATCATGCCGCTGCTTGCCGTGTTACTGGCAGGGCCGAAGTCCCCGCTGCCGGAGAGGTGGTCCCTACCCGCCTTGGCGACAAGATCCAGCGACGGGGACGCGGTGGCGCGGAACTTGGCCGCCTCCTGCTGGGCCACTGCCACGTTCGCTGCTTGCATTCGCAGGCTGGGATTGCTCGTTGCGGCCTCGTCCAGCCAGTGGCCAAGAGCCGCCACTTCGGCTTCGACGGAACCGGGGCCCGGGATCTGCAACTGGAGCGATTGCGGTGGCAGCCCGGTCATATCGGAGATGGCAATCTGCTTGAGCTGCAGATCGGTCTCGGCCGCAAGCACCTGCGCCTTGATGGCTTGGGCGCGGGCCGTGGCTTCGTGGGTATCCGTGATCGGTATGTCGCCAAGCCGGAAGCGTTCCTGCACTTCGGCGAGAGCTCTTTCCACTGCAGCCTGCTGTTCGCGCAGGACTCGCAGTGACTCACCGGCCAGGGCAACGTCGAAATAGCGCTCGGCCATGCGCAGCATCAAGGACTGTCGTGCCTCCCGCCATTGCAGCTCGGCCAGGTCCGCCGAAAGATCGAGTTGCCGGCTTTGCGCGAGGCGTTCGCGGCTGATGAGCGGCTGGCGCGCTGTAACGGCCCAGCTTTCGGTGTTGCCATCATTGACCGAGGTGTTGAATGCGACGTTGTTGGATTGTCCGAAGCCGGGTGCGAAAAACTGTGCACCGTTGGTTTCGGTATTGCTGCTCATGCGTCCCGCGGTACCGGTGAGCGACACCGAGGGCCGCCAAAGCGCACTGCCCTGCGCCCGACGCGCTTGGCCGGCCTCGTGCGCATCGCGCGCCGCCGCGTACTCGAGATCGTGTTCCTGCGCCGCGCGCCAGGCTTCGACCAGGCTGGTCGCTCGCGCCGCCGGCAAGAGGAGCACCCCGGCGACCAGGAGCAGGACGATGGACTGCGAGCTCATGGCGCGCTTCCCGGCAGACGTGTTCGAATCCATGCCAGTAATTCGTCGGCGGAGACGGCTCCCGACATGCGGCCACGTTCCTTGCCGGTGTGAAACAGGACCAGCGTCGGAATGCTGCGGATGGCAAAGCGCGCGCTTGCCGCCGGTGCGTCATCGCTATTGACCTTGACGAAGCGCACGTCCGGCATCCGCTTTGCGGCGGCCGCAAAGTGCGGCGCCATCATCTTGCAAGGACCACACCAGTCGGCCCAAAAGTCCACCAGGACCGGCAGTTCGGTGTTGGCGATATATGGCAGCAGCGCCTGGTCACCGATTTCCACGGGCTCGGTCGACATCAATGGCGCACCGCAACGGCCACAGATCGGCTCATCGTGCAGCCGTTCGTCGGGCATCCGATTGGTGCTGCTACAGGCAGGACAAGCGAGGTGCATCTTCTGTTTCCCTTCAGGCGCCTGTAGGCACGCCCAGCTTGCGCAGCATGCTTTCCATCAAACTCCATTTGGTGAGCGCGCTTTGCAGGAGGTTGGCACCGACGAAGGCGGTGAAGGCCAGCCACCACTGGCTGACAAAGATCGGGCTGCCCGGGATGCCGAGCGCAAGCGCAATCAGGATGAAACTGCCAGCGATGAGACGCACGAATTGCCAGGTGGTCATGGACTATGCTCCTTGAGGAATGTGGATTGGAGGATCCGCGAATTGCTTGCGGTACGCGGCGTAATACAGAGTCGGAATGACGACGAGCGTCAGCAAGGTGGAGACCAGAATTCCAAAGATCAACGAGATGGCCAGGCCATTGAAAATGGGGTCGTCGAGGATGAAAAAGGCTCCCAGCATCGCCGCCAGGCCGGTAAGTAAGATGGGCTGCGAACGCGTAATGGCCGAGCGCACGACGGCCTGGCGGAACGGCACGCCGGCTTGCACCTGCAGGTTGATGAAGTCCACCAGCAGGATGGAATTGCGCACGATGATGCCGGCCAACGCGATCATTCCGATCATGCTGGTAGCGGTGTACTGGGACCCCAACAGTGCATGGCCCGGCATGACGCCGATGATTGTCAGCGGGATCGGCGCCATGATGATCAGCGGCGTAAGGTACGAGCCGAACTGCGCGACCACCAAGAGGTAGATCAGCACCAGCCCAACTGCGTAGGCGGCCCCCATGTCGCGGAAGGTCTCGTAGGTGATCTGCCACTCGCCATCCCACTTTAGGGCGTAGTCGCGATAGGCCTCTCCCGGCGGGCGGATGAAGTATTCGACGAGCGATCCGCCCCCCGGGGTCTTGATGCTTGCCAGATCGGCGCGCATGCGGAACATGCCGTACAGCGGACTATCGATCCTGCCCGCCATGTCGCCGACAACGTAATTCACCGGCAACAGATCCTTGTGATACGAGGGCTGTTCGCGCACGGTGTCGCTAACGGTGACGAGCTCCCGGATCGGGACGAGCTTACCTGCGGCACTACGAAGGGAGAGTTGCAGCAGGGAGTTGCGGTCGCCGAGGTGATCGGGCGCAAGTTGCAGCGTGATGGCCGCAGGGTACTTGCTCTCGTCATGCAGGTAGGTCGTGGCTTCGCCCGCAAGACCGGCGTGCAGGGTGTTCACGATTTGCTGCTGCGCCACACCTAGCATTGCCGCCTTGCTTCGGTCGACGAGCAGCACAGTTTTTGGCGCCGTGCCGATACTGCTGTCGTCCACATCGACAATCCCGGCCGTCTTTTCGAACACAGCTCGCACCGCCTTGGCCACGCTGCGACGGCCCTCGGCCTCGGGGCCATAGATTTCGGCGACAAGGGGGGAGAGCACCGGGGGTCCGGGCGGCACCTCCACGACCTTGAGGTTGGCGCCAAAGCGCTGGGCGATCTTTTGCAGTTCTGGGCGCACTCGCGTTGCGATGGCGTGGCTTTGCTTATCGCGGTGATGCTTGTCGACCAGGTTGACTTGGATGTCGCCGACGTCCCCGCCCGAACGCAGGTAGTATTGGCGCACCAGCCCATTGAAATTGATGGGCGCAGCCGTGCCCGCGTAGGCCTGGTAATCGGTGACTTCGGGCACGGTGGCAAGGTAGGCACCGAGATCGTGCAGCACGGCCGCGGTCTGCTCCAATGGCGTTCCCGCCGGCATATCCACCACGACCTGGAACTCGGACTTGTTGTCGAACGGGAGCATCTTCAAAAGGACCAGCCCGGTGGCCGGCAGTGCGACGGAGATTGCGATCAGCCCCGCGATACCGAGGCCGAGCAGACGCCGATTGCGCGTTCCCCGGGCGTCGTCCAGCAAGGGACGAAAGACACGTTCGAACAGTGGTGCGAGCTTTGCGCTCAGACCGGTTGGTTGGCCATGATCGGTCGCGCGATGGTTCGCTTTCATCCACCGGCGCGCCATCCAGGGCGTTACGACGAACGCAATGGCCAGGGACAAAAGCATGCCCATGCTGGCATTGATCGGGATCGGGCTCATGTACGGCCCCATGAGCCCAGAGACAAATGCCATGGGCAGCAGGGCGGCGATGACAGTCAGCGTGGCCAGGATCGTCGGACCCCCGACCTCATCAACCGCAACCGGGATGATGTCGACCAGGGATTTGCCTGGGAAAAGCTGCTGATGGCGGTGAATGTTCTCCACCACCACGATGGCGTCGTCGACCAGGATGCCGATGGAGAAGATCAGCGCAAACAGCGAGACCCGGTTGAGCGTGAATCCCCATGCCCAGGAAGCAAACAAGGTCACCGTGAGTGTCAGTATGACCGCACTGCCAACGATTGCCGCCTCACGCCAGCCCAGCGCGAAGAACACCAGCGCGACCACGGAAGCGGTCGCAAATAGCAACTTCTGGATTAGCTTTTGTGCCTTGTCGTTTGCCGTAGCGCCATAGTTGCGCGTTTCCGCGACCTGCACATCGTTTGGGATGACGCTGTTGCGTAGCGCGTCCACGCGGCGCATGACAGCGTTGGCCACGTCAATCGCATTCTCACCGGGCTTTTTCGTGACCGTGATCGTGACAGCGGGGTGCTCGGGCCAGGCCCCGCCCGGCTCCTTGCCCGCTGCGGCATGCCACTCGTAGCGCCGTGGCGGTGGCGGTCCGTCGTGTATGGTCGCAACATCCCGAAGAAAGATCGGCTTGTCGGCTTGCACGCCGACCACGAGTTCTCCAGTGTCGCGGGCATCCCTGAGAAACGGACCGGACTCGACGGCGATGGCCTGGTTGCCGGCAATCAGGTCACCAACCGATAGGCCTTGGTTGGCCGCTTGCAACGCAGCCCGCAGATCCGGAAGCGTCACGCCCGCGCCGGCCATCCTCGCCGGGTCCATTTCCACCAGCAAGGTGCGACCCGGGCCGCCGATGGTGCACACCTCGCGCGTGCCGGGAACGCGCTTGAGATCGGCTTCAATGCTGTGCGCGACGCGCTCCAGATCGTATGCACCGGTGGCGTCGCTGGTGCCATAGAGCGTCAGCGCCACGATCGGCACATCGTCGATGCCCTTGGGCTTGATGATCGGATCGAGTACGCCCAGGCCTTTTGGCAACCAATCGGCGTTCGAGTTGATCGTGTCGTACAGCCGCACCAGCGCCTCGGTGCGCGGCACGCCCACCTTGAACTGCACCGTGATGATGGCCATGCCCGGCCGTGAAACCGACATCACATGGTCGATTCCGGCAATCTGGGACAGGACCTGTTCTGCCGGGGTGGCGACCATCTGCTCCACGTCCCGGACGCTCGCTCCGGGAAAGGGAATCAGTACGTTGGCCATCGTCACGTTGATCTGCGGTTCCTCCTCTCTTGGCGTAACCAGAACGGCGAAAACGCCCAGGAGCAAGGCCAACAAGGCGAGCAAAGGCGTAATCCGATGCACCAGAAAAAAGGCCGCGATCCGGCCGGAGATGCCCATCGCGAGGTTTTTTGGATCGCTCATCGCACGCGGGCAGCGGCCTGCGGGTCCAGCGCAACGCGCTCTCCGGCACTCACGCCAGAGAGGATCTCGACGCGATCGTTCAGGCGCTCGCCCAGCCGCACCTGGCGCAGCACCGGATGACCGTTTGCTTCCACCACGTACAGCGCGGTCAGCTCGGCACGGCGCACGATCGCATCGAACGGAACGAACATTCGCACCAATTGCGGCGCTGTCGCGACGCCGGCCTGGGAGACAGTCGGCAGCCGCTCAGCGGGGAGCCAGGCGCGCGCAAACATTCCGGGGGAAATTCCGGTAAGACCATGCGGAAGATCCATCCGGACTTCTACGGTGTGTGTTCCCGGATCGACCGTCGGCAGAACCTGGACGTGCGATGGGATCAGCCATTGGCGATCTGGCGATAGGCCCGGAAGCTCGATCTTCGTGCCTTGCCCGCTCGCCGTCTCGTCGATGGCGGTTTGCGGCACCCTTGCCGTCACGCGAAGGGCGGACGGGTCATACAGGGTAATGAGCGGCCGCCCTGGCATCGCCATGTCTCCCAGGGCGACCGGGACCTCCGCCACGACACCGGCGTACGGCGCCTTGACCACAAAGAAGCCCGATTGCGTACGAGCAACGCCGGCCTGCGCCAGCTGGGCCGAAACCTGTGCCTGCGTCGCCTTGAACTGCGCCTCGGCTCGCTCAAAGGCCGCTTGGCTTATGTAGTTCTTCTGAAACAGCTGTTGCTGGCGTTCGTACTCCTGGGTCGCGACCTCCAGCGATGCGCGTGCCGCCTGGACTTGCGCGTCGCTAGCCTCGGCGTTTTGCTCCGCGGCGCGCGCGTCCAGACGCAGCAAGACCTGTCCGGCATGCACGGCATCGCCGGTTCTGACGCCAATTTCGATCACGGTCCCGGAAACCTGTGCCGCAACCACGCTCTGGCGAATGGCCTCAACGACGGCATCGAAGCTTGTCATGCCCGCCGCTGTCGAAGACGCAACCGGGATCGTCGCCAGCGCATCGGCGGCCGCATGTGCGCCGGAAACAAGAGCAAGCGTCAGGGCGGCGCCGGGGAGTGCTGCTAACAGTCTGTTTTTCATACGACTTGTCGCGTTCGACGGATGGGGGAACCGGCACACGGGGGACTAGCTTTGTGGTGAACTTTGGTGTATTCTGAGCTTTATTAACTACATAGTCAAATAGATATTTGCGCAATTTCGTAACTAACCGCGTAGCTACTAAGGCATCATGACGGTCTCGACACTCCCGGCTTGCGCGAGAATGGAAGGGCTCCCGACGGAGGCGCTGGAACAAGTGGCGGCGTATTTCCAGGCGCTGTCGGAACCCACGCGCCTACAGATCCTCAACCTGCTGCGACAGCGCGAGCGCAGCGTTGGCGAGTTGGCGCAGTTGTGCGGCTATACGTCGGCCAACATATCGCGCCACCTGGCCTCGCTAACCGCGAACGGACTGGTCGCCCGCGAAAGCCGGGGTACAAGCGCCTACTACCGAATTGCGGATGAATCGATCTACGCGCTTTGCGACTTGGTATGTGATCGGATCGCGCATCGGCTCCAAAGCAAGTCGCAGGAGCGCGAGCTGTTCCTGCGAGCCACTAGCCGTCCGGACGCGCCCAGCCGCGGCGCAGACAGCCGTATGGTGCGACGAAAAGCGTGACGGACGCCGCCTTTCCCGACCCCACGATCACTTGGCATCGAAGAAATGGGGGAGATCACAGTAGTTTCGGTACAGCGGCGACCGAGATTCGGTCCGAGTCGCTGGATTTTTCTGGTCACGGCGCCATAAGCCAGCTCTGCCCTCCATCGCCACCGGAGTCGTCAACGTGAACGCATCACCCACAAAATATCGGGACCTGACAAAGGACGTATCGAGCAATCTCGCTTTGCTGCGGGGCGATCTTCCAGACGTAATGAAGAGCTTCGGTGAACTCGCGCGGGCGGCAACACGTGATGGCGCACTCGACAAGAAAACCAAGGAGTTGATCGCACTCGCATTGGGCGTGGCGGCCCATTGCGACGCATGTATCGGATTCCACGTCCAGACGCTGGTTGCCATTGGCGCGACAAAGAGCGAGCTCGAGGAAGCGCTTGGTATGGCGGTATATATGGGTGGAGGCCCATCGCTCATGTATTCGGCAAACGCGCTCGCCGCGTACGAGGAGTTCTCGCGGAAAGCCTGAACACGGGGGCGATGCACGCCAGCGGGCTGCACGCTCGATCCGTGCGACGGCGAAAATCAAGCGCTGGTGCATCCGGGCCGGTATGCGCCAGCCAAAAACGTGCAAGCGAGTAGCCCTGGTTCCCGTACGCAGCCAATGTTTATTGGGCGAATTGTTCGTAACGCCTGAGCAGTTCCCGCGCCAGAATGTGATCTGGAGCAATCTTCTAAACCGTTAAGGCCAATACAATTTCAACCAAAGTCGGGTGGGTTTCGACCTAGCAGGGGCCTGCCCGGCGTCGTAAAGGCTACGCTCACAGGTCACATCTCATGAATTCCCAAGGCTACCGTTGGAAACGGCGGGCTGTGCAGGTCGCAACCCTTTTTATGCTGGTGTTGATTCCCGCACTGGGAATCTTCCGAATCGATCTCGCCGCCGGGAGCCTGGTCATCGTCGATCATCCGGTGAGCTTGCGGGATTTTCCCGTCGTGGCCGGGCTGGCGATCGTGCTGGCGACGGCACCGTTGCTGATGATTTCGACCATCGGAACCCTCTGGTGCGGGTGGGCCTGCCCGCAGAACACGGTTTCCGAGTGGGCCAACAACCTGACGCACCGCCTGCTGGGCCCGCGCGCCAACGTCAATGTCGAGAGCGCGGGTTTGCAAGTTGCACCGTCAAAGAACCGCACCCGCAACTGGCTCGTCCTGGGATTGAACCTCTTACTGGCTTCGCTGATGCTCGGGATCATCCCGCTTTTCTATTTTTTTCCGCCCGACGTCGTGTGGTCGCTGGTGAGCTTCGGCGAGAATTCCCAGTTTTCGCACTTCATGTACCGCCTTTACCTCGTCAGTGCCGCGGCAGCATTTGTGAGCATCGCGTTGATCCGCAATTTTGTGTGCAACTATGTCTGCCTTTACCGCTTCGGCCTGCTGCTTTTCAAGAACGAGGACACCTTGCATGTCACCTATGATGCGAGTCGGTCGAACGAATGCGCAAAGTGCAACTATTGCCGTGTCTCCTGCATTACCACCATTGATCCAACGAGCATCAAGCGCTTCGACCGCTGCGTCAATTGCGGAGAATGCATTGACGCATGCACGCGCTTGCACGCGAAAAATCAGCAGGCAACGCCCGGCCTGCTTCAATTCGAGTCGGGCCCGCGTGATGGCGAGCCACGCAGCATGCTAGAGCGAGTGCTCGCCATGGTCGGATGGCACGGGGTCGTCTTCCTGGCCGGGTGCGCGATACTGGCGTTCGCCCTAGCACATCAGTCATAGCTAAGAACTGGAGAATTTCGGCCGCGTGTTCAACGCGTGAAATTACGCGCGGCCGATGCGCCATCCGGCTTGGATGGGCGTGATGAATGCTCTCTCTCTGCTTGCCGCTGGCGAGGCGCTCGAGAATGATCGCCCCGCCATCGCGGGCGGCCACAATCTCCGGCTTGCATTCCGCGAAATCGCGGGCTTGCTCAGCGCACCGCTACCGATCGAATCTTTCGAACCACCGGTCAATTACGCCCAAGTATTGCAGTATGAAGAACAGCGCTATCCCGCCCAGAATGCCGACCTCGAGCGAATGTACGACCGTCATGCTCTTACTCCTCCACGTCCCTAAAAAGGGGGAACCGCACGTCCCGTAGCCGATTTTACGGCGTATGAGAACTAATCCACGAAGTCGCTGCCGTAACCCAAGCAGCTAAAATGCTACGGTTTCGTGAAGAAGGGTAGCTTGACAAGCATCAACATCGATTCGAACGATTCACTGCGGCGCTAGCCGCCAAGGCACCACGGCAATCAAGGAGCGGATCGAAGTCCGTGTATGTAAGAGGGTGGCGCTGGCCTGCCATCCGACCAGGGCCTTGCGAGCGCGCGTGGCGTCAGTCAACCCCGTGGCGCTCGCCTGCGAACGGCTCGTCGCGACGCGATAGCCGCATTCCAGTCGGGGCTCGCGCGCTTACCTGCCTTGTCCAGGTATTTGCTTGCGAACACTCGTGTGCGTCGGGGCCCAACTGCGGCCGTGGTCCACGCAGCCGGCTGTGTGATCGGTGCGCGTGCAATCCGGCGCGCGAGCATGCAGTCCCCCGTTACTGATGCGACTCGTAGCCGTGGGGCGAGATGACTGGCCCAAGCAAGATGGGCGACATCGGGCGCAGGCAAGCCACGAGGCCGTGTTCGGCCCCGCGGTGCAGGCGTCCGCAAAGCGACTTTAATTAGCCGGGTACGGCGTGCCGGTGTGGGCCATGCTGCGCGGCGCTTGGATCGCCGGGTATTCCCCAGGGAACAACTCGCGCGGCGAAAACCCAGAAGGGCCAATAACGTCGCCGGCCTTCTGGGCCGCGGCGAGTTCGGCCTCTACCTGTTCGCGGGTCTTACCCTGCCCGGTGGCAACCGCTGGGTACTGCGACGGGAACAACTCGCGCGGCGAAAACCCAGAAGGGCCAATAACGTCGCCGGCCTTCTGGGCCGCGGCGAGTTCGGCCTCTACCTGTTCGCGGGTCTTACCCTGCCCGGTGGCAACCGTTGGGTACTGCGACGGGAACAACTTGTGCGGCGAAAACCCCGAAGGGCCAATAACGTCGCCCGCCTTCTGGGCCGCAGCAAGTTCGGCCTGTACCTGCTCGCGGCTCTTGCCAGGGTCGGCGCAAGCAGCGCTAGAGGCCACGGTCAGGGCGATCGCAGAGACACTGATCATAGATATGGCGTTCTTCATGGAAGGCTCCTCTAATCGTGAAAAAGCATCCGCGACTCGGGCTGGCGGCACCGGTGATGCGGGCCAAATCGCGAGTCCTCGATGGCGGCGAATGGAGCACGATGCACCGTCGACAGCTTGAGCCTACGCGCGGGCGTGCCGATGAAAAAGATGGGCATTGCGTAAGGGTTTGCCCGTACCCCATAAATATTACGATCAAAGATAACCACGCAGTCGCGCCGTGCGGTGACCGAATGATCGTTGCCAGAGCGTGTCGCCGATAGGGCCGGCTTCCCTTCAATCCGAGAATCGAGAAAGCAAAGGCGAAATACCAGCGCTAGCTACTTTCCAGCGCAAGAATGACGTTTGCGCAGGCGCACGCAAGCAATCGCAGACGGAGAAGCCGCCGCGGCGCGGCGGTGGCTTGCCGAGGGGAATTACGAGTGAAAGAGGCGGTCAGCGCGCGGGCCGTGCGGCCAGGGCGGGACCGATGTTGATCAGGTTGTCGGCGATGACGTCCAAACCGACCCAGCGTTTGATGCCGTCGGGTCCCTTGTAGCGACATCGGTTCAGCCCGTGGCGCCTCTTTAAGAGGCTGATCCTGCCTTCGCATCCGGTTCGCCACTTCTGGGCCTCGCGGAACCAGCGCTTCTTCTGCAGCTTTTTGCGCTCGGCGCTCTTGGTGCCGAGGTTGGGGATGGCGATGCGCTTGACGCCACGTTCACGCGCGGCCGCTTCGTTGCGTGCCGAGAAGAAGCCGGCGTCGGCAGTTAGGAGGCGGGGTGGCTGTCCGAACTGCCGCTCGTGAATCTGGAGCGCCGGTACCAGCAGGTCAGAGTCGTTCGGACGTTGGTCGTAGACCTCGTAGTGGGTAACGATCTGCTGCTCGGCCTCCTGAAACTTGACCAGCTTGCCGAACTCGGTGGGCTTGGCCGCATTGACCTTGCGGATGATTTCAGTGTGCGGCTCGAACAAGCTGACCAGCTTGCCGGGCGTTCGCGGATCGCCGCCGAAGATGCGGTCGCGCGTTTGCTGCATCACATGCTGCACGCGCGCAATCATGGTCTCGAGGTAGACGCAGTTCCCCTCGATGGCCATTTGCCCGATCAGGTCGTCGCTGTGCTTGATGCCGGTCACCACCTCGCGCACGAAGCGCTTGGCCTGTCCGACCACCCGCCCGGTGATCGACAGCAGCCTGCGATAGCACTGCTGCAGCCGCTCCTTGCCCTGCTCGGTGCGGCTGCGACAGATCCGGCTGATCTGCAGCGCGTATCGGCGCGCGCTCTTGGTGCGATCGCGTAGCTTGGCGCCGGCCGCACAGGCCAGCTCCCCGATCCGTTTCATCGCCCGCGTCAGCACCCGCACACCGTCGCCCAGCAGCGAGGAGTCCGTCGGGTAGTGGATGTCGGTTTCCACCACCGTGGTATCGACGCGCATCCGGCGCCCCCGGACGATTCTTTGCTCCTGTGCGATAGCTACCACACGCCGATGGATCCGTTCGACGATTTGCGGCCCCAAGGCCACGCCGAGCTTGCCCAGCGTCTTGGCATCGGGCACCTTGGCCGCACCCACCCGCGTGAACTGGCGGTACACCAGGTTGGCTCGCACCTCGCGCTCGAGCACGGCATAGCTCCAGTTGCGCACATGCTTGAGCAGCAGTAATCGCAGCACGACTTCCGCCGGCGTGCCCCCTCCGCCCGAACGATTGTGGAAGCGCCGGCGCATGTGCTTCCGACACAGCCCCGAACGCAGAGTTCCATGACACGGAAGACGGCCCCGCCCGCGCCCGGCCGAGGATTCTGTGGTGCACGCGACCACCAGCGCACGCACCAACAAGAGCAAATGAAAACGTCCGTCACAAGACTACTTCTTGCGATCCCACGTCCGGTTGTCCCCCAGGATGCAGACAGTGGGAATGACGAAAACGATAATTCCGAAGATGATGTAGAGGGCGGTCATGATGTCTCCCTTAACTGGGTTGGATCGTCCTGCAGGATTGTCGTTCGCTCCGGGCGTCCCTTCGACATTCACGGCGTCCGGGCAATCAACACCGGCCCTCGCGAGGTATTACCGCCACGGCGTGCATGGCATTTCTTGCATATGGGGAGCCCTTACGCGCAACCCAATTTTCCCGCACTAGCGCTTCGCGTAGGTTAGGCAATATGAGCGCATTAGGCGTTCAGCGGAACGGCCGGGACTGCAGCGTTCGTTGCGCCCTTGGTGCATCGCCGATGCTTCCGTAGTCGCGAGGCGGGCCGTGATATCCGGGGCGCACGACACATCAGGTATTGGTTTTCGAAAGACACATCCGTGAAATTCACGAACGCCGTGAATACCATTGGCGCTGCGGCCGTGAGAGTAGCTGCCTGCCAAAAAAATTGGGCTCGCCGCTGCAGAGCATTGCGCTTGCCGCGCTTATGGTTAGCGCCGGATCCGATTACCGCGGATCAATAATCGATGAGCGCCAATGGCAACAAGAAGCGCCTCGAACGCGAGGCGTCGGCCGGAGGGCCAGAGCGCATTCTGGTGCTGCAAGGCGGTGGGGGCCTTGGGGGCCTACCAGGCCGGCGCCTACGAGGCACTGGCCGCGGCCGCAACGGCGCCGAACTGGGTGGCCGGAATCTCGATCGGGGCGATCAATGGCGCGTTGATCGCCGGCAACCCACCCGAAAATCGGGTCGCGCGGCTGCGGGAGTTCTGGGAAACCACAACATCGGTGTCGGCCCTGATTGCCCCACCGACGGTGCCCAGCGTCGAAGCGCGCAGGGCGTTGAATCAGGTAAATGCGTCGATTGCCGTCTTGTGCGGGTTGCTGGGGTTTTTCCTGCCGCGTTTTCCGCCGGCGCCCCTGCATATGCACGGCACGCCGGGCGCCCTTAGCTTCTACGACACGTCGCCGCTGCGGCAGACCCTGAACCGCCTGGTTGATTTCGACCTGCTCAACAACGGACCGGTACGTTTGTCGGTCGGTGCGGTAAATGTCCGGACGGGCAATTTCGCCTATTCGACACCGCCGAGCAAGTTCTCGATACGCGCCACATCATGGCCAGCGGCGCACTCCCGCCCGGCTTCCCACCGGTCGAAATCGACGGCGAATCGTATTGGGACGGAGGTCTGGTGTCGAACACCCCGCTGCAGTATGTGCTCGATCAGCCCGGGGCCGAGTCCAGACTGGTTTTCCAGGTTGATCTGTTCGCGTGCGAAGGTCCCATGCCCGCCAACCTGATTCAAGTTGCCGAACGCGAGAAGGACATTCGTTATTCGAGCCGGACGCGATTAAATACCACCAACGTCCTGGCGTGCCATGCACTGGCACAGGCCGCGCGAAGATTGACGGCCAGTTTGCCACCGGCGTATGCGAACGATCCGGATGTTCAAGCCCTGCAGGCGGCCAGCCAAGAATCCGCGGCGACCGTGGTTCACCTGATCTACCGCCGCCAGACCTACGAATCGCACTCCAAGGACTACGAGTTTTCGCGCCTTTCCATGCAAGAACACTGGAAAGCTGGACACGCCGACGTGGTCCACACTCTGAATCATCCAAACTGGAAGTCCAAAGCAACACCACAGACCGGGGTTCATGTTTTTGACTTGACGCGCCGCCAAGCGCCGACGCAAAAGCCCCCAGCATAGGAGGATCACCCCGGCACGCGAGCTTGCGAGTTGCGGACAGGAGCGATCGCGCCCGGGAAGTCGAACCGATCTACGCCGTAATCCCTTTCACGATCGGCATGGCGGCCAGCGGATCCGCGCCTTCACTGATCAGCTAAATAGTCAAGTACCGCAAGATTCAAGCAGCGAATCAAAGGCATGGCTACTGAGGCATCATGAGCGTAGTCCAACACGCGGGTTGCACAACATGGAAGGTCTACCGGTCGAGGCCCTGGAACGAGTTGCGGCGTACTTTCAGGCGCTCTCGGAACCAACACGGTTGCAAATCCTCAATCTGCTGCGGCAGCGCGAGCACAATGTTGGCGAGCTGGCACAGTTGTGCGGCTATACCTCGGCAAACATCTCGCGCCACCTCGCAATGTTGACCACACACGGATTAGTGGCCCGCGAAGCACGAGGCACGAGCGTTTATTACCGCATCGCGGACAAATCGATCTATGCGCTCTGCGACCTGGTCTGCGGCACCATCGCGCGTCAACTCGAAGGCAAGGTGAACGAGCGCGAGCTGTTCCTGCAAACGACGGCCCGCGCCGAGCCGATCCGACGCGGGACCGGCAGCCGGCAGGCACGGCGCAGGGCATGACGCATTGCCTCCTTTGCAAGTACATCGGAACGCGCGGCCGTGGAATTCGTTGTTGTGTTTTGCGCCGGGCTGGGGAGTCCTGTTCGGGCTGATTCTTGCGCTGGCCGGCGGAGGCGTGCTGACCGTTCCCCTGCTCATCTTCGGCTTGCAGATGCGCGTTTCGGATGCCACGCCCGTTGCATTGTTCGCGGTCGGGATATTGTCCGCACTCGGAGCCGCGATGGGACTGCGCAGCGGCCTTGATGGCGGCACTGGGATTTTATCGGCGCGCAGGCAGGGAGCGGGCGCGCGAGCGGCGCGCACCGTGCACTCTTGATCCGGCGCAGGGGCGCCTGCGCGGGACACCGGCGTGCGCACGAGCCCCAGGCGGAGCCGGGCTGGTTGCCGGACGGCTCTCGGCCTTGCTCGGCATCGGTCGCGGCTTGCTGGTCTTGCCGGTACTGGTACGCGTCACCGACCTCGATATGAGGAGTGTCACCGCAACCTCTGTAATTTGCACCCGTCCTTAACGGGGAAGCGGCATATGGGTTTCCCATACGGGACCATCCCGATGCAGCCGGGGCGCCACTGTCGTACATTTGTATTGCTGGAGTACTTCGCCGTCCGTCCAGCGGGACGCGATCAACCCGGGGTACTGGCAGCCATACAGGATGACGTTCCGTAGCAAGGAGGGAACATGTCGACCTATAAGCTACTCGTTGCGGCATTGGTTTTGACACTGCTGTCGGCTTGTGCCGAGTCGCCCGAATACCTGGCCAAGCGCGCACGGCTCGACGATACGACGCCGGTCTGCGTTGGCGAGGCAGACTGCAATGCAAAATGGCTGGCAGCGCAGCATTGGATCGTCAACAATGCCGGATTCAAGATATATAAGGTCACCAACGACCTGATCGACACCTATTACGGCAGCGAGTGGGATGAACGACTCGTGTTTCGCGTGACCAAGGAGCCGCTCGGAGATGGAAAATACAAGATTCTCGCGTCCGCTTCGTGCACCAACTTTTTCGGTTGCATACCGGACCGGTGGAAGGCGACGCTGGCCTTCAATAAATCCATAGATGCCGTTACGCCGTAGGACCAGACCCAGGAACGTTGTTCAATGCGGTGCCCGTCTTGTCGAGCACGGTCACTTCGACCGGGATCGACGAGCGGACACTTTGCGTAACGATGCAAAAATCCTCGAACTGCGAGAGGATGCGGTCCAGCATTTTCACCTCGGATCCGGCAATCGCCAGGTGCAGGTCCACGGCGATACGGCTGATGCGCAGGCGCTTGTGCTCATTGCGCGACATGCGCACCGTGGCAATGACGCGCATGGGGCCGGGCTCGTTGCGGAATTTGCGCATCGCAAACAGCAGGCTGGCCGCAAGGCAATTGGCAACCGCGGTGCCGAGCAGTTGCGCCGGGCTGGGCCCCGCGTCGGCGCCGACGGGCGCGCCCTCGTCGGTGATCAGGACCGGTACCGGCGCATCGAAATGCACCTCGAAGCGGTAGTCCTCCTGCTGGAGGAGTTCGATCTGGAATTCGCCCTCCGCGTCCATGCTTGCCTCAGGTCCTTTTCCCGGGAGGCAGCATCATAGGCCGCGCGCCGAGATTACGGAAAGGTCCAAGCGCTGCGCGGCATGCTCGGACCGCGCGCTCGCCAGCCACGGCACTCGGCCCAGGCAGGGAGCGGGCACCAGCTGCTTCAGGGCCGCAAAATTGCGGTCTGCCTGCGCCATCTGCGGATCGATCGTATTGGCGACCCAGCCCAAGATGCGAAGGCCACGCGCGGCGATTGCCTCGGCGGTCAGCGCGGCATGATTGAGGCAACCCAGACGCAGGCCGACCACGAGCACCACCGGCAGTCCCAGTTCCCGCGCCAGGTCCGCAGTGTCAAATTCCGGCCCCAAAGGAACGCGAAATCCGCCCACCCCTTCGACAATGACGACGTCGGCCTGGGCGCGCAGTGCTTGGTACGCACCCAAAATGACCGGCAACTCCAGCCGTACGCCGGCCAATTCGGCGGCGATGTGCGGTGCCAGGGACTGCGGCAGCAGGTAGGGACACAGTGCGCTGCGCGCGACGTCGATGTTGCCCTCGGCCGCGAGTTGCTCCACATCCTCATTGCGCCAGGCACCATCGTGCCAGAGCGCGCCCGCCGCAACCGGCTTCATGCCGGCCACACGCAATCCGTTTTGCACCAGGGCACGCACCAGGGCGCTGGCAATCAGCGTCTTGCCGACGCCGGTATCGGTACCAGTGACGAAGCACGACTCCCAGTGCAGACCGCCAGCGCCCATGCTTATTGCTTTCCTTCGCCGGATTCCACAGCAGCCAGCGCATTGAGCGCGCCAACCAGCCGATCGACTTGCTCGGACGTGTGCGCCGCCGAAAGCGTAACGCGCAAGCGCGAGGTCCCCTCCGGTACCGACGGCGGCCGGATGCCGGCAATCCACAGACCTTGGTCCCACAGCGCCGCTGCCAGTGCCATCGTGCGCGCGTTATCGCCGATGACAATCGGTTGTATCGGCGTGTTGGAGGCCAGCAGGCGCCACGGATCCAGCTTCAGGCCCGCCCGCAAGCGCGCGATGCGCTCGCCCAGCACGGCGCGCAGGGCGTCGCCCTGCGCGCCAGCGACGATATCCAGGGCGCACTCCAAGGCTGGGGCCAGGGCGGGCGGCGGCGCGGTCGAAAATATGTAGGGCCGCGCGCATTGCACCAGCCACTCGATCACCGTCTCGTGCGCGGCGACAAAGGCACCCGCGACCCCCAGTGCCTTGCCCAGCGTACCCACGTACACGAGGTGCTCGGAGCGCAGGGAAAAGTGCGCCAGCGAGCCGCGCCCGCGATCGCCGAGCAGGCCGAAGCCGTGGGCGTCGTCGACCATCAGCCACGCCCCATGCTGCCGGGCCAGGCCGAGCAACTGCGGTAGCGGCGCCAGCTCGCCATCCATGGAGAACACGGCATCGGTGACGATCATCTTGCGCCGGGCGCTGCTCGCCCGCAGCATGGCCTCGAGAGCGGCAAGATCGGCGTGGGGGTAGATCCGCCGCTGCGCAGCGGCCAGGCGAATGCCGTCGATCAGCGAAGCGTGGTTGAGTTCCTCGGAAAAAATCTCGGTCTCGCGGTCCGCCAGGCTTGCCAGGGTCGCGATGTTGGCGAGGTACCCCGTTCCAAAGAACAGCGCCCGGCACGCTGGGATATGCGGCGCCTGCAGCGCGGCAAAGCGCTCCTCCAGCCGGTGGTGCGCCAGATTGTGTCCGCTGATCAGGGGCGAGGCGCCGCTGCCCGCACCCAGCCGTTGCGCCCCCTGCGCCAGGGCCGCCACAACAGCAGGCTCGGCGGCCAGACCCAGGTAATCGTTGCTGCAAAACGTCAACATGGAGCGCGGTCCATCGGCACCCTGGACCGTCATCACCGGCCCGCACGCACCCGCGACGATGCGCCGGGTCCGGCACAGATGCTGCTGCTCCAAGCGCCCCAGGCGCGATCGCAGGTCCTGCAATAGTTCCATTGGCCTCGTCCGGTTGTCCATCCGCTGCCGGCAGATTACATAACCGCGGGTAAATCAATGCGCCAGCGCCGCGTCCAGCGCGGCCAGCGTGCCCCGCGCGAGGTGTTCATTCTCGGCCTCGGAGAGGATGTACGGCGGCATCAGGTACACCGTACGACCGATCGGCCGCAACAGCACGCCATGGTCGCGCGCCGCCGAAAAGTAGCGACGGGAAAAGGGAGTCGACGGCGCATCACCTCGGTCCACAGGAATCGCCTCCGCCCGCACATCGAAGGCCCAGATCATGCCGCAACGACGGAAATGCTCGATCCGTGGATCCTCGCGTAGCGGGCGCAGCAACGCATCGAGATGGGCGCCGCGAACCCGGTTGTGCTCGAGCACTGCGTCGTCGCGAAAGATGTCGAGCGTTGCCAGCGCGGCACGGCAGGCGAGCGGATTGCCGGTATAGGAGTGCGAATGCAGGAATGCACGCGTAACGTCTGCTGAATAGAAGCCTTCATAGATTTCTGCGCGCGTCAGTACGACCGAAAGTGGCAGGTAGCCGCCGCTGATGCCCTTGGAAAGGCACAGGAAGTCCGGCCAGATGCGCGCCTGCTCGCAGGCAAAGAAACTTCCGGTGCGCCCGAAGCCCACCGCGATTTCATCGGCAATCAAGTGCACGTCGTAGCGGTCGCACAGTGCCCGCACTTCGCGCAGGAAGATCGGCTCATGCATCGCCATTCCGGTGGCGCATTGGACCAATGGTTCGACGACGAGGGCGGCAATATGCGGAGCGCGCGCGGCCAGCAGGCGCTCAAGGTCGGCAGCGGCCCGCCGGGCCGGCTCGGCCGCGGTTTCACCGGCGCCAGCCTGACGTGTGTCCGGGCTGGCAACCACGTGCGCCGCGCGCAGCAGAGCGGAATACACATCGCGGAAAATCGGCACATCGGTTACGCCGAGCGCACCCAGCGACTCGCCGTGGTAGTCGCCGCGCACACAGACGAATTCGCGTTTGCCCGCGCGCCCAGCGTTGCGCCAGGCGTGATGACTCATCTTGAGGGCGATTTCGATCGCGCAGGCGCCGTCCGAGGCATAGAAACAGTGGCCCAGCGCGCCGCCGGTGAGCGCCGCAAGCCGCTCGGAAAGCTCCACAACCGGCGCGTGGGTGCAACCGGCCAGCATTGCGTGCTCCAGGATCTGCATCTGCTCGTTCACGGCCGCGTTGATGCGTGGGTTGGCGTGGCCAAAGAGATTTACCCACCAGGAACTGATCCCATCGAGCAGGCGCGCACCGTCGGTCTGGATAAGCCAAGGACCCTTGCCACGCGCCAGGGCGATGAGGGGGAGTTGTTCGTGCACCTGCATCTGCGTGCAGGGATGCCAGACGGCGCGCAGACTGCGCGCCTGCAGACTTTGATCCCCTTGTTCACTCATCGAAACCATCCCGGATGGATTGAACTGGCGCTTGCGCGTCGCGCGATGCAAGCTCGATGGAAGTTTATCTGCCGGGGTCCGAAACCCCCTAGGTCTTTCGCGTCTGTCGAGTTCGGCGGCAGCGCAATTCATTTTCCGATCTGCTTGCGAGCAGCGCGCACCGTCGACGAGTACCGCAAAGCGCACTCCAATAATCAGGTCACGCATGCCTATAGACGGCAATTTGCGATTCTTCGGTACGCAATTTTGTTTGTATATCCTAGAATGCGGCGGCGGTTGCCCTTGCCGGTCAAGGAGAAGCCAGAATTTACAAGTCCAAGACCCCCACAGCCATAGGCCGCGGACCGCGCCCGAAGGCAGTGCCCGTGATCGGCGCCGCGCTGCTGGCGCTGCTCTTTGGGGCGGTGTCGGCGCGCGCACAGGAGGCGCCGAAGGCGGAGCCAGCCCAGCCCGCGGCGCAGGAGCCGCCCACCGCGACCGCCGGCACGGAGCAGACTCCGGCCGGTGCGGTTAGCGACGAGGACCAGACGCCATCGTCCACGGAACAGGGCCACACGCAGATGGACGATAGTTTCGACCGCCGGCCGGTCTTGGCCATACTGCACGAATCGCGTCTGGTGGGCATACGCGACACCACGTTCAACGCGCAGCTGCGCTCCTTCTACCGCCACCTTGACAGCTTCGACGACGACGAGAGCCTGGCCTGGACGCTGGGCGGCTCGGTCGGAGTCAAGACCGGCTATTTTTGGAATCGAGTCGCGCTCGGCGCAACGGGCTACACCTCGCAGCCGATCTACGCCCCGTATGACAAGGACGGCACACAGCTGTTGCTGCCACAACAGCACCCCTATTCCGTGCTGGGCGAGCTCTACGGCGAGTTCCTGCTGACCGATACCGTCAAGGCAAGTGTGGGCCGCAGGGCGTACGTCACGCCCTATATCAACACCGACGACTCCCGCATGACGCCGGCTACCTTTCAGGCGTACGCCGTACAGGGCACGCTGGGCGGCGGCGGCGATCCGGTGGTGCGCTTCGGCGCGGGCTACGTCGACAAGGAAAAGGACCGCAATTCCGAGGAGTTCGTGCCCATGTCCACCGTCGCTGGCGCGCCTGCGGCCGTCCAGCGCGGAGTGTATGCGGCCGGCGGGAACGTCAGCTCGGGCGGGCTCAGGATCGGCGTGATCGACTACTACAGCATCGACATCATCAACATCGCTTACACCGAGGCCAAGTACACCTACGCCTTATCCAATCGCATGCGCCTGCTGTTCTCCGCCCAGTATGCAAGCCAGGCCAGCACCGGCAACAACCTACTCACCGGCCACCCCTTCTCGACCGACCAGTTCGGGCTCAAGGCCGAGCTGGGCCTCGGCGGCATGCTGCTGACGGCGGCGTACACCGGCACCGGCAACGGCGCCAACATGCAGAACCCCTGGGGCGCCTACCCCGGCTATACCAGCGTGCAAATCGAAAACTTCTATCGTGCCGGCGAGGATGCCGCGATGCTGCGCGCGGCCTATAACTTCTCGAGCGTACGGGGACTGAGCGCGTACGCGTTGTACGTGAACGGCTCGAAGCCGGACAGTCCCAAGCAGTATGCGCAAGACGAGTACGACCTCAACGTGCAGTGGGTTGCCGGCACTGGCCGGCTCAAGGGACTCACGCTGCTGGCGCGTTACGGGCACGTCTCGCAGGACGGCGGCGGCAATCCGCACGAAGACGACTTCCGGTTGGTCCTGTACTACAACCTACTATAGCGTTGCAATCACTGCACCCAATCGCGGGTGCGCGCAACCGCACGGCGCCAGGTGTGCAGCATCGATTCGCGCTGATCGGCATCCCAGGACGGATCGAACACGCGATCGATGCACCACAAGGAGTCGAGCTCCGCCGTGTCTTGCCAAAAGCCCACGGCCAAGCCGGCGAGGAAGGCCGCGCCCAGGGCCGTGGTCTCGGTGCACTGGGGGCGCACGACCGGCACTCCCAGCAGATCCGCCTGCATCTGCATCAGCAGGTTGTTGCGCGCCGCGCCGCCATCGACGCGCAACTGGGTCAAGGCTGCAGCATCGGCGTTCATCGCCTGCAGCAATTCGGTCGACTGCAAGGCGATCGACTCGAGCGCCGCGCGGGCGATGTGCGTACGATCCGAGCCGCGTGTAAGACCCAGAAGCGCGCCGCGGGCATTGGGATCCCAATACGGCGCGCCCAGCCCGGCAAAGGCCGGCACCAGCACCACCCCGGCACTGGTCGGCGCCTGCGCCGCCAGTTCCTCGACCTGCGCTGCCGTTTGGATCAAGCCCAGGCCATCGCGCAGCCATTGCACCACTGCCCCACCGACGAATACGCTGCCTTCGAGAAGGTAGCTTGCCGGTCCGGATGGGAGCCGCCAACCAACCGTAGCCAGCAGCCCCTTGCCGGGAGCACGTGCTTCGGAGCCCAGCTGCAGGAGCAAAAAACACCCGGTGCCGTAGGTATTCTTGGCCATGCCTGGCGCAAAGCAGGCTTGTCCGAACGTTGCCGCCTGCTGGTCCCCGGCCACTCCCGCAATGGCGACGGCATCGCCGAACCAGTCTGGGTGGGTAGCAGCGACAACGCCGCTAGAGGCAACGATCTGCGGCAACACGGCGCGCGGAATCCGGAACCAGTCCAACAGCTGCTCATCCCAGTCGAGCCGCTGCAGGTCCAGCAGCTGTGTGCGGGAGGCATTGCTGACGTCCGTGGCATGGACGGCCCCGCGCGTGAGCTTGGCGATCAACCAGGTGTCGACGGTCCCAAAAGCCAGTTCGCCCCGCTCCGCGCGCAGGCGTGCGTGCGGCACGTGATCGAGCAGCCAGGCGAGCTTGGTGGCGGAAAAATACGGATCGAGCACGAGGCCGGTACGGCGCCGGATCTCGTCCTCCAGACCCTGTTCGCGCAAGCGCGCACATTGGTCCGCAGTGCGCCGGTCCTGCCAGACAATGGCATTGCCCAGTGCACGTCCGCTATCGCGCTCCCACAAGATCGTGGTTTCGCGCTGATTGGTGATGCCGACGGCGGCCAGGTCGCGCGCCCCGAGGCGCGCGCGTTCCAGGGCCTCGCCGGCGCAGCCCAATTGCGTTTCCCAGATTTCCTCGGGATCGTGCTCCACCCATCCCGGCTGCGGATAGATCTGGCGCAGTTCGCGCCGCGCCATCGACACCGGCCGAGCCTGGCGATCGAAGATGATCGCACGCGAACTGGTCGTCCCCTGATCCAGGGCCAGAATGTACTTTCCCTCCCCCGCTGGTTCCCTTGCGCCGCTCATCGCGAGCTCCATAGCGAAGATCCTGCCAGCGATGTGCGATTGCAGCATCGGTATTGACGCACTGCGGGGACCCGGACGCGCAGGCGAATCGCAAAACTAAAGCGGCCGCGAGCGGCAAAATAAGCAGGAACGCTCATGGTATTCATCCGTTCGAACGAGGCAAACCTCCGGTCAACTAAGCGACATGCGACGGCACATTGGGCGCAACCCGTTTCCACCAGAAGGCCCGGCCATGCGAATGCAAGTAAGCGAACAAGGTAACGAGGTCCTTATCGAGCTTTTCGGCGTCGCCGGGCGTCATCAGCACGTCCTGCAGGCCCTGACCGATGGCCATATCGCGCTCGCCTCCGGCCACAACCAAGCTAGCCTTACGGCCACCGACATCTCGGTGCGTGCCGGGGCGGACGAGATGCACATACGCCTGAAGGGCCGGGCGGGTAATCATTTCGAGGCTCTCTCCATCTACCACTACCTGCGCCACGTCCTGATCGAGCGCAACATGCGCGAACCCGGCCCCGACGCCGCGGCGGACGGCACGGCGCCCGCTTGAAGAACTAGCTCCGCAGCTCGCGGCGCAGGATCTTGCCGACGTTGGTCTTTGGCAGCTCGGTACGAAATTCGATCTCCTTGGGTCGCTTGTAGCCGGTCAGATTTTCGTGACAGTAGTCCAGCAACGCCTGCACCGTGAGCGCCGGATCCTTGCGCACGACGAAGAGCTTGACCGCTTCTCCGGAGTGCTCGTTCGGCACGCCGATCGCAGCACACTCGAGCACGCCCGGATGCGCCGCCACAAGCTCCTCGACCTCGTTCGGATAGACGTTGAATCCTGACACAAGGATCATGTCCTTCTTGCGATCGACGATGCGGGTGTAGCCGCTTTCATCCATCACACCGATGTCGCCCGTGCGCAGGAAGCCGTCGGCGGTCATCACCTTGGCGGTTTCGTCTGGACGCTTCCAGTAGCCGGCCATGACCTGCGGTCCGCGGACCCCGATCTCACCGGCCGTGCCGATCGGCAGCTGCGCGCCCTGGTCGTCAAGAATTACCAGTTCGGTCGATGGTAACGGCAGCCCGATGGTCCCGCTGTAGCGATCGGTATTGGTCGGGTTGCAGGACACCACGGGAGAAGTCTCCGACAGACCGTAGCCTTCGCAGATCGGACACCCGGTAAGCGCAAGCCAACGATCGGCCACCGCACGCTGCACCGCCATGCCGCCACCACTGGAGAGCGCGAGACCGGAAAAATCGAGCGTGCGGAACGCCTCGTTGTGCGCCAGGGCGTTGAACAGGGTGTTGACGGCTGGGAAGACGTTGAAACGGTGGCCGTGCAGTGCCTCGACGACGGCGGGGAAGTCACGGGGATTGGGAATCAGCAGACAGCGCGCGCCGGTGCGCATCGCGAACAGGCCACAGCAGGTAAGCGCGAATATGTGGTACAGCGGAAGCGCGGTGACGATCTCCATCTGCTCGCCAGCCCCAATTTTTGCCATCGCCGGCTGGTACCAGGCTTCGCATTGCAAAATATTGGCCACGAGATTTCGATGCAGCAGCATCGCGCCCTTGGCAACACCGGTCGTGCCGCCCGTGTATTGCAGCACCGCGATGTCCTCCGGGCCCACCGGTACCGGCCGGGCAACTTGCCCCATGCCCTGCGCGAGCACCTGGCGCAAGCGAAAGCAATTCTGGCGCGGCAGTCGATAGGGGCGAACCAGCTTTTTTACGTGGCGCACGACAAAATCGACCACCCAGGACTTGGGGCCGGCAAACATCTCCCCCATCGTGCACACCACGATGCGCTTCGTGGGGACCTTGTCCAGCACGGCCTGAACGGTGTGCGCAAAGTTCTCCAGGACGAACAGGGTTCCGGCCCCGCTGTCCTTGAGCTGGAATTCGAGTTCGTGCGGCGTATAGAGCGGATTGATGTTCACCACGGTGGCGCCGGAGCGCAAGGCACCGGCAAATATGATGGGAAAGTGCAGCACGTTAGGAAGCATGATCGCCACGCGCTCGCCTGCCACCACGCCCTGCGACTGCAGCCAGGCGGCGACCGCGGCGCTGCGTCGATCGAGTTCGGCATAGCGCAGGTCGGCGCCCATGCAGGTGTAGGCGATCCGGGAGCCGTAGCGTGCGAATGACTCCTCGAGCAATGCAACCACGGAGGGGTAGCGCGCCGGATCAATCTCGGGTGGCACTCCCACCGGGTAGCTCTTGAGCCAGAATCGCTCCGACAGGTCCATGCCAAATGCTCCTTGGCGCGCCAATGTCGGGATTCGGTGATCCCGCATTCGACGGCGTGCAAGGCCGGCGGCGCTGTTGCCAAATGATAGCGTGGCGCTAGCCTGTCTCGGGAACGCGGCGCACTTGGACCAGGCAATCGTAAAAGGTCGCCGCGCGGCCCAGGTCGGTGAGCCGCTGGTGCGTGACTTCGTTGGCATTCTTGCCGTCAGCTGCGAGCTTCTTCCACCAGATCGACAGCGCCACGACGACGCCCTGGCGCGGGCGATCGCTCACGCGTGCGCGCAGCCGGAATGCGCCGCGATCGTTGAAGACCTCCACATGATCGCCGTCTGCAATGCCCCGCACGAGCGCATCCTGCGGATGGATATCGAGCCGCGGTTCGCCTTCGGTTTGACGCAGACTCTGCACGTTGACAAAGGTGGAGTTGAGAAAGTTGCGCGCCGGCGGTGAGATGATCGCCAGGGGAAAGCGCCGCGCCAGCTCGGGCGCGCTCCCGGGTCCCTCGTACGGCGCGAGGTAATCCGGAACCGGATCCATTCCCATCTGCGCAAGCCGAGCGGAGGAAAACTCACAGCGCCCGCTTGGGGTGGGGAAATTGCCGGTGGCAAAGGGCGCGTAGGAGGCCGGCAGATCAAGGCGCTGCCAGCCGTTTCGGCGCACACGCTCCCAGTCATACGGCGACGCGCCGCAGCGTACGAAGGCCTTGGCGGCGATCTGATCGTCGGTTTCGCGAAAGCATTCGTCGACAAATCCCATGCGCCGGGCAATCCGGCGGAAGATCTCGCTGTTGGGCAATGACTGGCCCAGCGGATCGATTGCCGGGTTGTTGGCCACCATGTACAGGTGCCCGTAGGCGTAGTGCACGTCCAGGTGCTCGAGCTGCGTCGTGGCCGGCAGGACGATGTCGGCATAGTCTGCGGTATCGGTTAGAAAGTGCTCCAGCACCACGGTGAACAAGTCCTCACGCGCAAAACCCTCCGCCACCTGTCTCGACTGCGGAGCAACCGCGACCGGATTGCTGTTGTAGACAATCAGCGCCTCGATCGGCGGCTGCGCGTGCAGCAATGCATCGCCGATCGCACTCATGTTGATCGTGCGCGGTGTCCGGCCGGCCAAGAGCTCGGGACGGGTCAGCGCAGCATGATCGACCTCGAAGGCACCGCTGCTCGACAGCAGCAGGCCCCCGGCGGCGTGCCGCCAGTGGCCGGCCAAGGCCGGCAGGCAGGCGATGGCGCGCACCGCGTTGCCGCCGCCACGCGCCCGCTGCATGCCGTAGTTCAGGCGGATCGCAGTGGGCCGCACGTGCCAGTAGGCGTGTGCCAGTCGCTCTACCGTTCCGGCCCCGATGCCGCAGATGGCCCCGACCCGCTGCGGGTCGTAGCCCAAGGCACGTTCTGCCAAGGCCGCGAACCCCAGGGTGTAGCGCTCGATGTAATCCCGGTCCAACCAGCCCTCGCGGATCAAGACATGCATGATGCCCAAGGCCAGTGCACCGTCGGTGCCAGGCAGCAGCGCAATGTGTTCGTGGCAGTGTTCGGCCGTTAGCGAGCGGTACGGATCGATCGCGATCAGACGCGCACCCCGGCGCTTGGCCTCCTGCGCTCGACTCCAGAGGTGGAGGTTGGAAACCACGGCGTTCGTGCCCCAGAAAATGATCTGGCGGCTGTTCTCGAATTGCTCCAAGTCGGTACCGATGCGCGCACCGAGCGTGTAGTGCAAGGCCTCGCCGCCGGCGCTGGCGCAGATCGTACGATCCAGGCGGCTGGCGCCGAGCTTGTTGAAAAAGCGCTGTGCCATCGCCTCGCCCTGCACCAGGCCCATGGTTCCGGCATAGCTGTAGGGCACGATGGCCTGCGGATCGCGCTCGGCGATCGCGCCGAGTCGCCGCGCGATCTCCTCTAGTGCCTCATCCCAGGAGAACGGCTCGAAGTCTCCGGAGCCCTTCTTGCCGATGCGGCGCATCGGCGTAAGCAGCCGATCCGGGTGATAGGTGCGTTCAAGATAGCGGCTGACCTTCGTGCAAAGCGAGCCGCGCGTGGGCGGATGGCTGGGGTCGCCCGCCACGCGTACCGCGACACGACGGCCGACCTGATGCTCGACCGTCACGTGCATGGCACAGGTATCGGGGCAATCGTGCGGACAGGCTGCCTGCACGATCTGGCGCTCGGAAGAAGGGGCGCCAGCCGGCAGAGCCGATCTCGGGTCATCCGGACTCATCGTCTTCGCCTGCGGTGGCTCCAGGAACCCTCCCAGCTTACCCGGGTAGCGGCGCTGTGCCAGGCCGCCCCCCCCGCCGCCGGCACGCCCGGGGGCGGATCGCCGGTTTGAGCGACAATAGCGGTTTGGCTGCGCATGCTGCGACTTGCCGCGGCGGCCAAGCCGTTTCGTAACCCCCCGTGGGAATGTTTCCACGCTAACAGCGATGAAGCCAGCACTGATGAAACCGAGAACCAAAAGATTGATTATGGTCGTTGTTGGACTGGCCACGGCTGGTCTTGCGGCAACATTGATCCTCAACGCCTTCCGCAGCAACCTGGTGTTTTTCTTCACGCCGTCGCAGATCGCGGCCGACGAGGCTCCCAGAAACCGGGCATTTCGCATTGGTGGCCTGGTCGAGACCGGAAGCGTCCATCGCGACGGCACCACGGTCCATTTTCTGGTTACCGATACCGCCAAATCGGTTGCGGTTTCCTACGTGGGCATCCTTCCCGACCTGTTTCGCGAAGGCAAGGGGGTCGTCGCGCAAGGGCACCTGGAGGCCGATGGGGTGTTCCACGCTTCCGAAGTGCTCGCCAAGCACGATGAAAATTACATGCCGCCGGAAGCGGCCGAGGCCCTCAAGCGCGCGCGCGGCGGGCAACCCGATTCCACCGCGACCTTGGTTGTCGCACAGCCCGGGCCAAACACGACCGGCAAGTCGACGGGAGGCAAGCCGCAATGATTCCCGAAATCGGTAACTTCGCCTTGATGGTGGCCACTGCCGTGGCCCTGGTATTGGGCACGCTGCCGATCATCGGTGCCGCCCGCGGCAACGCGCGCTGGATGGCCCTGGCCCGGCCGGCCGCACGGGTGCTATTCCTCTTGGTGCTCGTGGCCGCATCGTGCCTGGTATCGAGCTTCCTGCACGACGACTTTTCGGTCCGGTACGTCGCAATCAATTCCACGCACGCGCTGCCGGTGCAGTACAAGCTGGCGGCATTCTGGGGCGGTCACGAGGGATCGATGCTCTTGTGGCTGGTGATCCTGAGCTTCTGGATGTTCGCCGTGAGCATTTTCAGCGCCCACCTGCCGCGCGAAATGGTGGCGCGCATCCTTGGCGTCATGGGACTCATAGCCCTGGGGTTCCTGCTCTTCATCGTGCTCACATCCGATCCTTTCGACCGCCTGCTGCCGGCCGTTGCCGAAGGCAATGACCTCAATCCCCTGCTGCAGGACCCTGGCATGGTCGTGCACCCGCCGATGCTGTACATGGGGTACGTGGGGTTCTCGGTGGCCTTCGCCTTTGCCATTGCCGCACTCCTGGGAGGCAATCTGGACGCGACCTGGGCGCGCTGGTCGCGTCCGTGGACCACGGTGGCCTGGACCTTCCTGACGGTCGGTATCTGCATGGGCAGCGCCTGGGCGTACTACACGCTGGGCTGGGGCGGGTGGTGGTTCTGGGATCCGGTGGAAAACGCCTCCTTCATGCCCTGGCTTGCCGGGACCGCGCTGATGCATTCGCTCGCCGTGACCGAAAAGCGCAGCGGCTTCAAGGTCTGGACGGTGCTGCTCGCCATCTTCGCGTTCTCGTTGTCGCTGCTGGGCACCTTCCTGGTCCGATCCGGCGTGCTCACCTCGGTGCACGCGTTTGCCTCGGATCCGCGGCGCGGCGTCTTCATCCTGCTGTTCCTGGCTACCGTGATCGGCGGCTCACTGGCCCTTTTTGCCTGGCGCGCGCCCAAGGTCGGGCTGGGGGAGCGATTTGAAATCATCTCGCGCGAATCCATGCTGCTCACCAACAACGTGCTGTTTCTGGGCGCGGCGGCCTGCGTGCTGCTGGGCACGCTCTACCCCCTGATGCTCGACTCCTTGGGCCTGGGCAAGATCTCCGTGGGCCCGCCGTATTTCGATACCGTGTTCGTGCCGCTGATGGCGCCAGCCTTGTTCCTGATGGGAATCGGGCCGCTGGCGCGTTGGCGCAAGGCGAACCTGCCGGAAATCGCCGCCCGTTTGAAATGGGCTGCGGCTGTCAGCGTGATCTGCGCGGTTCTCGTTCCGCTGATCGAGGGCCGATGGTCCTTCCTGGTCAGCGCCGGCATTCTGCTGGCATGCTGGATCTTTAGCACCAGCCTGGTCAACCTCTGGTCACGCGTGCGCCCGGCCGAAGGCGGTCAGATCGGCGCAAAGTTCGCTGCGCTGCCGCGCGGCTACCTGGGCATGCTCACCGCGCACATCGGCGTGGCCGTATTCATCGTCGGCGTCACCCTAGTCAAGGGTTACGAGGTCGAAAAAGACGTGCGCATGGACGTCGGCGATACGACGGCCCTGGGTCCGTATAAGGCCAAGTTTGTCGGCACCAGCGAGGGTTCCGGGCCGAACTACCAGTATTTGCGCGGGCAGTTTGAAATCCTGCGCGGCGACAAAGCGGTACGCACGATGTACCCGGAAAAGCGGGGATTTGGCTCCAATCAGAGCGAACCCATGACCGACGCCGCGATCGCACCGAGCATAACCGGTGACCTGTATATCTCTATGGGCGAACCGGTCAGCGATACCGCATGGGTCGTGCGGGTGTACTACAAGCCCTTCATCGACTGGATCTGGGGCGGATGCCTGTTGATGGCAGTCGGTGGCGTGCTGGCGCTGAGCGATCGACGCTATCGCCTGGCCCAGCGTCGCGCAACGGATCCGGAACTCACCGCGACCGGTGCGGCTTCCCCTGCATAAGAGAGCAGATTCATGTCCTCAATGAGAAAATCCCTGGCCTTCCTGTTGCCGCTGGCCGTGTTCCTGGCGATCGCCGTATTCCTGTTCAAGGGCCTGTGGCTGGACCCGCGCGAGATTCCGTCCCCGCTGATCGACAAGCCGGCACCAGACTTTCGACTGGAATCGCTGGAGAAGCCCGGGCGCCTGGTCGACCGCAAGGACATGCTCGGCAAGGTCTGGCTGCTCAACGCCTGGGCGTCCTGGTGCGTCGCCTGCCGTGAGGAACATCCGGTGCTGATCGAATTTGCGCGCAGCGCCACGATTCCGATCATCGGCCTCAATTACAAGGACACGCGCGTCGACGGCATGCGCTGGCTGGCGCAGTTCGGCAATCCGTACACCACATCGGCGTATGACGAAGCCGGTCGCGTCGGAATCGATTATGGTGTGTACGCGGTGCCGGAGACCTTCCTGATTGACAAGCAGGGCGTGGTGCGCTTCAAACAGATCGGGCCGGTGACGCCCGAACTTCTGCGCGAGAAGATCCTGCCGCTGATCCAGCGTCTGAACGCCTAGGGAGGGGACCGACCTGATGGAAAACTTCGCGCATGGCGTGTGCTTTCGCGGCGCCGCCCTGCGGGCCGCGACGCGCGCCGTCACGGCTTCGTTGCTGTTGGCCCTGGCGATGACCGCGGCCATGCTCGTCCCTGTTGCCGCCAAGGAAGCCCCCGAGGTTGGTGCTGACCCTGCGGCCGAGCGGCACATGATGCAACTCGCCTCGGAGTTGCGCTGCCTGCAGTGCCAGAACCAGACACTCGCCGACTCCAACGCACCGCTGGCCGTGGACCTGCGCCAGCAGATCCGCGAACTGCTTGCCAAGGGTCAGACCGATGAGCAGGTCAAGTCGTACCTGGTTGCGCGCTACGGTGATTTCGTCTTGTACCGGCCGCCGCTAAAGAGCAATACCCTGGTTCTCTGGTTCGGACCGGCATTGGTGCTGCTTGTCGGCCTGGCGGCGCTGTTCCTGACCCTCAAACGGCGCCTTGCGCGCCTGGAATCCATGGCATCGAAAACGCAACTGAGCGAGGCCGAGTCGCAGCGCGCACAACATTTGCTCGAAGACGAGGCCGAAGAGGGCGGCCTGTCATGACCGGCTTTTTTCTTGCGGCCGCGATCTTGCTCGCGACCGGCGTGGGCGTCCTGCTCTGGCCCCTGCTGCGCAGCGCTCAGGACTCCCAGGAGAAGCGGGCCAGCGCCATCGTCGACCTGTATCGAGACCAGTTGCGCGAGCTCGAGGCCGAACGCAAATCGGGAACGGTCGAGGAAGCGCAGTACCAGCAGGGCCGGCGCGATATCGAGCGCCACCTGCTCGACGAGGTCGCGGGCGTCGATATCCAGGCCGCCGGTCCGCGGCGCGCGCGCTGGAGCGCGGCCCTCATCGGGACGTTTCTTCTGCTTACCCCGATCGCGCTTTACGTCGTGCTGGGCACCCCCGAGGCATTGATTCCGGGAATGGAAACCAGCGGGCAGCCGCAAGGCAACACGCAAGCCGACGGCAAGGGCGCAGCACGGCCGCTTACCAGCGCCCAGGTGCAAAAGATGATTGACGCCATGCTTGCAAATCTCAAGCAGTCCCCTGCAGACGTGGAAGGCTGGTCCATGCTTGCGCGCGCCTACGCCTACCAGCACCAGTATCCCGATGCAGTGCGTGCCTACACCAGGGCCGTTGCACTGAACCCGAAAGATGCGCATTTGCTCGCCGACCTGGCCGATGCCATGGCGATGACCAACGGCCAGCGACTGGACGGGGAGCCGATGAAACTGATCGAACGCGCGTTGCAAATCGATCCCAAGGAGATCAAGGCCCTGGCACTGGCGGGAACCGCGGCATTCGACCATCAGCAGTACGCCAAGGCGGTCGATTACTGGGAGCGAGCCTTGCAGGCCGCCCCCAACGATGCGCCGTTTTCGCAAAACCTGCGCAACAGCCTGGCGGAGGCGCGCCAGCTTGCAGCCGGCAATGCCTCGCCCGATGCTGTCCCGGGCGGTGGCGCAGGCACGGGCGGCCAAGCCGGCAGCGCAAGCAATGCGACTGCGGCCGCCAGCGGCGCTGCCGGTGCGGGCGCTTCCGCCGGGGTGCGCGGGAAAGTGGCGCTCGCCGCGAACCTGGCTGCTAAGGCCGCGCCGGGCGACACGGTGTTCGTATTCGCGCGGGCGGCGCAGGGCCCGCGTGTGCCGCTGGCGCTGGTGCGTCGCCAGGTAAAGGACCTGCCGTTCGAATTTTCCCTCGATGATTCGATGGCAATGATGCCCGACTTCACCCTTTCGAAGTACTCCCCGGTGATCATTGGCGCGCGGATTTCGCACTCCGGCGAAGCCATCGCGGCGCCGGGCGATCTGCAGGGCTTCAGCAAACCCGTGACAGTCGGTGCCAGCGCTGTCAGCGTTACCATCAATGAGGTCGTGCAGTAAGCCCCAGCGCTTGCACGGCGGCACGACAACGGTACCCGGCGGTTCGGAGCACGACAACAAGGGAATCGGACATGCGCCTCCTCGATGACATCGTTGCAGCGAAGCCGCAGATTCAGGCAATCCGCCGCGACATCCACGCGCACCCGGAACTGCGCTTTGCCGAGCACCGCACCAGCGAACTCGTGGCCAGCGCGCTCAAGGGTTGGGGCATCGAGGTCCATAGGGCGATCGGCGGCACGGGTGTGGTCGGCGTCATCGGCGCCAGCAGGGCTGGTTCGACGATCGCCGGTCGCATGATCGGCCTGCGCGCGGACATGGACGCGCTGCCGATCCAAGAGCTCAACGAGTTTGCGCACCGCTCGACCCACCCCGGGCGCATGCATGCCTGTGGGCACGATGGCCATACGGCGATGTTGCTGGCGGCCGCACGACACCTGGCACAAGCGCCCAGTTTCTCCGGTACGGTCGTCCTGATCTTTCAACCGGCCGAAGAAGGCGGCGCCGGGGCAAAGAAGATGATCGAGGACGGACTCTTTGAGCGCTTCCCGTGCGACGCCGTGTTCGCCATCCACAACTGGCCTGGACTCGCGCTCGGCCAGCTCGGCATCGCCAACGGGCCGGTGATGGCATCGACGAGCGAGTTCGAAATCCGCGTACTCGGGCGCGGCGCACACGCCGCGATGCCAGACCTGGGCATCGATCCGGTCTTCGTCGCTGTCCAAATCGTCCAAGGTCTGCAGGGATTGGTCACCCGCGTCAAGCGGCCGATCGACAACGCCGTGCTGTCCGTCACGATGATCCACGCCGGGGACGCGACCAACGTGATTCCCGATACGGCGACCGTCTGCGGCACGGTACGCACCTTCAAAGACAGCGTGACCGATCTCATCGAGGACGGGATGCGCCGCATTGCGCAATCCACCGCGCAGGCACACCAGGCCTATGCGCAGGTCATGTTCGAGCGCAACTATCCGCCGACCGTGAATCACGCGCGCGAGGCGCAGTTCGCCGCGACCGTGGGCGACGAGGTGCTGGGGCCGGAAAACGTGATCCGGGATATCGAACCGACCATGGGCGCCGAGGATTTTGCCTTCATGCTGCAACATCGCCCAGGGGCCTACTTGTTCCTGGGCAATGGCACGAGCGGCATACACCGCAGCGCCGGGCACGGCGCCGGTCCGTGCACCCTGCACAATGCAAGCTACGACTTCAACGACGAACTGATCCCGATCGGCGCGAGCTACTGGGTGCGCCTGGTCGAGCGGTTTCTGAGCAACGCGTGAGCCAGTGCCGCTGGCGCGCATTGCCGTCGGCGCCAGCACCGGGCTGTAGCGGGACGGTAGGCTTGGGCCTGGGTCTCCGGTGTCAGGTCAAGAGAGCGAAATTGACGCGCCCATCGGCGCTATCACTTCGACACGTCTCGACCTGACCCGAAGCCGACGCTCTGCGCTGTCCTCTTCTCCCAATCGAACATCGCCTCATTGAAAATGGCTGCTGTCCACATGGCGCGCCCGACCCCCGGCTGCTGGCCTCGGGCCTACCGGGCAAATCCCGATTCGTGGCAGCGAACTCTGGTCGGGTGCTTGGTCCGCCCCGCTCTGAAACGGCGCTTCGCCGCAAGTATTGAGGAAAAATTTGAATTACCGTGTCTTTCCGCGGCAATTCGCTTGGTTTCGCAGCGCATCATCACCGGCTCTCCATAGCACGCCATGTCCGAACGTCATACCTGGATCCGCATCCGCGGCGCCCGTCAGAACAACCTGCGCAATCTCGACATCGACCTGCCCACGGGCGAGCTGATCGTCGTCACAGGCGTTTCCGGTTCTGGCAAGAGCTCCCTGGTCTTCGATACGCTCTACGCCGAGGGCCAGCGTCGCTACGTCGAGACGTTTTCGCCGTACGCGCGCCAGTTTCTCGATCGCATGGACCGCCCTGCCGTCGACCGTATCGACGGCGTCCCACCGGCAATTGCCATCGATCAGACCAATCCGGTGCGGACCTCGCGCAGCACCGTCGGCACGATGACCGAGATCAACGACCACCTGAAGTTGCTGTATGCGCGCGCCAGCCGCCTGTACTGCCGCGCTTGCGCGCGTCCGGTGCGACGCGACACGCCCGGCACCATCGTCGAAGAGCTGTTCCGGCGCAGCGAAGCGCAGAACCGGCCGCGCCTGGTGCTTACCTTCCCGGTGCGCGTTCCCCGCAATTTTCCACCCGAGGAGATCCGCGAACACCTGCGCGCCCAGGGCTACAGCCGGGTGCATGCGCAGCGCACCGACCCGGCGCAAGGCGACCTGCTCGTGCTCGACGTCGTGCGCGATCGCCTGCGCCTGGATCGGCTCGACCGCCAGCGTTTGAGCGAGTCGGTCGAAGAGGCGCTGCGGCTCGGTGGCGGACGCGTCGATGTCTGGATCGAGGCGGCGCCGGAGCCGGCCAGCGCCAGCCAAGCCGACGCCGACGCCGACGCAGCTGCCGAGCAGCCGTGGATCCGGTTTTCCTCCGATCTGCATTGCGCCCACTGCGATATTCATTACAGCGATCCGACGCCGAGCACGTTCTCGTTTAATTCGCCGCTGGGCGCATGTGATACCTGTCGGGGATTCGGCCGCGTGATCGGCATCGACCATGCGCTGGTCATTCCCGATCCGAACAAGACGCTGCGAGACGGTGCCGTCAAGCCCTGGCAGACCGCAAGCTTTCGCGAATGCCAGCAAGACATGGAGAAATATGCGCTGGCCGCGGGGGTGGACCTGGACACCCCATGGCAGCATCTCGATGAGCGGTCCCAGCGCTGGGTACTCGCCGGCGACCCCAAGTGGACCGGCAAGTGGAAGACCCAGTGGTACGGGCTCGACCACTTCTTCCAGTGGCTCGAATCGCGCGCGTACAAGATGCATATCCGCGTGCTGCTGTCGCGCTACCGTTCCTACACGACCTGTCCGGCCTGCGCGGGCACGCGACTGAAACCGGACGCCTTGCTATGGCGTCTGGATCTGGGAGGCGGGCAACCGGGCTACACGCTGCACGAGCTTATGCTGGTTCCGGTGGAGCGCCTGCGCGGGCTACTTGGTGCCCTCGCTAGCGACAGCCCTGGAGCCGGTGAGCGGGCGGGCTCGCGTACGGGCGGCGAAGATGCCGCGACCCAAATCCTGGCGGCGGAAATCGGTTCGCGACTGCGCTTCCTGTGCGAAGTCGGCCTGGGCTATCTCACCCTCGATCGACAAAGCCGCACACTGTCCGGCGGCGAGGTGCAGCGCATCAACCTCACGACGGCGCTCGGCACTTCCCTGGTCAATACGCTGTTCGTTCTCGACGAACCATCGATCGGCCTGCACCCGCGCGACATGCAGCGCGTCATCGGCGTCATGCAGCGCCTGCGCGATAGCGGCAATTCCCTCGTCGTCGTTGAGCATGACCCGCAGATCATGCTGGCCGCCGATCGCATCCTGGACATGGGGCCCGGGCCCGGCGATCGCGGTGGTGAAATCGTCTTCCACGGCACGCCCGCCGAGCTGCAGCGTGCCGGCACCGCCACTGGCATGTACCTTGGCGGCGCTCGGCGAATCGAGACGCCCGGCGGACTGGCCGTTGATGCCGGCACCCCGCGCATCGTGCTCGAAGGCGTGCGCGAGCACAACCTTCAGGGCATTTGCGTCGAGTTCCCGCTGCAGCGGCTCGTAACCGTCACGGGCGTTTCCGGCTCGGGAAAATCGACCCTGGTTCAGGATGTGCTCTACCCGGCGCTGCGCAAGGCCAAGCGCCGGCCCGGTTCCGGCGCCGGTGCGTACGATCGCTGCCTGGGCGCCGACTGGATCGAGGACGTGTCGCTCGTGGACCAGTCGCCGATCGGCAAGACCACGCGATCGAACCCGGCCAGCGTGGTCGGCGCCTTCGACCCGATCCGCCGTCTGTTCGCCCAGGCTCCGCTGGCCAAGGAGCGTGGCTACACGCCCGGCACCTTCAGCTTCAATACCGGCGACGGCCGCTGTCCGACCTGCGGCGGCAATGGCTTCGAGCACGTGGAGATGCAATTTCTCTCCGACGTGTACCTGCGCTGCCCCGACTGCAACGGCCG
>Ga0209517_10000839_pt1 | contig 50280 bp, 37 predicted proteins | sample PeaSoiMetSII2010_FD_187695 | JGI IMG/M metagenome (GOLD analysis project Ga0209517, IMG submission 187695) | Peat soil microbial communities from Weissenstadt, Germany - SII-2010 (SPAdes) (version 2) | ecosystem: Environmental > Terrestrial > Soil > Wetlands > Peat | place: Germany...
CAGGCCCGTGTCCGGCATCACCTCCGATGTCTGCGCGCTTTGGGAGCGCTAGCCCCGGGGGCGAACTTCACGGAGGTTCCGGTCAACCCGGCAGCGTAGCTCTACTCGTGCCCATTTTCGAGACAAAGCGTGCCCCACTAACGCTACTTGCTGGCCGGCGGAATGAAGCCGTTCATCCGGGCGTACTCCACCATCTGTCCGTAGTGATCGAAGCTGTGCCAGGCGATGACCGCAAGCACCCCGCCCCGGGCCACCTCTCCACTGCCGAAGGGCGACTTCACCATTTCCAGTTGATTCTGGCTGGTGATCATGGCCGTGACTTTGTGGGCGTAGGCGAAGGAGTCCTTCAGGAACTGCACGATCTGCTCTTTGGTCTTGACGGAGTCGGGGCCGCTCTCGCCGCCGGTGTCCACCGGAGGCTTGTCCTGTTTGGCCGCCGCGGCCGCGACGATATAGATGACCGCGGCTACGTGCTTGGCCTGCTGGGCGAACGTGCGCACGCCTTTGAACTCGCCGTTGGCAGGAGCGAAATTGAACTTATCGGCCGGCATGGCCTGCACCAGCGGGACGAGCTCGGATTCGATGGTGCTTACCTGGCTGTCATAGAGCTTGGCCGCGGTCATGGGATCGGCCGCAGGGGCGGCGCCGGAAACCACGGCGGCGGCAAGCAGGATCGGAAGCGTCTTTCTCATCTTCATCGCGATGCTCTTTTCTCCGTTTCGATTGCGGGGGCCAGCGCCATGACCGCCCATCCGGTGGCGGTGGAGGAGATCCACTGGTCGTGCTCGTAGGGGAATCCGCTCTGGAAATACGGCTGGAACTTGGTGGCGCGGCTGCGGACATACCACGACCCGTCCGTCCACTGCGTGCCGAGAAGATACTTCACGCCGCGCTGGTAAGCAGGGTCGGACGCGGTCAGAGTGCCGCTTTCGCGCAGCGCCCAGAGCGATTGGCCGGTGGCATAGGGGTCGCTCGGGAGGTTGCGGTTGCCCGCCCAGCCGCCATCGGAGCGTTGACACGCGACGAGCGTGCGGCCCACCTCGCGCACCTTGTCGCGGGCGGCTCCGGCCCAGGCAAGACCGGCGAGCTGCATGGCGAGCTCATCGGTAGTGGAAGCCTTGGCGCCCAGCAGGAACTCGCGCGCGCGGGCGATCCGCCGATCGAAATCGGGCCTCTGGGCGGGCGAGCCGTAAAGCTGGAGCGTGTGCATGGCCACGGCAGTCCGGGAAACGGCGCTGTATTCGAGCGGCACCCGGGCCTCGCCGCCGAGCCGCCACGCGCCGTCCCGGCGCTGGACTGCGGCGACGTAGGCCGCCATGGTGTCGGTGATCGCGTTGGACGGGTACCGCGCGGCGGCCATGGCCAGCAGCGAGTACATTTCGTTGTCCTGCATCCCGCCGATATCGATCCGCAGGAGGACGGCTTCCTGCACACCGGTCCACTGGCCCTCCATCATTTTTACGTGCTCCTCGGCGGCGGCGTCGTTGACGGGGACGCCACCGGCGCGGGCAGCTACCACCGCCATGGTGGTGAAGGCCTGATGGTGGCAACCTACGCAGCCGCTCTGCTGGAAGAATTCCGTGGAAGTGCGCTGGAGCAGCGCGACGCCGGATTCCACCGCCTGCTGCGCGGATTTCGGAGCGGAGGCCGGACGTTGGGGCGGCGAGAGCGGATCGCCGGCGCGCGCGCCGGCGGCGGTGAGAGCGGCGATGACTTCGGGGTTGCCGAACTTATGGGCCCAATCCAGCGCCGTTTCGCCCATGTTGCTTTTCCCGTTGACGCCGGCGCCGGCCTTCAGCAGCGCCCGAACCACGGCCAGATCCTGCGTTTCGGAGGTCACGGCCAGCATGATGGGCGTCATGTCGCGGATATCTTTGACGTTGACCTTGGCGCCGGCATCGAGCAGCGTCTGCACCACATCGGCTTTGCAGAACGGCGCCGCCCACATCAAAGGCGTGAGGCCGATGAGCTGGATCTTGCCGAACTTGACCTCGCCGCTGAAGGTGTTCGCTAAATTCACGTCAGCGCCCTTGGAGAGCAGGAACTTTGTCTCGGCGAGGTTGCAGTTCACGGCCGCGGACTGAAGCGCCGTCGTGCCATCGCCATCGGGCGCGTCGGGAGGCACTCCGGCATCGATGATCAGCCGGACGGATTCGAAGTCGTCAAGGTCGGCGGCGAGCCGCAGCGCCGAGTTTCCCTGGCCATCCTTCTGCTTCGGGTCGGCGCCCTTCGAAAGCAGGAGGCGGACGGTTTCGGAGCAGCCGTCGCAATTGGCGGCGACCATCAGGGGCGTGCGGCCCTGCTTGGACCGGGCGTTCACGTCAGCGCCCTTGGCGACGAGCATGGCGGCCTTGCGCGGGTCACCCGCGCCCCAGAGGAGCGCGGTCGCATCGAAGGAGTTCTTGGCGTTCACGCCGGCGCCGGAATCGAGCAACAGCCGGACGGCCTCCGGGCTGCCGAACGCGGCGGCGTGCATGAGCAATGTGGCGCCGCGGCGGTCGCGCGTGTTGACGTCCGCGCCGTTGGAAAGCTGCGCCTTCAGGTAATTCAAGTCGTTGTTGCGAATTGCCTGGAAGAGCTCGTCCGCGGGAGTGTCACCCCCACTGGCCGCAGCCAGGCATAAAACCATGGCGATTAGCCCGATTCCCCTCTGCATCGGGACCCTCCTCATTCCGCGCCAGTATACCATCATCCCCAGACGAGCCCCTTTGTGAGAACATACAGGGCTGCCCGAGACGCCTCTACCTCCTTCTCCCCAGCCTGGCTGACGGCCTCTCAGGCTGCCGTGTCCGCACTCCTGCGGACACTCTCGCAGGCGGCGAGAAAAGAGCGTCCCTAATCGGGATCGTCTCTGGCGGCAGAAGCGAGCGGTACGGGGCGAACAGGCGAGCATGGCTCGCCTGGACCGATTGACAATCGGTCCGCAGGTTGCCAACTGTTGCCAACCTGCCCCACAGGCGGTGCCAAATCAGCCGGTTGCGACTGGGTTTCCGGAGAGTGGGGACGCGGGGGCAGGCTTCAGACTGCCGCGTTCGCTGTGGTAGAGTGACAGTTTTCCGCCGGTAGGAACCGCTCCCTGATGGTCGCGGCTCGGAATTTGCGTTTGATTCGGAATGTGCTACTGCCGCTCCTGTTGCTGTGCGCGGCCGGCCGCGCGCAGCCTGCCCAGGACGAGGATCGCGTGGCGAGGCGCAACTTCGAGGCGGCGCTGGCGGGCGACGTGGATGCCGCGCGCCGCTCCCTTCCGCTGATGATCGACCGGCCGTGGCTCGGCGAGATCAACTTTCTGGATGCCTGCTCGCTGGCGCGGGCCGTGGAAGAGGCGCGGCAGCCGTCCGACCTGGCCTACCGGCTGGTGCTCGCGGCAGGCCTCCACAACCCGGGGCTGGCGCTCCGCGAATCCGGCGAATATCTGCCGCTCGAGAGCGGCCACCGGCTGTTCGAGCGATTCGTGCTGGCGGCTCCCGGCGAGGCGATGGAGCTGGCCGCGGGCTCCACCCGCTCGGCGCGCGAGATCCGGGAACTGCTGACGGGCGCCGGGGCACCCGAATTGGCGCTGCTCGCCCGTCTGGCCGGAGATGCCTCCATCGATCTGCCGCGGCGCAACCGCGTGGCCATTCTCGCCGGGCGGATTGCGCGCGGCAGCCTCTCGCTCGAGTCGGCGCTCCGAATCGCCCAGAGCACGCCGCAGTTCTTCGCCACCGTGCTGGACTTGCGGGCCACCGCTTCGGTCGAAGACGCGGCCGCCCTGGACCAGGCGCTCGAAAACGAATCGCTGGCGCTCTGCCGCGCCGTCCAGGAGAACCCGGGCCGCGCACTGGCCGGCGACCTCGCGCGCTTCCGCGCCCGCGACCTCTACGCCGTCCTCGCGCTGGGCCGCGCCGAAGCTACGCCGCCGGTCTTCGCCGCGATCTTCGATCGTTTGCTCCTGCCTAAATGGAAGGCGGAGACGCCTAGAGGAGCTTCGCTCACGGCCTTCCTCGATCAAACCAGGAACTGGGAACTGCGCGATTTCGCCGCCGGGGCGCTAAACGCTCATTGCTTCGACGGACTTCTTGCCGTGGCGGGAGCCGATGTGGAGAGCAGGCTGGTCCGCGGCATCGATCAGGCGCCCGACCCGCTGAAGGAGGCGACGCGCCTGGCCGAGATCATCGATGCCACCGCCAGCCCGGCGCTCGTCGAGCGGATGGCCACCATCGTTGCCGCCGAGTTTGCCCGCTGCCGCGAGGCCGGCGACCGGCGCGGCACGACTCTCTACGGCCTGCTCGCCGCCAGGCTTTCGCTCGACGCCGCGGGCCCGTATCTGCCGTTCTTCCGGTCCTCCGAGACGCTCGACACGGCCATCCTGTTCGGCGCGGAAAGCGACTGCATCGAGCGCTACTTCTTTTGGGACGACGAGGACGGCATCCAGTCGTTCGAGTCCTTTCGCAACAGCTACGAGCACGATCCCGCGTGGGAAATCGAAGAGCGCCCGGAATACGTTCACCTTGTCGGTCACGGTCCCGAAGGCCGGCGCATCGAAATCTTCGCCAACGTGCCGATCGACGGCCACCTGCCCAAGAATCGGGCTCTCGAAGGCGAAGCGCAGCGCCGCCAGCAGTCCATTACCGCGGTACTGGGCGAGCGCGCGCTGGTCCCCACCGTCCTGGTCCACCGCGGCCACAGCTTCTGGGTGGGACGGACTTTGAGCTACCTGTCGACCGCCGCGCGCCTGGTGATCCTGGGCAGTTGCGGCGGCACCACCCAGATCCACGCCGTGATCGAAGCGTCGCACGACGCGCAGGTGATCGCCACGCGCGGCGTCGGCGAAACTCAAATCAACGACGCCATCCTCAAGGCCGTGAACGACCGGATCCTCACGGGCGATCGCGTGATCCAGTGGGACAGTTTCTGGCAGGAGCTGAAAGCGCGCTGGGGAAGGAGCGCGCTCTTCCACGATTATGTAGCGCCCCACCAGGATTCCGGCACGGTTCTCTTGCGGGCGTACTACCGGTTCCTCGATGCTTTGAACTGAGCGGCGCTCAGTGCCGCCCCAGGGAGTATCCGATTCCCAACAGAACGTCGAGTTGTTGCCAGTTCCAGCGGATCGGGTCGCCAAAGCCGCCGAGAGTATCGGTGCGCCAGCGGGTGTAGCGGACTTGGGGCGTGAACAGCCATCGGCGGGCGCGAATTTCGAGGCCGGCGGCAACCGCAGGGGCGATCGCTTCGCGAGTCCTGAGCAGTGCGGGCTGGCCGGAGGCCGATTGCCACACCGGCTGCGGGTTGGTCAGATAGAAGTTGTCGTATAGAGTCTGGGTCTCGTTCAAACCCGCTAATCGGCGCCAACTCCCTCCCACGGCGACGAACGGCGCGAGCGATCGCCGATGAACGGGGCTCCACTTCATCAGGACCGGCACTTCGACCGACGCTCCGGTTCCGCGGAAGGTCGTGAACTGAAGGGGGACGGGGTATGGCCCCCAAGTTTCGTAGTCGTACCCAAAACGGCGATACAGAACGCCGACTTCCAGGCTGAGCCTGGAATTCAATTGCGCGCGGACAGTTCCTCCGGCGACATACCGGCGGGTTGCCGATTCGGACTGAAATCCACCGAAGCGGCCACCGTATTGGTAAGTACGCAGGGTCTCGCTCATCGGAATGCCGCCGATCACTCCCAGGTCGAGGCGCAAAGGTCGCGAAACGCCGCAGACCGAACCGAGCAGCAACAGAAGCCATTGCCGGGCGAAGGCAGCTTGACGTGCCACATTCTAAGACCCGGGTTCGGGACGAACAACTACAGCGCGGGTCCGGAAGGCGTAAAATAAGCTATGGCGCATACGCCATCGGCATCCCGTCCCGCCCTCTACGGCGCGGATTAGCTCCCCGCCGCTGCCAGCGGCGCGCGCCGGCCCTCAGCGTCCCGGCGTGCAGGTCCTCAACCTCACCAACCGAGCAGGAGCTTACATGGGTATCGTCACGGAACACCTTCGCCAGGATCTTCCCTACATTGCCGGACCCTTGCCCGGCCCCCGCGCGCGGGACATTATCGAACGCGACGCGCAGTACGTTTCGCCGTCATATACGCGCTCGTATCCCATGGTGGCGGCGCGCGGCGAGGGCTCGATCGTCGAGGACGTGGACGGCAACCGCTTTCTCGATTTCAACGCCGGCATCGCGGTGGTGGCCACCGGGCATTGCCATCCACGCGTGGTGGAGGCGATCCAGCGGCAGGCGGCCCGCTTGATCCACATGTCGGGCACGGATTTTTATTACGAAGGAATGGTGGCGCTGGCCGAGAAGCTCGCGGAGATAGCGCCGGGCACAGCGCCGCGCCGCGTTTCCTTCGGCAACTCCGGCGCCGAAGCCATCGAGGGCGCCATCAAGCTGGCGCGCTGGGCCACGGGGCGGGAAAAGATCATCGCGTTTCTGGGGAGCTTTCACGGGCGCACCATGGGCGCGCTTTCGCTCACCGCGCGCAAGGCGGTGCAGCGCGCCGGTTTCGGACCGCTGGTGCCGGGCGTGGTGCACGCGCCGTATCCTTACTGTTACCGCTGCCCGTTCGGAAAGGAGCCGGAAGGCTGCGCGGTGGAATGCGTCAAGCACATCGAAGAGACGCTGCTCAAGACCATCGTGCCAGCGGCGGAAGCGGCGGCCATCGTGGTGGAACCGGTGCAGGGCGAAGGCGGGTACGTCGTGCCGCCCAGGAAGTTCTTCGACGAGCTGGCCCGCGTGGCACAACAAAATGGTATTCTTCTGATTTTCGACGAGGTGCAGTCGGGGATGGGGCGCACGGGCAAAATGTGGGCGGCCGGGCATTTTGACGCCGTGCCCGACATCTTCGCCGTGGCCAAGGGAATCGCCAGCGGGATGCCGCTGGGAGCCACGGTGGCGCGCGCAGACCTGATGCGGTGGCCGCCGGGCGCTCACGCCTCCACGTTTGGGGGCAACCCGGTGGCTTGCTCGGCGGCGCTGGCCACCATGGCGCTGCTCGAGGAGAGCCTGGTGGAAAACGCCGCGCGCATGGGCGAGCACCTCATGGACCGCTTGCGCGGGTGGCCGGCGCGTTTCCCCGTGGTGGGCGACGTGCGCGGGTTGGGGCTGATGATCGGGATCGAGCTGGTGCGCGACCAGCGGACCAAGGAAAAGGCACCGGAGCTTCGCGACCGCGTGATCCACCTGGCGTTCGAGCGCGGGCTCCTGGTGCTCGGCGCGGGCGACAACACCATACGGCTGTGCCCGCCGCTGGTGATCACGCGCGACCAGTGCGATTTTGCGATCGGGACGCTGGAAGAGTGCCTGACAACAGCGATGGGAAACGGATGAGGATTCTCGACGTCGGCTGCGGGATTCACAAGCAGCCCGGTTCCATTGGGATCGACCGCAATCCCGCCAGCCGCGCCGACGTTCTGGCGGACCTCGACCGCTTCCCCTATCCCTTTGCAGACAGCTCCTTCGACCGGCTGACCGCCATCCACGTCATCGAGCACGTCAACGACGTGATTCGCACCATGGAGGAGTTTCACCGGTTGGTGCGGCCGGGCGGTACCGTGCGGATCGAGACCCCGCACTACACGGACTTCAGCTCGTTCTGCGACCCCACCCACAAAAGCCACCTGAACAGCTTCAGCTTCCGCTACTTCGGCGAGGATCACGGCGGCTTCGGCTATTATTCCAAAGCAAGATTTCGCGAGATTTCCGTGCGCCTCAAGCTACTGGCTTTTTGGAGATGGCTGGGATTCGAATTCCTGGTCAACCGGTTTCCGCGCTACCGGCGGTTTTGGGAGTACTACCTCTGTTACGTGGTGCGCGGCAAAGTTATCGAGTTCGAGTTCGAGGTGTTGAAGTGATGGGCCTCCTTTACCGCGCCGCCGGCGCCCTTCGCCGCCGCTCGTTTGCGGGCGACCACGGCCGCATCGGCGAAGACCTGGCGCACCGTTATCTGCGGCGCCGCGGCTGCACCATCGTGGCGCGGAATTACCGCACGCCATCGGGGTCGGGCGAGATCGACCTGGTGGCCTGGCAGGGCGAAACGCTGGTGTTCGTCGAAGTCAAGACCCGGTCCAGCACGGAGTTCGGCGAGCCGGCCCGCGCCGTAGACCCGGAGAAGCAGGAGCGGCTCCAGCGGGCCGCGCGCGACTATGCCCGCCGCGCCAACGTCGATTGGAACCGCGCCCGGTTCGACATCGTGAGTGTGGTACTAGACAAGCCTGTACGCATCGACTGGCTCCGCGATGCTTTTGGGCATGGCTGAATGCCTGATGCCACGCTATAATCATCGCTTGCATCTACGTCTTGTCCATCCCGGAAGGTGGCCCCCACTTGCCCGAATTGCGTAAAGACCCGATCACCGGGCGCTGGGTCATCATCGCAACCGATCGTGCGAAACGCCCCAGCGATTTCATCCGCCAGCCGGTGCCGCCCGCCAGCTCCGGCGTCTGCCCGTTCGATTACGGGCACGAGCACAAGACTCCGCCCGAGATCATGGCGTATCGCAACAGCGGCGCCAAGGACGAGCCGGGCTGGCGGGTGCGCGTGGTCTCCAACAAATTCCCCGTGCTGGGCATCGAAGGCGGCCTCGACCGCGAGGGCGACGGCATGTACGACAAGATGAACGGCGTCGGCGCGCACGAGGTGATCATCGAGACGCCGGATCACGCCGCCACTCTTGCGGACATGCCCGAGAGGCAGATCGAGGAGTTGCTGTGGGCCTTCAAGGAGCGCGTTCTGGACCTCCGGAAGGACCGGAGGTTCCGCTACATCCTCCTGTTCAAGAATCACGGCGAGGCGGCCGGCGCCTCGCTGGAGCATCCACACTGCCAGTTGATCGCACTCCCCGTGATCCCCAAGCGCGTCCGCGAGGAGGTGGACGGGGCCAAGCAGTTTTACGACATGAAGGAGCGCTGCATCTTCTGCGACATTATCCGGCAGGAGACCGCCTCGGGCGTCCGGCTGGTGACCGAAACGGACCGTTTCGCGGTGATCGAGCCCTACGCTCCGCGCTTTCCATTCGAGACGTGGATTCTGCCCAAGCGGCACGACTCGCATTTCGAGGAGGCCGATGCGCCCACGCTGCAAAACATGGCGTGGGTCCTGCGGACCACCATGCGCAAGCTGGATAAAGTGCTGGAACACCCGGCCTACAATTTCATCGTGCACAGCGCGCCGGTGCAGGATCCGCCGTTGCCCCACTACCACTGGCACCTGGAGATCATGCCCCGGCTGACCAAGGTGGCCGGCTTCGAATGGGGCACGGGCTTCTACATCAATCCCACACCGCCCGAAGAGTCCGCCAAATTCCTGCGCGAAGCCGGCCTGGGGTAGCGCGACCGTCGCGCGGCTCGGATCGGAGCCGCGACCGTGAAGGGCCGGGAAAGAATTTGGCCGCAGATGTCTCGGGAGCGGGGAGAGGGATGACATTCACAATCACGAACAGTACGATACGCATGCCGCGGGCCGGCGGGTCAGTTCTGTTGCGCTGTCTGGTGGTGGCCGCGGCAGTTTCGATGGACGTTGCAGGCCAGGCTGGCGGCGCGCAAGCGGATGTTGACAGTATCCGGCGCCTGATCGCGGAGTACGCGAAGGCTGTGGACACCGCCGACGTGGCGCTTGTCCGGCAGATATGGTCGAATTCACCGGAAGTGTCATTCATTCACCCGCAAGGGCATGAGCACGGTCTCGATCAGGTGGCGCAAAATGTCTTTCGCCACCTCATGGGAGACACTTTCTCGGAACGAAAGCTCAGCATTCGAGATGCTTCGATCCACACGTACGGAGACACCGCATGGGCTGAATTCTATTGGGATTTTCAAGCAAAGCTCAGAAAGGACGGCTCGCCCGTGGCAACCAAGGGCCGCGAAACGCAGATCTATCGCAAGGAGCAAGGCCGGTGGCGTTTGGTGCACGTCCACTACTCCGGCATGCCGGGCGCATTAGCACCATAATGGGATTGACCCGACATGAACCGGCGAACATTCTGCTCGCTTCCACTGGCTGCGGCGGTCCCGCTCGCGGCACAGACCGGCTCGCCCGACGCCGGCCAAGGTGCGCCCCAAGCCGCCATCGAACGCTGGAAAGACCTGCGCTTCGGCATGTTCATCCACTGGGGCCCCGTGAGCATCGTGGGCACCGAGATCAGCTGGTCGCGGGGCGCCGAACGGCGCGGACGGCCGGGCGTGGGCGACGTTCCGGTGGAGGTTTACGACAACCTGTATCGCATGTTCAACCCGGTGAAGTTCAACCCGGACCAATGGGTGCAGCTCGCGAAAGACGCCGGCATGAAGTACCTGGTGTTCACGGCCAAGCACCACGACGGATTCTGTGAGTTCGATTCGAAGCTCACCGATTACAAAATCACCAGCCCGCATTCGCCCTATCACAAGGACATTGTCAGGATGCTCTCCGATGCCTGCCGGCGCGGCGGCATCGACTGGGGCGTCTACTACTCCCAACCCGACTGGCACCATCCGGATTACCGAAACGGCGAAGCCCACGCCAGATACATTGAATATCTCCACGGCCAGGTGCGCGAAGTGCTGACCAGCTACGGTCCCACGAAGATGTGGTTCTTCGACGGCCTGGGCGGCCAGGCCGTGGATTGGGACGCTCGGCGGCTCATCCGCATGATGCGCCAGTTGGAGCCCGCCCTGGTGATCAACAACCGCGCCGGACTGCCGGCCGATTACGACACGCCGGAGCAGCGCATTGGCACGTTCCAGGACACACGCCCTTGGGAAACCTGCGCCACGGTTGGAACTCAGTGGGCATACAAGCCGGAGGACACGCTGCGGCCGGTAGAGGAGTGCTTGCGCGGGCTGGTCTGTTGCGCTATTGGCGACGGCAATTTCCTTTTCAACGCCGGCCCACGGCCGGACGGGCTGATCGAGGAATCCCACGCCGCCCGCCTGCGGGAGATGGGCGAGTTCCTGAAGCAATCGGGCGAGAGCATCTATGCCACCCGCGGTGGTCCGTTCGTCGCGCCCGACGAGAAGAAGCGGCCGGCCAACGCGCGGGGCTTCGCTCTGGCCGAGGGCAACTGGTGGGGCGGCAGCACTCACAAGGGCAATGCCATCTACCTGCACATTCTGCGCTGGCCTTCGGACACCATCGGCCTGCCGGCGATCGAACGCAGGATCTTGCGCCACAGCCTGCTCGGAGGCGGCAGCGCCACCGTCCGGCAGAGCGAAAGCGGCATCCAGGTGAGCGTACCGGCCGGGCACCGGCACGCCGTGGACACCATCGTCAAGCTGGAGCTGGACGGACCGGCGAACACGCTTCCCGTTCTGCGCCGGGGTTGACCTTCCGTCCTATTGCACCGTCCGCGATCCTGCCGCCTGCCAGCCGGAGTTGAGCGCATCGCCGTTGCTGCGCGCGGCCGCGTAGATGATGCGGTTGCCCGCGAAGGCCGAGGGGAAACTCATGTTCAAGGTGAGCGTCAGCGTGTTGCCGGAGCCACTGGCCGAAGACCCGGCGCCGGTCACCGTGCACTGGCTGTTGTTCACGCTGCCCGCGCCGTTCAAGGTCACCCCGGGCAGCAATGCGGTGCCCGCGTCGTTCACCAGGTACAGCGTATTGTAGGCGCGGCTGTAGGCCAGGTAGCAGGCCTGGTTGCCATTGAGGGCATCGTTGATCAGCACGTTCACGACGCCGAGGTCCAGCCAGCCGTTGGTATCGGTAAAGGTGAAGGTGAACGGCCCGCCGCCGGAGCCGCTGCTGCGCCCCGGGGTCACACCGCCCACGGCGGGGCCGGTGGGGCTGGTTCCAGGAACGCCGCAGGTTCCCATCGCCTGCCAGCCGGAGTTGGCGCCGCCGGGCTCACGCGCCGCCAGGTACATCACCTTGCTGCCCGCGAAGGCCGCTTTGAAGGTGATGGCCAGGGTTACCGTCAGGTTGTTGCCGCTCCCGGCGATCGAGCTTCCCGTGTCACTGATACTGCACTGGCTGTTCTGCACCGTGCCGGATCCGGGCAGCGTCATTCCCTGATATGGGCCGCCGGCATCGCCTCCGTCATCCACCAGGTAGACCGAGGACGACGAGGGGACCACAGCCACGTAGCAGCCGTTGCGCCCATCGACGAAATTGTTGATCAGGATGTTGGCCACGTTGATGCTCTGCCACCCGGCGGAGTCCGAGAAGGTGAACGTGTAGGACGCGTAGGAGCCGGTGGCGGCGGGGGGATCGACCGACACCGCTTGCGGCGTGCCGCCCGCGATTGCCGACGCCTGGTTCACGGTGAAGGACTGCCCGCCGGCGGTAATGGTTCCACTCCTCGCCGCGCCGGTGTTTGGCGCCACGGAAAATGCCACCGCGCCGTTGTTGCTTCCGTAAGCGGGGAAAGCGAGGCTGATCCAACTCGCGCTGCTGCCTGCCGCCCAGTCGCAGCCGGTGCCCGCGATCACTCTGAACGATGCGGCGCCGCCGGTTGCCGCCACCGGCTGCGCGGTGGCGCCCGGGTTCAATGCGTAGGTGCAGGCGCTCGATGGAGACGTATTGCGAAACAGGGCGAAGTAGGAGGCGCCGTTGCCTTCGCCTCCGGCATCCAGGAGGGCGAGATCGGGCCTTCCATCGCCGGTGAAATCCGCCGCAATCGCGGCTGCCGGGGTGTCGCCGGCCTGGAGCATCATCAGCATCTGAAAGGTTCCATCGCCATTACCCTGCATGATGGTCATGGGACTGTCGCCCGCCGAATTGCCGATGGCGAGGTCGGGCTTGCCGTCGCCATCGAAGTCCGCCACCGTCAAGGCAGCCGGCCACGAGTAAGTGCCGATCAAGGTAGTGGGAACGGTAAATGTGCCATCGCCCTTCCCCAGCAGGACTGCGATATCGGCCGCGCTTGCCGTGACCGTTCCCACGATCAGGTCGGGCTTGCCATCGCCGTTCACATCGGCCACCGCCAGCGATATGGGATTTTGGCCCACGGTGTAAGGCACCGGCGCCTGGAACGTCCCGTCTCCCTTGCCGAGGGAAACCGTGACGCTGCCCGCCACCACGGTGCTGCCGGAGTTGCGATACGCGTAGCCGAGATTCACGGCGATCAGGTCGAGTTTGCCGTCCGCGTTCACGTCTGCCAGCGCCACCTGTACTGTGTTGGTCCCGGTGGGCACGGTGACGCCGGAGTTGAATCCGCCGCCGGATTTTGTCGTAAACACCAGGACTGAGGAGGGGATGCCGGACGATTGGTTATCGTACGGGGAACCGTATGCGACGGCCACGTCGGACCGGCCGTCGCCATTGACATCTCCCGCCGTGACGAATGTCGGAAAGCCGGGCCCGGCGGCATACGTGACTTCCGCCTGAAATGTGCCGTCCCCGTTGCCCAGGTAGGTGCCCACATTGGTCCCGTCAATGAGAACCAGGTCCGCGCGGCCGTCGCCATTGACATCGGCGGTGGCGACGAATGTCCCACGAACGCTGGTCAGTTTCCTGGGGGCCTGAAGACCGCCACTCTGACCCAGCGCCAGATACGGACCATAGTTGGTCCCCATCACCACGTCGCGCAGACCGTCGCCGTTGAAGTCGGCCATCGCCAGGGATACTACCCCATAACCGCCCCAAGATGCCAAATTGTAGGCCGCCGGCGCGTTTTGGAAGGTCCCATCTCCGTTGCCGAAGAGAACCGTTGCGTAAAGCGATCCCGGGTACAGCACATCCGGATGGCCGCTGGCAAACACCAGGTCGAGGTTGCCGTCATCGTTGAAGTCCATGGCAAACATGCCGGCGCCCAAGGAGCGCGGCGTACCCGCCACGTAGCGCGACTGTGTGGGAAAACTCCCGCCCCCCGCGTTCAACAGGATGACCACCGTGCCGTCGTCGTTTTCCACCGCGAGATCCAGCTTGCCGTCCTTGTTGAAATCGCCAGACGCCAGGTACAGGGGCTGGTAACCGGACGCCGATGCCACTTTCGAGGCCGCCTGAAAGGTTCCGTCTCCGTTCCCGCGAAGCAGGTAGAAGCCGCTGTTATAGCCGTCAAACACCATGAGATCGATCTTGCCGTCCCCGTCGAAATCGCCGGCCACGACGGGACCAGGATAGTCCGAGTTGGTCCCCAGGTCGTAGGTGTTCGCGGTGCGCAGGGATCCGTCGGCGTTGCCCAGCAGGATGGTCACGGTGAGGTCGTTGCCGTTGTAGTCGCCGTTATTGACCACCGCCAGGTCCGCGCGGCCGTCGTGGTTGAAATCGGCCCAGGTCATGGATGAGGGGCTCCGGCCAACGCCATAGCTCTTCGCGGCGCCCAAGGTTCCGTCGCCGTTGCCCAGCAGGATCTGAACGGTGCCATTGGCGTTGGTGCCATTCGTGTTGGGTGGGCCGGTCGTGTTGAGCACGGCGACGTCGCGCTTGCCGTCGCCGTTGAAATCCGCCGCCAGCACGGCGATCGGGTAATTATAGGGCAGTGGATAGCTGATCTTGGATTGGCCCAGCGTGTCCTGGCTGTCGAGCGAGACGGTGATGTTGGGCGTATCGCCGGTGTTGATCACCGGATTGGGAATGATGGTTGCGGTCTTCCCCCCACCCAGGTTGGCGACCACCAGGCTGCTTGCCATCGTCCCCGGCGTATCGGCCATCCGGGTGGGATGAGCCGCCGGAGTCCACGGACTGACGCCGAAGCAGTTCGCGAAATAACTCTGGGCCTGGGTGAGGCTTGCCAGTTCGGCGCCGGTGTGGCTGATCATGGGCGCGGCTATCGAGAAGAATGGCGCTGTAAAGTTGCCGTCCGCCTGCCGGTCGAGAAGACCTATGTAGAACGTCGTGGCGGACGACTCGGAATCCAGGGTCACCTGGCTCGATGCCTGGGCGAAATTGATCGGCTGACACGGACTCACCTGTGCGTGGGCCACAAGTGCTCGCATCTCCCCTCCCGAGCCCGGTTGGGCGCTTGCCCACGCCTCGCGGATTCGGTAAGACTCCCATACGTGCTGCAATTGTTGGTACTGAAGCGGATCCTTGCAACCTGACGACTCGAAGTCGGCAGAGCCGTCGCAAGTAAAACTCTCACCGACAGCCGTTGTGTTCGTCTCGACCCACGGGTCTTGGGTTCCGCAGCCAGACGACAGCAGCGACGCGACGCCCACCGCGGCGACTCCGAGTAACTCCTGAAGCCACACATATCCCTTTGGAGATATCATTGCCGGCCTCCTGATGACACCGTTCTCGACTCCCCGCCCGGACGTGCGGCGGCGAACTCCGTCTATACGGAGTTTCAGACCTGTTTATATCCTACTTGGATACAAGCGTCAATGCAGTCAAAGGATATAGTGAGGCTTCGGAGCAACGAGGGTCACCTACCGGCCTTCCGGGAGGTGGGGATTGAGGAGCGCGGCCGCCATGGGCCGGCCGCGCTCAGTGCCGTTACAATTCGGGGTGCAGGTGCAGCGTCTTGCCGGCTACGATGTAAACCCGCTCGGCGAACGGGGTGCGGCCCCCTTCCCGGATCTCGATGTTGTAGGTGCCGGGGCGCAGGTGCATCGTTTTGTTCTCGTGCGTGGTACCAGCGTAGGAGCCATTGATGAACACCTGGGCGTCCTTCACCTTGGTATCCAGCTTGACCTCGCCCGCGTTGGGATACCCGTAGAAACCGTAAGGGCCCCAATAGGGTCCCCAAAATGGGCTGTACCCACCGCCATAATACCCGCCATAAAACGGGCGGCCCACCACGACAAACCCGCGAATGGCGGCCGAAGCGTTTATCGGCACGAATGTCATGAGCGCAGCCGCCAGAATCAGCATTCCCTTTTTCATGTTCGACCTCCACCCCTGCTAGTAGCAATCGCCTTGCCACAAGGCAAGCCTTTTACTTTCAATAACTTTTGAAGCACTCCCTTGGCCGCAGATCACCAACTGGCCGAAATCGGCCACCAGCCACCACAAAGAAGGGGTGCGAAAATTCGCAATGCCGAGTTTGCTATGCTCTGGTACACGCCATGCCAGGCGAGGCGGAAATTCGGGCGGCAGCGGCGATACTCCGTCAAGCAGCGCCGGAGGCCGAAGTGTTTCTATTCGGCTCCTGTGCGCGGGGCGAGGCGCATAGCGGGAGCGACCTGGACCTGCTCGTGGTCGAACCGGTGGTCAGCGCGCGGCGGCACGAAATCGCGCGGCTGAGCGGCGTGCTGGCTCGGACCGGCATTCGTGCGGACGTGCTGGTGGTCGGCCGCGAGAGCTTCGAGCGGTGGCGGCGGACGCCAGGGATGATCGTGCCCGAACCCAATTGCCCGTACGAGGGTCTGCCGGCGATCCGGTTCGGGGTCAAGATCTGGGAATATCTCAGCCGGCCGCCGTCAGCATCACGTTGACGGTGTTCCACTCCGCCGGAAGATTGGTGTCTCCGACAATCACGTTGCCGGTGGCGGCGACGGTTGTGAATTGTGTCAACGCGCCGCTGGTGGAGTTATCGGCGTTATTCAGAATCAGGTTGCCGTTGATCGCCGCATAGACCACCAGGATGATGGTGACCGTCGGCTCGAAGGGGGGCGTGTTGTTTTCGATCCGGTTCGCCGAGAGGATGACTTTGCCGGTTTGGTCCTGATCGTCGCCCCAGACGACCAGGCCCGGCCCGGTCGCGTTCTGGCTGGTATCCGGTATGAGGGCCTCAATGATATTGCCGGTGCACGGCAGGGAAAGCAGCAGTCCCCGAGCCGGGATGAGCTTCGCGGCCTCCTGCTGGAGTGCGAAGAGCAATTGCAGCAACACATCGAACGCGTTCACGAGCGGCAGGGTGGGGAACACCGAGGTGTTCAGGACCACGTTCACCGCCGGCAACGCGGTGATGGCCGAAGTGCCGGTGAAAGCCGCGGGCAGCGGGTAGCTCATGACCAGGGCGCCTCCCACTTGCAACAGCGCGTCCTGGAGGATGTCCTGCAGCGGGTCGCGCAGGCTCGCGAGGTCGGTGGTGACGGCGGGCGGCGTGCGCCGGGCGAAGATCAGAATGCCCGCGTAGCAATTCCGCGCCTCGTTGTCTTCCACTCGCACGGCGCCGGTCTCGCCCGAAATCAGCGCGGCCGCGGCAAGGCCGAGGAAAAAGTTGCCGGTGAACGACGCGCGGTCGAGCCACGAGTTGGCCCATGCGGCTCCCTGGAGCGTCACGAACGCGGCCGCGCCGGTCCCGGAGGTGATGCTCCCGATGGTTGCCGCGGGACTCAACACGCATCCGAGCGACAGCCGGAAGGGCTCCTGGAAGAGCTCCAGCGGCCCCACCAGGCCGCTCGGGTCGGGACCGAAGCTGTTGCCCTCGACCTTCAGCCCGGAACACGTGCTGCCCGCGAAGATCCCCACCTGAAACAGGTTGGGCAGGGCCGCCGGAACGGTGGCGGAAGCTCGCTTGGGCGACGGCGCATCGGCGCCCCCCGCCAGGCGGATGGTCGCGTCTTGCGTGGCGGATGGCAAGGCGAATTCGCCTCCGGGGGGCGGAGACACCGTCACTTCGTAGGCCAAGGCTGCCAAGGCGTCGCTGGCCGTCGCGACTGTCGCTCCCAGCACGGTCTTGGTCCAGATGGCATGCAGGTCGAAGCTGTTGTTGGACGGGTTCGACGAGATGCGGACGGTGGTGTGCGACCCGTCAATGCCGTTCTTTTTGGCCAGAATCGTCAGGCCGATTTCCGTTCCGGGACGCACGATCTTCACGCTGGCGGGCGCGGTGGCTGTCCCGCCGGTTAACTGATGCGTGCCGGATGGGGGCAAGGCCTGCGTCAGGCCGGCGTGCAGCACGCGGACCAGCCCGGGCGCTTTTCCGCGGGTCGTATCGCTTCCCAGCGTGGATTCGATCGTAGACGCGGTCAGCCCCGTATAGACATCCGTTTCCGTCACCGTGACATCGAAACTGGTGCTGGCGGGGTCGGGTGCCGGGTGCACCGTGATGGCGACCGTGATGTTGTTGCCGGCGATGCCGGGATCGGCGGCGGTCAACACCATTGACGTCCCCCCTTCGGCACTGGTGTCGTAGACGAAGGTGCAGTTCTCGACCGTGAGGCCGGAACACTCCACGGGCCGCAGCCCGACGGAAACGAGCAGGTTCTGAAGGGTCTCGGCCTTGGGCCCTCCGACGCCCGCGAGCACGGCCGGATCCAGGGCGGCGAGTTTGCCACCGGCGGCCGCGAAGGGCACGAGGGGCATCTGGAAGGTGAGCCCCCGCAGCGTGACGTTGTTGGCGGCAGCGAGCACCATGAGGCCGTCGAGAAAGTTCTGCTCCGCGCCGGCCGCGGCCTGGAGAGTCACGCCTCCCGGACAGCCTTCGATGGTGAAATTCGAATGCTGGGAAGTGAGCACAAGGGGAGCGGGCAGCGGGTATACGCCGGAGGAGAGGCAGACGGTGGCACTGGCGCCAGCGGCATTGTTCAGGGTGGACTGCAGCGAGGCGGCGTCCTGCGGAGCGACCGTCATCGTGCAGCAGCACCCGGCCGAGGACTGTGTGCCGATGCCGGTGAGCGGTGGGAACATCGGCCGGCAGTCTTTGAGGAAAGTCCAGGTGTTTCCGGCGTTGAACTGCACGAGGGCGAGCGCGCAGAAATGGTGCCGGATGCCGGCCGGCGGGAGCCTCAGCGGCTTCGAGGTGGATGGATCGGCGGGCCACTCGACGGCGGGAGTGCTGATGGCGGTGGCGGTGCGGGCCGGAATCAGCCAGAAGTCGCCGGTCTGATACTTGCCGCCGGTTTGAAAGAGCACCTGGACGCCGTCTTCGAGATCGAGCCATACGTTTTCCTGGACGGCGATGGCGCCGCCCACGAGGGTGATGGTGGTGGTGGCGGCCTGGTCCCAGCGCCGCACCTTCGGGTTGAGCGGAAAGTCGGCGACGTTCACGGGTCCCGCGGGCGAGGCGGTCGTGGGGTCGATGGTGAGCGTCGGCCCCTGGCCCGTCACCTGCGCGGTCTTCAACTGGACGAGGGTGCCCGGAATGCCCCAGAGTTCGCGCGTGTCGTCCGTCAGCTCCACCCACTGGCCGCCGCTGAAACCCAGCTCCGTATCTTTGCCGAGAGTGGTGACGAACAGGTTGTCGGGATCGGCGCCGTCCTGGCCGGTCCAGCCCGCAACCACGGACGCATTGTCGCGCGACCATTTGAAGGTGGCGGTGCCGGCGGCGCCGCCCACGTCGATTTCCACGCGGTAGAGTTGGTTTTCGAGGCGCCGGTAACCGGCCTGGGCGGGCACGGCGCAGGGGTTGTTGTTGCCGGGATCGGGTTGGGCGCGGGCCGCCAGGAGGCCGGTGCTCACGAACGCGCTGAAATCCGTCGGGCAGTTCTGCGGCCCTCCGGGATCGCCCAGTCGCAGCAGCTTCACCTGCCAGACGACTTTGCTCCGCGTGGCCGTGTCGGGGCCACCGAGGGCAACCTCGCGAATGGAGGGATCGTCGAGCGCGATGATGTCGCGCTCCCACACGTCGAGATAGGCCGAGTAAATTCCGGGCGTGGGCGGGAGCGGCGCGAAGCTGGCGGGAACCCCGAGTGTCACCAGCAGCGGTTCGAAGGACAGGGCGCCGGTGGTGTCGCAGTCGATGCCGGGCAGATCGGGCTGTTCGGGCGTGGCCCCCGCGGGCGACGGGAGCGCCAGCAGAACGTCCTGCTCGTTCTCGCAGAGGATGCCATCGACGTAGATCCGGCCCTGCCGGATGAGCAGATTTCCGGCTTGCACCTCCACGGCAAAATTGGCGGTGGCCGGTTGGGGAGCGCCGCACTGCCCGATCACATCCAGGTTGGTGGTCCGCTCCACGTGGCGGCGGATGTCGAGCTGCTCGTTCCAGTCGGCATCCATCTGGACGCGGCCCTGCTGCATGCGGACACCGCTGTAGTGCTTCTTGCGGTGGAACGTCGAACGCGTGATGTCGCCCGCCATGTTCGTCTCCTTACGTTACGTAAAAGATGCCGGCCTGAAGGCCAAATCGCAGATATTCGAGCAGGGCGATGCGCAGGTTGCTGTCGCGCTGCGGCTGCTCGAGGAAGTAGAAGGCGCCCATCTCCGCGCCGTTATCGGCGCCCGCGCGGATTTCCTTGGCGCACGCCGCGCTGAGCTGCGCGTAGCCCGGGTCGCCGTAGACGATCGAGGTAAAGAGCGGCCCGAGGCGCCCGCGGATGCCCGCCTCGACGGCAGGGTCGATGATTCCGGTGAGCGCGAGGTCGGGCTGGCAGCGGTAGCGGCGCGGCGTTCTCGAAATATCGCTTGGAACGTAGCAGAACCGGACGCAGCCGGCCTGGGTTCTTTCCACGTTGACCAGGTCCAGGAAGATGGAGTTGCCGGCCTGGAGCGTGCGCACGCCGCTGGCCGTGGCGTTGCCGACCGTGCCGAAGATAGTGCTGGACTGAATGTTGGCGTCGGAGCCCGGCGCCCGGATGGCCACGCCCGTTCCCGCGTCCACGATGCTGTCCACCATACTAAGCGACGGGACAGTGTCCGGCACGTCGATGGGCCCGCAGATGCTGCGCTGGATCGTGATATTCAATGGCGAGTTCTCGAGATCGGGGTTGCCGGAAGGGTCCACCGACAGGCCCGCTGCTTGCGGATCCAGCGTGGAGTGGACGAGTTGAAGGCCGCCGAGGTTCCCGGGCAACACCTCGAGGCCGCCCTCGATCCACAAGCCGTTGACGATCAGGGTGCCGGGATCGAAGCTCGCGGGCGGAGCCGTGCCCTCCACCGCCATGTCGCCGAGCAGGTGCGGGCGGACGCCGTTGGGCACGAGTTCGAACGACTGGGGCGCGCCCGCCTGCCGCAGCGCCGGCCAGTCGGCGGCCACGATGAGCAGCGTGCTGCCTTCGGGGACGACGATGTGGCTGGCGCCGGTGAGACTTTCCTGGTACGTGTGGCTGTCCAGGATGGCGATCACGCCGAAGCGCTGCGGAACGGACGGCAGGGCGTTCCACGCGTTCACGGCATCGGTCAGGGTGGCGAAGACCAGGCCGGGGATGGGCGCCACTTCCTGGCTCACCGCCACCTGCCAGGGACTGATGCCGGCGAGCAGCGGCGAGACGGAATCGATGCGGTTATACGGGCCACCCCCCAGGTCGCCGCTGAAGCCGTACGAGTAGCTCACCTGGACCTGCGGGGGCTCGGCGGGAATGGAGCCGGCGGCAAAGGCCAGCCGCCCGAGCACCGGATCGACGGAGACCTGGATGGGCATGCTCACCTGCGCCTGGTCCGACGCGCGCGTATAAACCTTGCTGGCGGGCGGTTGCCGCCATGTGCCCGGCGGCGCCGGAGGAGGCAGGTCGCGCAAGTCGCAGATCATGATCTGTTCGGGAGGTACCGGCTGCGCGGCGCTCGCGGGGAAGATCTGGAGCACGGGGGCGGCGGCGAAGTAGGCGCCGCCGAGCGCGAAGCCCTTGGCCACGAGCTGCCAGGTGATTCCGTTATCGGGCACCTGGCCGCCCACCGTTGTGGGCCACACCGGCGGCGCGCCGCCCGACGTGCCGCCGGCCACCGCTTTTTCGGTGTTGCCGTTCGAATCGACAATTTCGGCGCCCACCGGGAACGGCGTCGAAGGCAACCACACCAGGTTGTTATCGACCATCGTCTGGCGGCGCGTCTCCAGTTCGTCGTAAAGAGCGCGGCGGCGCAGTTCGCCGGGCACATCAATCTCGTCGGCCACCCGCGTGAACGGAGCGAGCGTCTGGGGCTGGTTGAACAGCGGCTCGTCCAGGCCCATCGGATGAAACCAGTAGCGGCCGTCGGTGCCGTCGGTGACCGGGCGCGGCGTGGACAGCGTCACGGCATAGCTCTGCAAGCGCCAGAGGAAAAGCCCCACGTTCGGGATATTGTATTTGCCGCGAACGCGCAGGGTGTCGTCGATTACATCCGCGGCCAGAGCCGGATCGAGCGGCGGATCGACGATGGCGCGGACGTCGGCGGTCCGGCTGGCCTGTTCGAACGGGCCGCCGATCAGCTCCAGCGAGTTGGTGTCGCGAAGATCGGGCGTGATCAGGTTTCCGGGGCGCAGGTGGTTGAGATATTGGGTAGTGGCCAGGAGCTGGAAGAATTCCACGGCGCGAGCGGGCCAGCCGGTGACGTCTCGCGCCAGTTGCTCGAGCACCACCACCGTGCCCTTGCGCCGGCGGTAGGCGAGCGTGTGCGCCACGTAAGCCCGCGCGCTGAAGGTGCCCTGACCCGCGGCGTAGAGCGGGCGCGAGCCCAGCAGGTCGCCGATATAGGGCACGACCCACTCGGCGCACGTCTCGATGAACCAGTTTTCGTAGAGCGCCGAGACATCGCGATCGACGGAATCGAGCACGTCCTGGAAGATGGCCACCAGGTTTTCGAGCGGCCCGCCCTGCGCGGCGTCGCGCAGCCGGTAGACCGCGGGCAGGAGTTGAAACAGGTCCGCGCCGTTGCTCATGTCAGTTTCTCCGTGACGCTGAACCCCACCGGGTTCAGCAGGAGGAGCTCCGCCGGCACGATGGTTCCGTTTTGCCGATAGGCGTAAGCTGCGGGCAGCACCGCGTCTGGGACCGTCTGGCCGGGCCCCGAGGGATCGTCGTCGCGATAGAGTTTTTCGAGGAACGTGGCGATCACCCCGGGCACTGCCTGAATGGCGGCGATGACTTCGGCCGCAGCGACCGGCTGCGCGAACGCGCGCTGATCGAACGAGAAGGCGGCGGCAAGGGCGCTCTCGACCGCGGCCAGGACATCGGCGGCCACGTAGCGCGGCACGTCGATGATCACCGCGGCGGCCAGGTGGAACAACACCGGCAGGTACGAAGCTACCCGCACCTGCTGCACCGGATCGCGCGCGGCGTCGATGGCGGCGGTGAGGCTCAAGTACAACTGCGACGTGGGGTCCACGGGGGCGCCCTCGATTCCCGCCACGGTGAGGTGCACCAGTCCGGTTTCACCGTCCCACAGCGGGATGGCCTGGGCCTTGCCGATGCCGGCGAAGGCGGCGGCGAAATCCTCGTAGTCTTCGAGCGACACGATGCGGTCGAGCGTCAGCACGGTGAGGGGCGCGTTGGAGCGGGCGTGATCGAGGTCCTCGGGGTCGGCGCCGCCGCTCGCCTGCAGGGGGTTCGTGACACCGCGGATTCCAGCCGGGCGCGTTTGCAGGATGGAGAGGCTGCCGGCGGCCACGTTTCCGTCCGTGCCGATGCCGGTGCGATAGGTGGCCGCAATATTGTTCTGGCCGGTGGGCAGCCGCGCGCCGGTCACGCCGTCGCCGAAGATCACGGTAGTGGTGCCGTCGTCGCTGCGGCGGGTGATGTACTGCTGGTCATCAGGACCGAGGCCGTAGAGAGACGGCGCCTCGGTCCACAACAGGTCGTTGACGCGCACCTCGAGCGTGCTCGCCGCGCCGGAAGGCGTCGCCGCCGAGACGTACGTTAATGGCGAACTTTTCAGCACGAAGCTCTGGTTCACCTGCGACGCGTCACCGCTGCCCATCACCTCGGGGACCGCGATGGTCCCGCCTTCGGTCGCCGCGGCCACGTTGGCAGTCAAGGTGACTGTCTGGCGCTGGTAGCCGAACTCCAGGCCCTCCGTGAACTCCAGCGTGGTGAATCCGCCGTCGTGCACGATGTCCTGCAAGAGCAGGATTTCGCTGACCGTAACGCCGGGCGCGTCGGAGCGCGTGCCGGTGAGCGCCACCGCCTGTCCGGGAGTCAGGCCCGGCACCATGCCATTCAGCATCAGCGCCTGCGAGCCGGCGGGAATGTCGTCGGTCACCGGATACTCGGCGAAGGTTTGCTGCTGGCTCTGCACGAACGCCGCGGTGGTGCGGACGGGGAAGGGCCGGATATCGCCGCCCTGGAGGTTTTCGAAGCCGTGCCAGCCGGAGGCGTCGAACCAGCGGTGGTAGAGATTGCCGTCTTCACCGGCGGCGAAGATGTCGAGCGGATGGGCGCCGTTGGCCAGCGCGGAAGGGGAGCCTGTCAACTGCCCTCCGCCCAGGTTCTCCGGCCCGAACCACGCGCCGTTCCACCACACGTGATAGAGGTTGCCGTCGGCGCCCAGGGCGAAGACGTCCAGCGGATTCGGCCCGTTGCGCGTGGCCGAAGGCGAGTTCACGAGATTCCTTCCGCCCAGGAACTCGGGACCGTTCCAGCCGTTGTTGAACCAAAAATGATAGAGGACGCCGTCGGAGCCGATGGCGAAGACGTCGAGCGGATTCGGCCCGTTCGCGACGACTGACGGCGAGCCCGCCAGGTTGCCGCCGCCCAGCCTTTCCGGGCCGAACCACCCGTTGTTCCACCAGACGTGGTAGAGCATTCCGTCCGAGCCGATGGCGAACGTCTCCACGGCGCTGGGGCCGCCCGCCACGGCGGCAGGCGAATTGACCAGGCGCGCGCCGCCGCCCAGATTGGCGCCGCCCAGGCTCTCGGGACCGTTCCAAGCGCCGTTGAACCACCAGTGGTACAGGGTGCCGTCCGAACCGATGGCGAACACGTCGATGGCATTCGAGGCCCACACCACGGCAGAAGGCGAACCGGCGAGGCTGCCGCCGCCCAGGCTCCACCAGCCGGACCAACCGCCGTTCCACCAATCGTGGTAGAGGTTGCCGTCGGCAGCCACCGCAAACACCTCCAGTGCGCTGGGGCCGCCCGCCACGGCCGAGGGCGTGTTCAGCAGGCCCGGCCCGGACAGGTCCTGCGGCTGCGCCTGCCATGCGCCGCTGTTGCCCCACTGGAAATATGCGCTGCCGTCGGACCCTATGGCAAACACGTCGAGCGGATGGAGGCCTCCCGAAACGGCGGAAGGCGTGCCCAGCCCCACCACCGCCGCGCCCTGCGGCGTTTCGAGCGACAGGCCGGAACTCCGGCCGCTGATGCCGTAGTCGGCGAGCGACCGCTCCACCACCTGAACGACGCGGTAGGGCGTGGGCGGCAGCCCAGGCGATTCGAACAGCGCCCAGGTGTTCTTCACCAACTGCGGCAGCGCACGCTCCAGAAACACGTTCGCGCCCTGGTGGAAATTCCCCTGCGAATCGGTCCAGATGAGGCGTCCCGCGCCATTGTTGGCGGCGTCCCAGTCCTCGGGAAAGGGATCTCCGCGGAGCACCTTATTATTGGAATTGGGATTGGTCAGGGTCTTCCATAAAGGCGCGTTGTTACCGAAGAACGCGGCTTCGGCCTGAAACGCGAAAATGCCTTCGAACGAAAACGGCGCGGCGGAGGAAAAGTTCGCCAGCGCCGACAACTGGGCGGGGTCCCAATTGCTCAGGTGGATGATGGACTGAAGATCGCTCTCCTCGATGCTGACGCCGAGCACGTACTGCTGCAAGTTGGCCTGGTTGAAGATCACCGGCTGCGAGGGGACCGTGCCCGCGGGGAAGGTCGCCGGCGAGAACGGAACGGTCGGAGGGTTGTCGGCGAAGTCCACGCGCGTCTGGTTTTGCGAAGCCAGCGCGACCGCGTTGCGAACCGTAAATGTCACTGCCTGCGTCTGGCCGGCGTTGTTGCTTCCCGCCAGCAGCACGCGGTCTCCCGTTTTGATGTTGGTGGCGATCCCGGCAAGATAAATCCGGGAAACCGGGAGCGCGTGGGCCGGCCCGGAGAGCGGAGGGGTATCGGGGTTCAACAGGTACGCGTCGGACGGCGAGAGCACCGTGAAGCCGGCGGGGAAATCGGCGCGGACGCCCAGCAGGTAGAGTTGTCCATCGGCGCCGATGGCCAGATCGGCGGGGCGCGTCAGGCGCGGCAGCAGCATGTTCCACTGGGTTCGCACCGCCGCGTCGGCGGAAGTCTCGAAGGTTTGCGGCAGCTTGCCCGGCGCCGGGATGCTCTGCACCTTCGACCCCGCGGGCACCGTCGCGCTTCCCAGATTGAACGTGTTGGCACCCTGCGTGGGCACGCTGGGCACCTTGGGACTCTGGGGCAGGGGAGCGACGACGCCGGCCCCGACAACATCCTCCGCCGTGAACGCCAGGTAAGCGGAGGCCGCCACTCCGGGCGAGAGTTCGTAGCCGATGGCGCGCGCCAGCTCCAGCACCGACTGGCGCTCGGTGGCCGTGCGCAGGAAACCCTCGTTGACGATGCGCTCCTGGTAGAAGGTCAGGACATCGGCCACCACGGCCCAGGCGTCCATCAGCGCGACGGCCGGATCGTCGGACGAGCGCGTGGCCAGTGCCGACAGCACCCACGGGATATCGGGCGGAGCGGCGAGGGAATTCGGCGACTGGATCTGCGACAGCATGCGCCGCAGGAAGGTGGCATACGTGGCCAGGCGGTACGCTATGGCGGAGAGGCCGGGATCGTTCTGCTCCGTGGCGAGTGGCGGCAGGCCCTCGCAGCAGCCGCAGGAGTTGAGGTTCGACGAATCGCCCGCGCTCATAAGCCTCCTTCCAGGAAGAACTCGATCTTGCCGTTTTCGGGCTGGTTCGGATCGTTGTCCAGCCGGGCGATTTCCAGGCGCGCGAAGTCGATCTCCCCGGCCGCGGTTTCGCCGTTCGGCAGTTGGCCCCAGCGCTGGAAATGATTCGGCTTGGGCGGCGTATCGTCGGTGTCCACCCAGTGCACGCCCGCGACCGCCATGGCCGCGGCCACGATCCGGCTGAGGTAGACCGGCTGCCCGAAGGTGAAGTTGTCGGGATGGAAAAAGCCCAGCGTCCCATCCGGCAGGACGCGGTTGCTGAACGTGTCGTACAGGGCTTTCTCGACGTTGCTGCGGAAATAGCCGGGAGAGACGCACACCGTGAACGCGATATCCAGCGAAACGAAAACCGGAGGCTCGATCTCCAGGTCATATCCCGCCAAGCGGAAGCTTTCGAGAAAGGCGCGCAGGCCTTCGCTGAAGGCGGCGTCCACGGGCTGGCCGCCGGCGCGGTCCACGGTGACGAACATGGTGTACCAGCTTCCGGTCCACCGCAGGGTAGCTTGCGCCTTTTGCACTTGCGGATACTGGGCGGCGACGACGGCGTAATCCGCTTCGGTGACGGCGCGCTCCTGGGTGCGAAACGCCTGCGGGGCGTACTGGCGGACCTGGTCGAGGGTTTCCGGGTCGATGCCTCCGGCGGCGGGCAGCGGGTTGCGCAGCGCCACGATGCCGCCGAGCGAGGTGACGGCGTTGACGACCGCGCCCGCGCCCACGTTGCCCGCGCTGCCATTGCCCACGCGGTAGGTGGCGGTGAGGCCGCTCACCGGCGGCGCGCCCAGCTCGCCATCGCCGAAGCGCAAGGTGTCGGTGCCGTCGTCCTCGGTTTCCACCACGAACTCGCGTGCGAACCGGTCGCTCTCGAGCAGGTCGCGCTCCGGCAGCCAGGTGTTGACGCCGTCCGTGAGCGTGATGGCCGGCAGGGCCGCTCGCGGGTCCTGCGTGGCCACGGTGGAGGCCGGTTGCTGGCGCGCCGCGGCATCGTCGTACGGCACGTGGAACGTGATGCCGGTCCGCTGGAGCCGCGGCCGGTAGGGGACATTCTCCGGCACGATCGAAGGCGATAGCGCTTCCGGAGACGCCACGGTCATGCCGTGATCGGCCAGCACGATGTTGCCGCGCGCCACGCTGACGTCCTCTATAGGCGTCGGCCCGCTCGCCTGGATGATCGTGGTGGACAGGCACAGCGGGAACGGCAGCGCATCGGCGTCGGCCCACTCGACCTCGAGGATCGGCGTGCTATCGAGCGGGTCCGTGCCGGGGATCACCGATGTCAGGCGAACCACGCATCGGTGCGAGGGATCGGCATCCGCCGCGGCCCCGGTTACGGGGCTGAGCTTCTCTTCGATCAGGAGCGCGTCTCCCACCGCAAGTTCGATATCCGAATTATCGTGGCGCAGCGTAGCTTCGGTGGCGCCTTGAGGCAGGCAGCACTGGTCGTCGCTCCAGGTATAGAACCGGATTTCGTTGTGCGCCACGCGCAACACCACGTCGTGCAGCGTCTCGAACACCAGCGCCCCCTGTCCTAGCGCGACGGCCTCCTGCGCCGCGGTGATGGCGCCGGGCGGCAGGTTGGTTCGCGTCAGCAGGGCCGTTCCCGGCTCGTCCGCGGTGGGGCCCGGCAGCAACTGGCCGGTCACCGATTTGTCCACCTGGAAGTACACCCACGCGCGCGCATTCGACCCGTCGTGCATGGCGTAATCCAGCAGCACCGCGTGGCGCCGCACCGAGACGCGCTTGCGCGCCGTTCCCAGGTAAGCCTCGGTGGCCACGGCGTCCTGGTAATAGCTGACGTGGTCCGCGCCGTAGGCCAGCACTTCGACCAGCGCGATGGCGAGGTCGGCCGGGTGCCGCTCCGTCCACGCCGGCATGGTGACCGCCATCCGGTCGAGCATCAGGCGGCGAAAGCTGGCGTAATCTTTCGCCAGGTAATCGATCAGCGGCGCGGGCAGGTTGTCCGGCGGGCAGACCGTGGAGGATGCGCAGTCGAAATCGCTGGGGCACTCCACCTTGAAGCCGAAATCCACCGAAGAGAGACGCGGATCGAAGCCGGTGGGGGGCGTGAGGTCGTCGGCCGATTGGATTATCCGCAGCGTGTAGGTGGAGAAGTCGCCCGCCACATTGGTCCGGATCACCATGATGTGATCGGCCGCGGGCAGCCCGGCGAAGTAAGCCTGCTCTTTGAGGTTCGCGGGCGGGACCGGGACCGTGGGTGCGGGGAAGGCCCACACACAGTTCACCGGCGTGATGCGCACGCCGCCGTCGATGCGGAAGTTGGACACGGTGAGCGGAGGGTTCGCTTGCAGGAAGTGGACCACCAGGGTCTGCTGCCGCGGGCTGCCGGGCGGGGCCTCCTCGTCCAGGACCTCGAGGTAGTCGATCCCGTTGAGCGTGCCCTTTTCCAGCACCAGGCCGCGGCGGAGCAGGTTTTTGCAGGTGAATTGCGTGGCCATCTCAAATCCCCCGCGTGAATTGGGCCACCTGGGTGGTCTGGTCGGCCCGCACGGTGTACTGCACCGTGATGGTCAGGGCGGAGTCCTGCCCCTGCACGTCGACCGCGTCCACCTGGATCAGGTCGCCCAGCCACTGCTGCAGCCCGCCCTGCACCAGGAACTGCGTGGCCGCGGCCAACTGGTCGCTGTTGGGCGCGAACACCAGCTGGAGCAGGCCGCTGCCGAAGTTTTGCCGGTTGACCCGCTCCCCCGGATTGGTGAAGAGCAGCTGCTCGATCATCTCGCGGATGTGCGTGTTGGTATCCGCGGCGGCGGCGGTGCGGCCGCGTCCATCGATGTGAAATGGATAATCGATGTCCATGGCGATTTCAGACCCCCGTGACGCGCGGCTGCGCGGCCAGAACCAGCAGCGGAGTTCCGGTGGGCACGCAGATGGCCTGGCTGCTGAACACCAGCACCGGCAGCCCGCCCGAGAATACCCGCGTGGCGCCGGTGATGAACTGCGCGGTCGCGCACGGGCCGTTGGCCGCGATGGGCGGGGGCAGTGCGCACATGGCCACCGTGTAGGGCGCGCCCAGCATCACCACCGGCTGGCCGCTCACCGTGACGCGCGGGTTCACTACCGTGGGCGTGGCCAGCCCGTTGTGCAGGCAGGTCACCTGCGCGCCGAAATGCAAGAGGAATCCCGGCATCTCACACCACCACCAATGCAACTTTGTTGATCTTGACGGCCGGCCCCAACAGGTCGATCGACGCGCCCTTGCCGTTGTTGATGAAGATCCCCGCGTCGTTCACCACGATCATCGAGCCCGTGGGGCTCCGCAGAATGATGCCGCCCGTTCCCGGCGGCGCCGGCGGGGGCACCGGCACTTCCATGGGAAGCGGCGGCGCGTCGCTGATCACCACCGAATGCTGCAACGTCGTCTGGAAAACGATATTCTGTCCCGGCGGGATCGCGGGGGGCGCCAGGGCGGCGAGCGGAACCTCGGCGAAGGCGCCCCAGAATCCGCCCACCCAGATGGGAAAATCGGGATCGCCCTGCTCGAATTCGATCCACACTCCCGCCCCGATCTGCGGCACCATGAAGGCGCCTTCCAGCTTGCCGGCGATGGGCACGCACGGCATGCACCAGCTGGTGGGAATGAAGTTCGAAACATCCGGCACCATCGCCTGGATGCGGCCGATCTGCATGGGATCGATGTTGTTGATCACCGTGCCGCGGTACTTGCCGTAGAATCTTTTGTCTCCCGTCATGCCGGAACCCCCGATACCGTCGAAATCAAACCGTTGCGGCCGAGCGTGAAGCTCTGCTTGTATTCGCCGCGCTTGATGTTGTGGACCACGCCCTTCACGTAGTACAGTCCGTCGAACGGCGTTCCCGCGCCGCGCACGCCCACCAGGCGCCGCGCCTTCAGCACGCTGCCGTAGCGCAGCACGTCGAGCGTGCCGTTGGCCGAGACCGCGTCGAACGAACGCGCCGCCTTGGCCATTCCGATCAGCGCCCCGCGAATCGGCGAGTACTTGGCCGTCTCGGTGATGAATTCCATGTCTTTGGGAAACGGCGGGATCAGTCCCAGCGGAGGATTGAGTGGCGTGATCGCGGGGATGGGAATCGGGAGGATCGCCTTGGTGAAGGGCTCCTGAATAAAGACGATGGGCAGTTTGGCCTGCTCACTGTTGTAGCTGAAGCTCATCGTTTCGACGTTGGTTTGCGCGTCCATGTCGATGTTGAGGGCGCCCTGCGGCACGCCGACCTTGATCTCCGGCCCCCAATACGCGATGCTCGTGCCCGGCGACGGCCCGGGATCCATGTAGAAGACGTAGCCCACTTCGTCGGCGAGCGCGCGCACGTACGCCAGGTCCTTGCCCTGCTGCCGCGGAATCTGCTGCACGGGGATGGGGATATCGATCAGCACGCTGGGTATCACCAGCGGAATCACGCCGAACATCGCGTACTTGGCCAGGATGATCAGCACGCGCGCTTCGGCCGGCATGCAGGGAAACGGGAAGCCGCTGAAATCGATGTAGTCCATCACTTTGGTGAGGTCCTCGCCGGTGATGGTCAGGGCGGGCGCTTCTTTCCCCGAGCCCGGAGTGATCTCGTGATTCGTCATCACACCGTCGATCAGCACCTGCGGAGAGCCGCCGATGGTGACCACGATGACCACGCGGACCAGCGGAATCGAGGCCCCGCCCCCCACCAGGAACAGCGTGTAGAGCGGGGAGTTTTTGTCCAGCGTGAAGCGCAACTGGAAGGTGCTGGGCCCCTCGCTGTTGTTGGTCACCGTGACCGACGACAGCGCATCCAGCACACTCTTCGGGACCGGTATGGGCACCGCGGGCCCGATCATCAGCGTGAGATGGATTCCGTTAACCATTCGGCGGTCCCGGGATTCCTTGCGGCAGCGTGATCAGCAGGACGCGGCCCAGCGTCTCCAGTTCTTCCGGCCGCATGGCGTTGTTGGCGTCGCACAGCCGCCAGAACAGCTCCGGGTCGCCCAGGAATACGGACGCGAGGTTGTCGAGGCGCTCGCCCTGAGCCACGGTGTGCTGCTGGATGGCTGCGAACAGCGCCGGCGACGGCACGAAGCGCCGCCGCAGATACACGATCGTGCGCCCGTCCGCCGTGGTCAGGGTGCCGGTATCCGCGCCCTGGTAGCGGCTGTTCGGCGCAAACAGGCTGGCCTTCAGCCCGGCGAATTGAAAGATGGACTGCAGAGCGCTGCTCATGGTATGCCTCCGATTCCCAGCGCGCCGAAGGTGCCCGCCGGGGCCAGCGCCGCCAGGCGTTCTTTCTGCTGCTGGTAGGTCATGTAGAGATTGCCACCCTTGTCGTCGAAGCCCAGGTCGTCCACGCTCAGCACGCGCATGCCGAGGCTCACCTTGGCGCGGATGGGGTTCAGGGAAGTGTCGAAGGCCTCCTCGGTGACGCTGAAATCGGTGATCCGCACCGGGACGACGCGGCTCTTGCTCCACACGAAGAGCGAGAGCGGCGCCTCCATGGGGGCGATTTCGAGCGTGCCCGATTGCGCCAGCGCGTTGTTCCCGAGGAGTTGCGAGCTGGGCGGATAGATGATCCCTTCGAGCGCGGTCAGTTGTGGCAGGATGCCGAACTGGACCGCGATGGGATTCTGATCGGGCTGCTCGAGCTGATCGGTGGCGTCGATCTCCGCGTCCAGTTTGAACGTCTCGATGGGCGGCCCCTTGAGGCGCAGCGCCTCCGAGCGGTTTTGGCTCTCGGCCGTGACGCTCTGCACTTGCAGCGTGCGCGTGAGCGTGTCGGGATTGTATTGCAGCACGATGACGCGCTGGACCACGCCGCTATCGGGGTCGATCAGTACGATGCCGCCCTTCAGTAATTTCGGCGAACCGGGAAAATCGCTCATGGAATCTCCGTATTCATGACTGCCAGGCGTTCATTCATGCCATCCAGGAAGGTCATTTCGGAATACTCAACTCCCGCCGGACGATATTCGCCTTGATGTAGGCCTGTGTTGCTTCCTCAGTCGCCGGAATCTTCTGCGAGAGCTCAATCGTTTTGTTCCTTACGTCGCTGTATCGATCTGGATCCTGGACAAAAAGTTGGTGGAGAGCCAGAGCAGGCTGCTTCTGCGCGTCCACAAATGCTTGCAGACCGACAAATCGCTGGTTCAGCAAGCTTCCCAGATTCTGCACGAAGGGCTCGGGGGCTCCGAAGGCGCGCAGGCGCGCCAGAGTATCGCTGGTGATTACATACGTATCGGGGAAATCGTGGGCGTGCCTAGCCAAGCCGAGTTTGACCTGCGCCTCGGAGAGACCGGCTCCCAGCGGGTGAGCATCGTAGCGGTCCAATTCCTCGGAAGTACCTTTAAAGCTCTTGATTGCGTTCTCATCCTCCCAGCCCTTATCTTTGGCGGCAAGGCTGTTATTAGACCAGGCGACTTTCGTGCCGACTGCTGCGTTGCGCCACATCTCGTCGAAGTTTCCCGGCTCTAACCCCCCTTCTCCCATGTTGTCGGCTATGTGAGTCTCTCGCTCTAATCCAGCAGACTGCTGTGGGCGCAGCCGGAGGTTGCTGAACTTCTTATCGAATTCGTCGATTGAAAGTGCGTGGCGCCAGGCATACAGCCAGGCAAGCTCAGTGAAAAGTGCGCAATCACACTCCCACTGATCGAGGTTATCGAACAAAAGATCCACAGACTCGTGCGGAAGCTTTGTCGGTATGAACGCCACATGGTACTTTCCAACTTCCTCGCCATAAGGCTCTCGCCTCCAGCCTGGCCCATAATTCCACTGCTCAGGTTTCTTGCCGGCCGGAAAAGCACAGCCCGGTTTCTGATTTTTCCCCGAAATGGACTGGTTTAACAAGGCCAGCCCGTCTTTTAACGCCGCATCCCAGTTCTGCTTGAGCACCTTGTCCGTCTTGAGGTTGGGGGTCTGCGGAGTCGCCTGCGCTCCGCCACACCGCTGCAGGCGTAGCCCGGATTTGAGGCGCGGCATGGCCTGCCGGCCGATGCGCCTCATTGCTCCCTTCGTCCCGGTCCACAGCGAGACGACCGCGCCGGCTGCGGCGAGGTCCGCGTCGTCCTCCAGGTTGTGGTACTCGGTTCCAGTGCTGTTCGACGGCGTCGGCGCGGTTGCCGCACCCTGCTGGACCACGTGCGCGAGTTCGTGGGCCAGGAGGGCGTCCCCGATCGGAGTTCCGGGCCGATACTCGCCCGCGCCGAAGGCCACGTCGTTCCCGATGGTAAAGGCGCGCGCATTGAGGTTCGACGACAGTTGCGCCGCGCGGGCATCCGTGTGCACGCGCACCTGCGAGAAGTCGTACCCAAACGCGCCCTCCATTCGGCTCCGCATTCCGCCGTCGAGCGAGGCGCCCGAATTCAACTGCGACTGGACCGCTCCCGGATCGCGTGTCGGCCGCGCGCCTCCCTCCCGCGCTTTCATAAGGAGCCCGCCGATTCCGGAAACGGCTTTCCCCAAGCCGCCGGCAACCGCCGATGCGGCGCCTGTGATCGCCGATGACGCGCCGGCGATTGCGCCCCCTACCGCTCCCGTCAAGCCCGCGCCAGGGAGTTCTCCGGCCAGTTCCTCGGGCACGTCGGCGACCTTGCCGGTGGCGGCCCATCGGGTGACGCCCCGCTGCACCCGCGACGCCACCAGCGGGATGTACTCGCGCGCCGATCCCACCTTGGCAGCCTCCGGGGCATACTTGCGAATGGCCCGCTCCACGTGCCGGCTATTGCGTGTACGAAGGTGGTCGATCCAGCGTTCGATAAACGGGCAGCCTTGGGCCGTGCGTCCCACCGCGGCCAGCGCAGCGTCGGCGGTGGCGCATACCGCGGTGCGCAGTGCGTTCAGAAACTCGCTCTTGTGCATCTGGCCCGGGCCCAGGTCGCGCACTTCGTCTTCTGCAATCAGGCTGGCGGCTACGGGCTGAGCAGGCGCTTTGGACGCGGGCTCTGCCGGGGCTTGCGCCGCCACTGCGCGCTGCACTCGAACCGGGCTGCGACCCGGCGCCGAAACCGCCCCCACCGCCGACCGCTCGGCCTCGCGTTCCAGGGAATCGTCGGCGGGTCCGACCGCCAGTTCCTGTTGCGCGCCGGCATTCCCCGCGCCGCGCTGCTGCACCACGTGGGTGAGTTCGTGAGCCAGAAGGCGCTGCCCCGCGGCGTTTTGCGGGGCATAACGCCCCGTCCCAAAAACCACGTCCGAGCCCACCGTGTAAGCCAACGCATCAACCGCTCGCACGGACTCCGCCGCCTGTGCGTCGGCGTGCACCCGCACATGGCCAAAATCGAATCCCAGGTGCGATTTCATGGATGCGCGGGTGCTCGGATCGAGCGGCCGGCCTGGTGAGCGCAGCACCTGGTGTACAACCGGCGGCGCAATAGCTGGTGAACTTGCGCCGGCAGCCTTGAGCTGCACGCTCGCCTCCTTCTTCGGCGCGCCCTGAGGACCGGCAGGGTTGTTTGCCGCCACGGCGGTGGGAGCCGCCTCCGAAGACTCGGGGGCGGCGTTCGCAGACGATTTACCTTCTTGGATCGCCGTACCGCTTCCGGACGCTCCGCTACCGTAGTAGATCGGATTGCGATGATAGGTCCGGTTTACCTTGGCGCTTTTGATTTCCACTTGTACGTCAAGATGAAGCTCGGCCTCGTGCAGGTCCCAGTCCCAAAAAGCGTCCGCTTTAACAACGCGAATGTTGACGTGGGTCCCCCAATCGATATTGTTGATCGCCGCCGTCAGAAATGTCGGGCCGACAAACCGGCCTCCCCTGCCATCCTTGGGCGTGCCATTGTAGTCGAAAATAGAGTTGAGTTGGATATCGACGCCTGCCTCGTCGTCTTTGATCGATACGATTCCAGTGAAGTTTCCCGTCTTCCAGTCGTCATAGTCGTCGGGCGTTGTCTTGGGCCGAATCGCCATCGCGTTTCGCCCCATTTGTCCGCTTACTGGGCGGTTGTCCTCGAGGACCACCCAGGAGCGGTCCCCTGGGTTGGTCGCGAAGGAGCTCCCTCTTGTGACCAGTGGCTGGTTCTTGGTCAGGTGCTGCCGGCGCAGGGATGCCGTGCTGCCGGCCGGCGAAGATTCTCCAGCGAGGTGGCCCACGCCCTCCGCTATCCGTTCCGCCTCCAACTCGGCTGTGTCGCTTGGCTGGCCGATTGGCAAAGGGGCGGAATTCGAGCAGCGCGCGCCGCGTTGCTGCACCACGTGCGTGAGTTCGTGAGTCAGCAATCTCCGGCCCGCGGTGTCGTGCGGCGCATAGCGTCCCTCCGCAAACACCACGTCGGAGCCCACCGTGTAGGCCAGCGCATCGACCGCCCGCGCCGACTCCGCCGCCTGCGCGCCCGAATGCACCCGCACATTGCCGAAGTCGTGTCCCAGCCGCGATTCCATGGAGGCGCGAGTCGCCGCATCGAGCGGGCGGCCCGGCGAGCGCAACACGGCGTGCACGATCGGCGGCGCGATGGCCGGCCCGCCTGCCCCGTCCGCCCTGCGCTGCACGCTGCTCTCCTTCTTCTCCTTCTTCTCTTTGCACTCTTCGCATTCGCCTTGGAAGCCGGCTTGGCCGCCGCACGCGCATTTGCGCCGCAAGACCGCGGTTGCTGAAGAGCCAGCCGCTACAGCCGGCTTGGGTGGGGCTACCAGCCGCTGATTCATTGGCCAATCCCCCCTGTGGGCGCGGGGTGGACGATCAGATGGAATACGCCCCGGTTCCCGGGAACCAGATTCGCGGTCCCGTGGAACGGCCTGAGGTGCAGAATCACTTCCGTCAAAAGGTCTGTGGATTGTCTGCTCAGAGGTCCGTCACGCCGCGCGAACGCATAGTATCTGATGGGCGCCGCGGCGTCCCCCAAAAGCTGTCCCGAGATCTGCAAGCCGTAGGAAGTGCACGCCACGTTGACTTTGCCGTCCGCAGTCGCCGGCGTGCCGCCAATGCGGTCCAGAGCGCTCGCGATTTCCCGGACGTGGCGCGGGTGCCGGAGGTCAAACTCCCTCCACGGCCGTCTGCTCTCCGCCATGCCAAACGAAAGCAGGATCAGCCCGACGGCAACGGCCGCAAGGACCGCGCTGCGCTCCTCCCACGCGGCCGCGCCGATAGAAAGAACCGAAATCCATTGCGCCTGCGAGATGCCATGGAAATAGGGCCGAACCGCATCCCCGCGCAGAAACTCGAAGCAGAACCTTCCGGCGCCGTAGCCCACGATGTACCAGGTAAACGCCGTTCCCGGCGGCCCGCCACGCAGTACGAGATAGGCGCCCACAGCTACAACCGCCAGCACCCAGAGCGATTCCAGGGCCTGCACGGGGAACAAACGCGCGCCCGCCATGTAGTGAGGAAATCCCGCGGCGGCGTGCTCTTCGCCATAACGGATTCCCCAGCGGCAGGGCCGCCCGTGACAGCACCCGACCATCAGGCAGCCCACACGGCCGCAAGCCAGAAACACCCCGATGCCGAGGACCGTGATGTCGAGGTAGGGAAGCACCGGCTGGCGGAGTCCCCGCAAGACCGCAACACTCACCAGGATGACGGCGATCTCGTGGTGATAGTAGATGATTCGCTCTTCGCCGGTGATCACCTTGGTAGCCAATGCAAGGCCCACGAACGCAGCGATCGACGCCGCGATCAGCGCCGCCATCACCATCCACGAGAGACCGGTCTCCCGAACGAGCGTCATCGCCAGCAGGACAGCCATCGCCAGGCCCACCGATCCGCAAACCTGGAACGGCGGCCACAGCCGCCGGCCGGCGCGGATCTCCACTCGTGCCAGTCTGTCCAGATAGCCGCTCATCGGTTGGACCCCCGCTGCTGCCGTGGGCCTGCCAGGCCCCGGCCAACGGCCCGGGCGATGTGGCGGCCCGCGTCCCGCGCTTTCCAGCCGCGCTCGAGACGAAACTCTCCGACATCCAGTTCCCCGACGCTCCGCGAGCCGGCATGACCGGCGGTCCAGGCCAGCCGCGCCAGTTCCCGCTCGATCGCGTCGCCGATCAGCAGGCGGTCGCCCGGACTGAAACCGTGCAGCACCAATTCCTCGATGTGCAGGTCAACCGGCGGCTTCCCATGCTTCACACCCATCCGGCCACCTCCGCGTCGGCCAGGGGCCGCTCCATCTTGGCGAACTCGCTGTTCGCCGCCCGAAGCAGGTGCGACATGCGCACGGGCTCGCCGGCGTCGACCGCCAGAAACGCCGCGCCCATGGCGATGTTCCGGATGTGGCCGCCCGCGGCATTCAATCGCGCCAGGCGGTCGATGCGCAGGCCCTCGGTGGGCGTCTCCCGCGGAAAGACGCGCTGCCAGATCTCGGCCCGGAGCAGCGCGTCGGGAAACGGGAACTCCACTACGAACCGGATCCTCCGCAGAAACGCCGGGTCCAGCGCGCTCTTTCGATTCGTAGTGAGGATCGCCAGGCCGCGGTAGGCCTCCATGCGCTGCAGCAGGTAGCTCACTTCGATGTTGGCGTAGCGGTCGTGGCTGTCCTTCACCTCGCTGCGCTTGCCGAACAGCGCGTCGGCCTCGTCGAAAAGCAGAATCGCCGCGCCTTCCTCGGCGGCATCGAACACGCGGCGCAGGTTCTTCTCGGTTTCGCCGATGTACTTGCTCACCACCTGGCTGAGGTCGATGCGGAACAGGTCGAGCCGCAGTTCGTTGGCGAGCACCTCGCCGGCCATGGTCTTGCCGGTTCCGCTGGGACCGGCGAACAGCGCGCTGATGCCCAGGCCGCGCGTGCCTTTCGAGGCGAAGCCCCACTCGCCGTACACCCTGGCCCGCCGCCGCACGTGGACCGCAATGTGGGCCAGGATGCCCTTTTGCTTTTCGGGCAGCACCAGGTCGTCCCACCCCGCGGCCGGTTCGATCCGCTGCGCGAGGCCTTCCAACCGCGGCCTGGCCTGAAGCCGGCAGGCGTCCCAGAGGCGGCCGGCGAGTTGCGCGTCCCGGGCCTCCCGCGGCTCGCCGGGCAAGCCTTCGAGCGCCTGGTCCGCTGCCGCGCGGATCGCTTCCGAACCGAGGCTGAACTGCGAAACCAGCGCCGTCACTTGGCCATTCACGCACGCCGCTGCCCCCTCCAGAGCGGCGTGCCAGAACTGGCCCTGTTCCGCCGCGCCGGGCCGGGCCACCTCGAAGATCATCCGCGGGCGCTCGGCCCATCGCACCGGGCTGCGCGTGGACAGGAACACCGGCGCGCCGATGGATTCCGCCAGGCGGGCCCCCGCGCTCTCCGCCAGAGGGTCGCCCTGCGCTTCCTCGCATTCGATCAGCAAGGCGCTCGCGCTCAGCGCGGATTCCCGCTCCCAGAGGCGCACAAACGTGTCGGTCTCGCTTGCGCCGCGCGGCGCGTTTCCGAGCGGCAGGGCGTGCAGCCGCAGCCCCAGCAGGGAACACGCGGCGGCGGCCACAAATCGCTTTCCCGCCGCTTCGTCGCCGCAGAGTTCGATGACCGGTATCGCCAGGCCGGCGCGCGGCTGGCGCGACCATAGCGCCGCGATCTTCCCGGCGAGCCCGCGATACGAGGGCGCAAGCGTCTCCGGCGCCTTCACCGGTTTAACCATCGCCGCCAGGCGCTCGTCCAGCGGCTCGACGCCGGCCAGGTGGTGCAGCACCCGCTCGTCGATGCGCAGCGCGGCGGTGGTCAGCGAGTTTCCCGGCGCAACCTCGATCAGCATCCAGTGGCGCAGCGGGCCCGAGGGCGAGAGCGCGCTCCAGTGCGCGTCCGGGAACGCCGCCAGGGCCAGGCTGAATGTCGGCTGCGCGCGCCGCGGCTCCGGGCTGGCTTCCGCCAGAAGACCGGCGAAGCGCGAGTCCAGCTCCGTGCCGGCGCACAGCAGCAGGATTCCGCGCTCGAAACTCGAGAGTCCGAACGCCGAGCACAGGCTGTCCAGCGCGGGCTCCGGCTGTGCCGTCCAGGCAGCCGGGTCGGTCTTCCCGGTCTCCGGACGACCCAGGTGCCGTTCCACCGCCTCGCGCACCTCGCCCACCGCGGCCATCAGGTGCCGCTGATTGGCTTCGTACCAGGTTGGCTCGCGGCTGCTCATGGCATGTTCACCGTGGGCTGGGTGAATTGGTTCGTGCCCGTGTCGTAGGTCAGCAGGCTCTCGGCGCCGTCGATCTGCACCCGCGCCAGGTAGGTGCCCGTGGGAACTCCGTCGATATGAATAACAACGTGGTCCTGATCCGCGTTCGAGATGGCCGGCAGCGACGTGTACGCCGCCGGAGGAACAGCGGAAGGATCGTTGAGCAACAGTACGGCCCGCTGCCCCACGCCGATATTGGGCGCCAGTTTCACTGTGACGTCGGCTCCCGGCGGGGCGCTCACCGCCGTCGGCGGCGCAGTGATGGTGGGCCGCAACACGAACGGTGCGACGTTCGACTCGACGCCGCGATGGGCCGTCGCCGGCGTGCCCATCTGCACCTCCTGCAGGATCTGCAGGCCCTGTACCCCGGCGTGCACGCTCGCCGGCACGGGCAGGGTCACCTGCGTGTCCGTGGCCGTCGCCGGAGTGAGCTTCTGGTCCTCGATCAGCACCAAAGTGGGGTTGCCGCTCAGCTGTTGCCCCTGGATCACCAGGATGGTGCCCGTCACGATCGGCGCTTCCGGCCCGCCCTGCGCCGCCACCCGGTCGATGCGCGGCCAGCGGAACGGCTGCACGTACACGTTGCGCAACTGAACCGGCAGCGCCGATTGCGGAACGTCGTCGCTCTGGATCAGCACCAGCGAGGCCTGGTAAGCCGCCGACAGGCTGTACTCCACCTGGAAGAACACCGACCACAACTTCGAGAATTCCTCGAGTGTCAGCGCCGTGGGCGTGAACTTGACTCGTTCCACCTGCGATTCCAGGCCCGAGCCGCCCAGAAATGAGAAATGCGAGGCTGCCGCCGCGATGTTGTCCGGCGACAGCAGCGGCTGCGATTGCAGCGTGCTCGCCACGGCTCCCAGCATTCGCTGCGGCTCCAGTTGGCTGTCGTCGCCGTGAAACGTGAACAGGTAATGCAGGTCCAGCGCCGCCTGGGGCCTCTGCACCAGCGTGCCGTCGGCGGAGCGGCGCGTGGGCACGTCGGCGTTGCGGTACGCCGCGTTGGGCGTCACCTGGTAGAGGTAGATATTGACCTGCGGGTTCTGCTGGCCGGTGGTCCCGTCAGGACGGCTGAACCCTACCGTTGCGGTGTTCAACGCGGCCTTCACCGGCCCTTGCAGGACCTGCTGCAGGGCTGCGGAGACTGTGGCGATAGCGAGGAAGTTGCTCATCGTTCCCTGCGATTCCGCTGCCGCGTGTACTTCTCGAGCGTCAGGGCGGGCCGCCCGTTGGCGCCGCCCTTGCGTGGGGCCGCCTCCGCGGGCGGCAGGATGGCCCGTACGTCGATGCGGCCAATCGTGATCCGGATGGGCGGCGGCGCGGCGGCGCCGGAAAGCTCCTGCCGGTCGCGCCGTTCTCCAGGCAGCGCCGGCTCGCGCCATTGCCGCTCTGGCGCGGCAGCGGGCTCTTTCACCAACCGCGTTTCGGCGGCAATCGCCGCGCGGGGCGCCGACGGATCTTCCGCCCGAACCTCCGCGGCCCGCCGCGCCGCCGGCAGTTCGACACGCGGTACGGCCGGCTGTTCGATGGACTTCCTGGTTCCGGGCTCCGGGCCGGTTTCGTCCGTGGCCGCGCGTTCCGGCGCGGTGTCCCGCGGCGCGGCGTCCCGCATCGCCGGCTTGAATACCGTGGCCACCCGATCGGCGGGCAACTCCGTGCGCGGCCGCTCCCGGTCTTTCGCTTCCACCGGCGTCGCACGGGCAGCCGGCCGCGGCGCCGGGCTCTCGTGCTCCGCGACGTTCTCGACCACCTCGCCCCAGGAAGCCGACGGCGCGCTTTCGGGCGCCGCCGCGGATCGCGAGACGGGGGCGAACTGCGGCGCGATCAACGGCTGCACCACCGGCGCCACCCCCAGCGCCCTCTGCGCTACGCGAGTGAGAAAATCCGCCATCAGGTCACCATCTGCAGATAGAAGTCCCGGCGCGCGGCGCTCATGGCCAGGATGTCGCGCTCCCGCCATCCGTAGGCCCGCGCCAGAACGTGCGCCTCCCCGAGGAGCCGCCTGGCCCGCGCGGCCATCTCCGCCCACAGGTACGACGCGATGTCGAACACGACCTGCCACGCTTCTCCGCACTCCGGGCAGCCGAGATCGATCAGCAGGTCCGCGCCGGGATCGGCCTCCGCCAGCCGCTCCGCCACCCGCGATACCACCGCTTCCGGCAGTTCCTCCAGCGCCGCCGCTTGCCCCACGACGCACCGCCGCGCCAGCGTCCGGCGGGCCTCCTCCACGCTCCGGCACCGGCGCGCCGACTCGAGATCCGTGCTGTCGGGGAGCCGCAGCTCGAACGGGAACCCATCCATCTCGAAAGCGATCGGCCCGCCGCCCGCGGCCGCCGCGCGCTCGCGCAGGTCCGCGGCAGCCAGGCTGTATTCGAGCGGCGCCGCGCATCGCGGGCACTCCGCGAATGCGTTCAACCCGCCCGCGAAGGTCCGCTCGCGCAATTCCAGCAGGCACGCGTCCCGCCGGCCGAGGCTGTACGCCGCCAGCTCTTCGCGCGTCTTGCCGGGGCACGCGGCGGCCAGAAGGGTCAGCGCCCGTTCGGTGCTGTCCTGCTCCTGCCCCCGCTCCCACACGCCGATCACTCTGGATGACGGGAGTCCGCGCATCGCCCGCTACCCCACCGGCACGTTGAAGGTCGGCTCGGTCGGCTCCACCACCGAGATGTCCCGCTGCCATCCCTCGTTTTCCAGCTTGAGGTGCTGGATGGCCACCGCGTTGGCGTTGGCGTCCAGGTCCGGCTGCGACTGGTATTCGGATACCCAGCAGCGAAACACGTGGTAGCTGATCGCCAGTTGCCCCGCCTCGTTGTACATCTCGATGATGATGTCCTTGCGGAAGTTCTGCAGCGAGACCTCCGAACCCAGCCCCGCGCCGAAATTCCACACTTTGCCGGCCCACAGTTCGAACTCCGGATCGTGCGTCACGCCGCGCTCCATCGTGATGGCCTCGAACTCGTTCCGCCCCGGCGATTTGCGGCTGGTCGAAGGATCTCCGCCTTCCCTGTGCTTGACCACCTCGGTCGTCCGTTTGAGCGCGCTCACTTTGCTGATGCCCGCCACGTAGCGCCCGTCCCATTTCACCCGAAACTTGAAATTCTTGTACGGGTCGAAACGCTGCGTGTTCACCGTGAATTGTGCCATTCGTCCTCCTCGTTAAGCCGCGGTCTGCCCCGCCAGTTGCTGGATCTGGATGATCACGAACTCGGCCGGCTTCAACGGCGCGAAGCCGACCAGGATGTTGACCACCCCGTTGTCGATGTCCGTCTGCGTGGTGGTTTCGCTGTCGCACTTCACCAGGTAAGCCTGCTGCGGCGACGACCCTTGAAACGCCTGCTTCAGGAAATACGTCTGCATGAAAGCTCCCACGTTGAGCCGGATCTGCGCCCAAAGCGGCTCATCGTTGGGCTCGAACACCACCCACTGGGTCCCGCGATACAGGCTCTCCTCCAGGAACAGCGCGAAGCGCCGCACGGGGATGTACTTCCACTGCGACTCGATCTGGTCGGCGCCCTCCAGCGTTCGCGCTCCCCAGCACACCGGTCCGTAGATCGGAAAATTGCGCAGGCAATTGATGGCCAGCGGGTTGAGCACCCCGTTCTCCGGATCCGTCAGCTTGTACTCCAGGGCCTGCACTCCCGAGAGCGTGGCTTCCGTTCCCGCCGGCGCCTTCCACACTCCGCGTGCCCCGTCGATGCGGGCGTAGAGCCCCGCCACCGTGCCGCTCGGCGATATCGGCCGAAGCTGCAAGTTGTTCAACGGGTCGGGGATATCCACCCGCGGAAAGTAGAGCGCCGAATTGTTGTTGCGCAGGCCGTCATTGGCGTCCAGCCAGGCTTGAATGGCGACTGGCGTGTCCCGGTTTCCGTCCGATTGCGGAGCGTCTAGAATATAGAACGCCCGCCGCGTGTCGCACAGGTCGTTGGCGGCGGTAGCCACCGCCGCGGCGTCGATGTCGGGCAGGTTCATCGTCGCCGGAATGCAAAGGATGTTGAAGAGATCCACGTCCATCAGGGCGTAGAGTCCGGTCTTGGCCACAGGATCCCCGATGATCCCCAGGGCAAAGCCGCCCGGGTCGTCGGTCGGACTCTTGCCGTCGGACCCTTGCTGCTGCGTCCCGCCCGGAAGCGCCTGAGCCTGGACCGCCGTGCCCGCTCCCAACACGTACTGCTGGACATTGGTGCCTGCCGCAAGCGGCGGAGGAGGCGCGGTGCTCGAGATGCCCAGCCGCGTCGCCAGCGTCCCGTTGAAGTACTCGTAATCGGCAAGTGTGCTGGTTCCCGGCTTGAACTGCAGGTAGAACTGCGTTGACGAACTCCCCACCACCGCCACCGTGGCATTCGCCAGGCTCGGATCCACTTTGCGAATCTGACCTTGCAGCGTCGCGGCCAGCCAGGCAAACGTAACCGGCACCGGCGGAACCGCGGTGCTCGGGAACGCCACCTGCTGCGTAAAGGCAGCACCGGTGTTGAGCCCGGTCTCCATGGTCTCGGAGAGGTGCACTCCCAAGGCCTGTCCCGACGTCACGGCTCGAATCATTGTCCAGGTCAAATCGCCGTCCGCAACGGTAGCGCCCACAGTAGTGGGCCACGCCGGGGGTGCGGAGCCGGATTGCCCGGCGGCGGTTGACTTAGTAACTTGCTCCAGATTGCCGTTCTTATCCACGATCACCGTTCCGACGCTGAATTTCGTGTCCTTCACCCAGGACATGCCGATAGCCGTAAACGCGCTCGACACGCTTCCCGTCTGTGCTGGCATCGCCGAGGCTGCCAGCAGCGCCAGCGAGATCAACTGCGAGTTGTTGTTGACCACCTTGACCGCGAAGTTAGACTGCGTGTTATCGACCGTCAAATTCCGGAAGGTCTCCGTGGCAATGACACGCGGCGGAGTGCTCGTATCGACCTGCGTCACCGTCAGGTTGAATAACTTGGTCGGGTCGGTGGTCCCGTAATCGATGTCGACGCGCAGGCTGTTACCCCAAGCTCCCGCGCTCGCTGCCGAAACTTGCAATATGTTATTGGAACTGCCGTCCTGGATGACAATCTCCGCAGTCTGTGCCGCGTTTGCGGAAGTTGCCGATGTTACACGCACCACGTACGCCTGGGAGCCGCCGTTCAGAAAAAACTGCTGAATGGCATAACTGGCCTCGCTCCTGGTGTCGAGGCCGCCGAATTGCCGGCTGAAGTCGCCCGGACTGAGGATCTGGACGGCCTGGTCGAGCGGCCCCATGGCAAAGAAATCGACGAAGGCTCCGATCGATGTGGCCACCGCCGCGATCGTATGCACCCCGCTTGGTATCTCTTCTATGTAAACACCCGGATAAGTCGGTGTTACAGGCATGTTATGTCTCCTCGCACTGCTGTGATCGGTTGCTCTGAAGCTCGCTCAGCGGCCTCAGGTTCTCTACTGGCACCACTACGGTCCGCCTCTGAACCACCTCGACTAGCGCAAAGACCCGGCTGGCGCCGCCCGAATCGGAAAAACCCACAATCGTCCCTTCTAACTCGCTCGTATCCGCAAACATCGCCCGCAGAGTCTCCGACTCCGGTAGAAATGCATCGGATATCTGGAAGGTCACCCGCTCGCCGGCTTCCGTCTAACGCCTCCTGTCAGAACGCGGGGACAATGCACTTCAGAGGCCAGAGTGGCGCAGACTCTCAGTCTGCCGCACCGGCACTCGTGCCGGCGCATGAAAACCAGGGTCGAGACGTGTCTCGACCCGGCAGGCAAAGTGCCTGCGCCACGGCATCGCCGCTGCCACCTATGACAGTGAACTGCCGTTTCTGGCAGTGTTACTGTGAGTTGCCCAGGCCGTGCGATTTCATCTTGTGGTACAAGGTGCGCTCGCTGGTGCGCAGGTGCCTGGCGATCTCCCGCCGCGTGCGGCCCTTCATGTGAAGCGCCCGCTGCAACAGGTCGCTTTCCACGCGCCGCATCAGGCTCGCGAACGACATCTCCTGCCGCGCCAGTACCCGCCACAGCGTGTCTCCGGCTTCGCGCACGCGATCGGTCCCCTCCGGTCCCGTCTTCGGCTGCGTGTCGAACTGGCCGAGCCAGTCGGCAAGCGTCAGCGAGCTGCCTTCCCGTTTCAAAAACAGCATTCGCTGCGTGGCGTTTTCCAGTTCGCGGACATTCCCCTCGAACGGGCAGGTCTCCAGGTATCGAACCAGCTCCGGGTCGATCGAGTCGATCCGATCGTACAGGCCGGCGTACCGGCGGACGAAGGCCAGGACCAGCGCCGTCAAATCCTCCTTCCGCTCCCGCAGGGGCGGCAGGGCCAGCCGGATGACGTTCAGCCGATGATACAGGTCCGCGCGGAATGTCCCGTCCTTCACCATCTCCGCCAGCGGCCGGTTCGCGGCGGCGATGACCCGGACATCCATTGTGGCTTCCCGGTCCGAGCCGACCGCCCGCACGGTGCGGCGCTGCATCACATCCAGCAGTTTGGGCTGCAGCCGCAGCGGCAGATCGTTGACATCGTCCAGAAACAGCGTACCTCGCTGCGCGGCCGTGAACAGGCCCGCCCGGTCGCCGATCGCGCCCGAGAACGAGCCGCGCTGGTGCCCGAACAACTCGCTCTCCGCCAGGGTTTCACTCAGCGTGCTGCAGTGCACGGTCACGAACCGAAACGGCTTTCTCTTGGCATCCAGACTGTGGATGGAGTGAGCCAGCACCTGCTTGCCCGTGCCTGTCTCACCCTCGAGCAGCACCGTGATGTCGCTGACGAATGCGGCCCGGTAAGCCTGTTGCAGCAGAGGGACCATCATCGGGGAGTCGCTGACGAAGCCACATTGCGCGAACAGCCTGAGCAGATCGCCCGGATTGGGTATTTGGATCACCATGGGCTTCTCGTCGGGAACCCTGACTGATGTACTTCAGGATTATGTCCCAACCCGGGTTTTCTCCCAAATCGGACCGGACGGACTAAGTGTATATTCGTACTATTCGTACTGGCTCGGCCGTTTGGACCTTTCCGAGGTGTATGGCGGGATGTGGCGGTTGCGGGCTGTCGGACTCGGGCTATCCGGCCGCTTTTCTGGCCCGGAATTCAGTCCACCGCTTCTTCGTGGCTTCGATGATCCGATTCCGCCCGGCGGCGCTCAGCCTGCGCTTCTTCGGCGCGGCCTGCTGTCCAGCCTTGGCGGCGGCCCGCCGCTTCCGTTGAGCTGCTGCGATTCGCCTGCGCGCCGCGGCGCTCATCTTCCGGCGTTTGCGGCCGGCCTGGGCCGGAGTGCCGTCATCGCCGGGGGCTGCCGGAGCGGCCTTGCCGCCCAGCATGGCTTTGATCTCGGCCATCTTCTGGTCAATCTGCTCGAGCCGCTGCTGAAAACCGGCGAGGGCGGCTTGGAGCAGTTCCCTGTCGGCGTGTGAAGGTAAGGGCATATTCCCTCCATAATACCCGTTTCAACCATTCATGCCTGATCAGAGCTTGCACGCCAGCGAAAAACCGTCTCCCGTGATGGCCAGGCTCAAGGCGATGCGCTGGTCCCCGTGCAGCTTGCGGTTGAATGCGCGGATCGCCTCGGTGTCCGCGTCGTGATCGCCCCCGTCGACCACGCGCCCGTCCCACAGGACGTTGTCCACCACGATGAGCCCGCCTCTGCGCACGAGTGTCAGCGCGCGCTCGTAGTAGTTGGCATAGTTCCCTTTGTCGGCATCGATGAAGGCGAAGTCGAAGGTACCGGCTTCTCCTCCGGCGATCAACGAGTCGAGCGTCTCCATAGCCGGCCCGAGGCGCAGTTCGATCCGGTCCTCGACTCCCGCCTCGCGCCACATGCGCCGCGCGATCGAGGTGTACTCTTCGCTGATGTCGCAGGCGATTATCTTTCCCCCTGCGGGAATCGCCAGCGCCATCCACGTGGAGCTGTAGCCCATGAACACGCCCACTTCAAGCGCCTTGCGGGCTCCCGTGGCGCGCGTCAGCAGGTGGAGAAACTGGCCTTGCGCCGGCCCGATCTGCATGGAAGCGTGCGGATGGTCTTCGGTCGCCTCGCGCAGCCGGCGCAACGGCTCCGGCTCGCGCAAAGTCACTTCGTTGACATATGCTTCCAGCTCATCCGTGATTGGTGTTTGCGTTCTCGACATTCTTCCTCCGATGGTTCGCTCACTGCGCGCCGCCCGCAAACGCCGGGTTCTTGCCGAGGCTTACCAGGTTCGCCAGAATGCGGTACGCGCCCGGCACTCCCGAAGGCAATTGGCGGTAGAGCGCGAAGGCATCGTAGATGTAAGCGCCCTTGCCGTAGCGCGCCAGCAGCAGTCCGCCGCGCTGCGGATCCTGGTCCGGGTCGTTGGTTTCGACCAGGGCTTCGTACCGCGGGTCCCAGGTCTGCAGGAAGCCGTGGCCCCGCTCTTCCACCCAGCCGGAAAAGTCCGCTTCCGTGATGCGATTCGGCCACGTGAACACCGGGCTCTGCGGTTTCAGGAGATGGACCTTGGAGAACTCGTCCACCACTTTTTGCGGATTGTTGCCCAGGCTGAACGGGTACGGCCCGTAGTTCTGGTCGAAATCCTGCAGGTTGTATTGCACGATCAGCACGCCGCCGTTCTTGACGTAGTCCAGCAGGCGGCTGTTGGCGCTCTTGAGCTCGGATCGCGCGGCGTAGGCGCGGGTGCCCAGAATGATGGCGTCGTAGCCCGAGAGATTCCCCTGCGTCACATCGCTGGCGGCGAGAATTCGCACGCTCTGCTCCAGGTTCTCGAGCGCCTGCGGTACGTCGTCGCCCGTGCCGGGCAGATAGCCGATGCGGAGCCCGGGCGCGGTCATCACGTCCACCCCCACCGCGCGGTAGACCGCCGGCCGGTAGTAGGGGTAGGGCCGCAGGCCCTCGTAGCCCGCCAGCCGGTATCCCTCTTCGTAATGCTTGCCGCCCGATTCGGCATCGGCCGTGATGGTGTACTCTCCCGGCTTCACGAGGTCGGGAAGCACGGAGAACGTGATGGTGCGATCCTCGCCATCGCGAGCCATCGAGAACGGCGCCGACTCGGGCGACGAACGCCAGCCCGCGGGCAGGCGCAGGCGAAGCGTGCCCTCCGCGGCTCCCTTCACGTTGCTGTGAACCGTACAGGAGAAAGCGAACGATCGCGCGCCCACCGGCACGGCGCCCGCGGCCGGGGCCACGCTCACCGAAATTGCGGGACCCAAAAGCAGAGGCTGCGCCACCACGCCGAGCGTCGGAATGCGCTGCAGGGTCTGGACCACCTGCGAGAGGCGCACCGCGACGCCATGGTAGGACACTCGCACGGAGGCGGCCAGCGGATACGGCGCCGCCGAGAGATTCCGGTACCGGGCGTCGACCATATCGTAGGTGGCCTGTTCTTCGTCCTTGCGCGAGAAGTACGGGCGCGTCCACACCGCGTCGGCGGGCGCCGTGACGTTGAAATGGAACTGGGCCTGGGCGCGGCCGGCGAGGCTTCTCGGCAGGTCGGAAACCGGCCCCACTTTCCACGCTTTGCCGTCGGACGGCTCCAGGTCCGCGGCTTCCACGGTCACCGCTTCCGGGCTCTGGTCCAGCAGGTCTACCTGCACGCCGAAGGACTGCCCGGGAATCGCCATCGTGAATGTGGGCGCAGCTCCGGCGAATGGATTCCGCGACTGAGGACCCTTCTCCGGCCCCACTGTCGCCTCCAGCGACAACCCTAGCGATTCCGTTAGCGCGTGCTCGAACTGATCCTCTTTGGCGCGCAGTTCGAACACGATATCGGACTTGCCCGGCTCCGCCAGGTTTCCTTTTTGCACCTGCTCGATCAGCGAGCGCGTGGCCCCGAGGCCGTCCGCCAACGGCGGAGCGATGGCCTGCGGCCGGTCCGGGTGATACTCTCTGGACGCCTGATCGGCCAGCCGCGCGATTTCCGCCAGCCCTTTTTTCAGGTAGTCCGGCTCCGCTGCGGCCAGCGAACCGATTCCATTCACCGAGACATCGATGCCGTCGAAAAAAGTCTCTTCGTGGTCGGCCGCGGGCACGCGCGAATCATAACGGTGATAAGCGCTGGGAAAAGGCGCGGGCGCGGGAATAGCGACGCCGTTGGTCTGGCTTTTTTGAAACGCGAAGCCCGCGCGCCCGATCTGCATGTAGGTCAGGCCCGCGGCCGGATCGTAGTCGCCTTCCTGTATTTCGAGCGTGGTGGAAGGAGTCTGGTTGGACCACGCCTGGCGGGTGTAGTCGAAAAAGCGTATGGGTACGTACTTGTCGATGGCGTAGTCGTACATTCCTTGCGGCGTGGCGGCGAAGAACGGCACGTGCGCGTAAACCTTGAGCGGCGTCCAAGGCCGCAGGCCCTCGCGGATCTGCTCGGGGAAGCGCGCCGGATCGCCCGCCGCGAGGTAAGCTTCCTGAGCCATCTGCCCGGCCACCTGGTGATTGCCGTGCCCGTCGGTGGCGGCTCCCACGAACACCGAGGTGATCACCAGCGGGCGCGTCATCCGGATTACCCGCACCACGTCGGCCAGCACGCGATCGTGGTCCCATTTCTCCAGCGCCTCTTCGCGCGTCTTGGAGAAGCCGTAATCGATGGTGTTGGCCCAGTACTGTTCGACGCCGTAGTATCGATCCGCGGCCAGCAGTTCCTGGGTGCGGACCAGCCCCAGCGCGTCGTAGAGGTCCAGCGACATGGCGTTCTGCCCGCCTTCGCCGCGGTTCAGCGTGAGCAGTATGGCGCGGGCGCCGGCGCCTCGCGTTTCCATCGCCAGCATCCCGCCGTCTTCGTCGTCCGGGTGGGCCGTGACCATCATCAGGCTCGCCCGCGTCTTCAGCGCGTGCAGCCACCGGGTGAGGCCCGCCGCGCCGCGATCCACGTCGGTGGGCAGGGCGTCGGCGGTCTGGGCGCTCACCGCCCGAATCAGAAGCCCCACCGCCAGCCAGCAACCCCTTTGCGTCATCCTCTCATTGTAATGTGCAAGGTGGGGCATGCTTTGTCTCGAAAATGGGCACGAGTAGAGCTACGCTGCCGGGTTGACCGGAACCTCCGTGAAGTTCGCCCCCGGGGCTAGCGCTCCCAAAGCGCGCAGACATCGGAGGTGATGCCGGACACGGGCCTG